>Ga0075163_10003571_pt1 | contig 20915 bp, 14 predicted proteins | sample JI1023141ADNA_FD_71478 | JGI IMG/M metagenome (GOLD analysis project Ga0075163, IMG submission 71478) | Wastewater effluent complex algal communities from Wisconsin, to seasonally profile nutrient transformation and Carbon sequestration -... | ecosystem: Engineered > WWTP > Effluent > Algae... | reverse complement strand
CTCATGGTCGATGGCGGCAAGATGAGCAAGAGCCTCGGCAATCTCTACACCCTCGCCGACCTCGAGAAGCGCGGCTTCACGGCCAACGAAGTCCGCTACGTCCTCATCGCCGGTCACTACCACAAGCCGCTGAACTTCACCATGGAGTCGCTCGACGCCGCGAGGTCAGGCCTGCAAAAGCTCGCCAAATACGAGACCGCACTGCGCGAGGTAGCCGGAGCCTCTGAGCCACCCACGCACGAGCAACTCATCAAGCACGGCACCCCCGGCCCCTTCGCCGATGCCTGGGTCAATCTGCTCAACGACCTCAACGTCCCCGGCGCACTTGGTTGCGTCTTCTCGAAGATCAAAGACGTGTCCGCCACTCGCGAGAGCTGGCTCTCCCTCTGGTTCATCCTCGATGCCCTCGGCCTCACGCTGCCCCCGCCCATCAGCGAGGTCACCGCCGATGTCCCTGCCGAGATCCAAGCCCTCGCCCAAAAGCGCTGGGATGCCAAACAAGCCAAAGACTGGGCCGCCGCCGACACCCTACGCAAAGAACTAGAAGCCGCAGGCTGGCTCATCAAGGACAGCAAGGAAGGATTCACCGTCGTCGCCAAGTGAGGCTCGCCTTCACGGCAGCCCGGAGTGGAGTGACACACTAAAGACTGGCAGTGACTATGACTTTGCCATGGCGCGGATGTCGTGATTCATGCCAATGCGGGTGAAGCCCGCAGCCACGACCCGGCCATCCGATTCAATTGAAATAGCCCGCAGTTCATCGTTCCCGGAGCTTAGCTGGTAGTTCCTCTTGCCATCGGCGTCTTCGACGATGTCCAAATTGGACACAAAGCCCGATTGAAATGCACCCCCATTCAGAAAGTAGCTTCTCCGACAAAAACGGCTCCCGAGTCCGGGAGCCATGTGAAGAAGTGGCGGTGAGAGAGGGATTCGAACCCTCGGTAGCGGATAAGGCTACGCATCTTTAGCAAAGATGTGCTTTCGACCACTCAGCCATCTCACCAAGTTCCGCATGCGGAAGTCGGGCCGATTTTAGAGCGCGGGTCGTGGAGACGCAAATTGATTCTCCCTCTCGGGAAAAAGAAACTCACTCACGCGCCCAACCGGCGGACTCGAGCATGAGACGGAGGTTCTTGTCGTCCTTGGAAACGGCGCGAATCCAGAAGCCGGGCATCCGCTCGCGCTGCCACCAGTTGCCGGTTTTGTCGCCGAGCGGCGTGTAGGTATAGCGGTAGTGGACGGCGCGGATGAAGCGCGGCGGGGCGTCGGGGAATGGGTTATTCGCCAGCAGGCTGAGCGTGCCTGGATCGTTGTGGAGGAGCTTCCAGACGAAGTGGATCGTCCACGGATATTCCTTCGGCGTGGCCATGGCAGCGAACCAGATTTGCCAGTCGAGCCGGTAGTGATAGGGCGTGATGATGGCGGGTCGGCGCGAGATGTCGCCGGGCTTCACCTTGAACTCGTACGGCTTCCAATCGGCGAGTTCCTCCGGGATGATGTCGCTCGTGCCCTCAAAGACGATCTCGTAGCGCTCGCGCCCGACGGTGCCAAACGCGCCGTAGGTGTTCACGAGATGGAAGCGATCAAAGGACGTGTTCATCGCCTGCCGGGACGAGAATAGATTCGGGATCGGCCCCTTGATGCTGAGGAAGGCGACGATCAGGGTGAAGGCCATCACGACCACGCCTTGGAGCTCAGAGCGGGGAGCGTCGATGCGGGCGGAGGCTTTGGCGCGTTCGACGATGAAGCGTGGCAGCACGCGCCGCCAGAAGGTGTCATCGAAACAAGCGAGCGCGGGAATGATGGTGAGCCAGTTCAGGAAAGAGAGATTGCCACTGAAGATGAGGATCACCATGAAGCTGACCATGAGAAAGCCAGCAATGTGGCGTGCGATACGCGGACCGAAGCCGAACCACGGGACGATGAGTTCGACGAAGTGATTCCACAACACTCCACCTTTGTGAAACCACTGCGGCATGAAGTGCAGCAGGCGGCTGAGCGGATTGGGCACGGGCTGCGTCTCGTAGTGATAATAGAGCGCGGTGAGATCACGCCAGCACTCGTCGCCGCGAATCTTGATCAAGCCAGCGCCGAGCATGATGCGGAAGATCATCCAGCGGAATAGCCAGATGATCAGCACATGCGGTGCGCGTGCAGGGAAAGGCCGTAGATCAAACAGCGGGCAGAGAAACATGGCGAGGAAGCCCGTCTCCAGAAGCTGCGTCTCCCATCCATACGAGTACCAAAGCTGCCCGATGTGGATGAGCGACATGTAGAGCGCCCAAAGTACGAACATGATGATCACGTTCGCGTAGCCGCAAAGAACAAGAAGTGACAGCGCTGCCCCGACCCACATCACGCCCTGGATGAATGCGTCGCTGTGATTGAACCAGAAGATCGACGGCAACTGCCAGAAGCCCTCCGTCTTTGATCCGAAGTGCCCTTCGAGCCGGTCGAGAAACGAATCGGCAGGAAGCAGTCCGTCGTGACCAATTAGCGGGATGATCTGATTTGCCGCGACGAGAAAGCCGACGAGATATACGAGGCCGACAAAACGCAGGATGACGAAGCGCGTGAGGCGGTAGTGCTCTCCCATCCCGCCCAGCCGAGTGAAGAAAGCGCCGATCCCACTCGCTTGCTGCTCCTCCTCGGCGTCTGACGCCTTCGGCGAAAGAGGAGCACTCGCCTTGACCATCTCCCGTTCAGCCGCTGGCGGTGCAGCAGTGTTCGCGCCGTTGTCCAAGCTGCTGGAGGCGGTGGAAACGATGGGCGCAGTCGCGACTGGCGTCTCCACCTTCGCGGGTGGTTCCGCTTTGGGTTCGACCTTGGGTTGCTCGATCACCGGCTGCACCTCGGATGATGAGATCTGTGTTTCGGGATCGTTCTTCGGTTCCCCGGGGGCCACCGCAGTCACGATCGCCTCCACCGCTTTGTGAATGCGCGCCTGATGTCGCAGCTTGTCGCGCCATGCCTGCGGGATGGCCGCCACGCCGAGAGCGGCACCGAGCCACGCGCCGATCATCGATGCGCGCCCCGCGCTCTCGCCGCCCGCGCGCACCGTGGCGAGGATGGCCGCCTTGAAATCATCCGGATGCCGGAGCGCGCAGTGCAACGCACTCGGGAACGCTTGCGACAGCGCGCAGCTCTGACCAAACTGCGCCGTGGCCGCCGTGACATCGGCTTTCTGCATCGTGGCGGCCGCTTCAAAGAAGTCCGCCGTGTCGCACTCGATCTCCGCCGACTTGCGTGTGGCCTCGAAGGCGGCGGCCAGAGGCTCACCGCGAATCAATCTCCGCATCAACGCACCGTGCGCGCGCGCGAAAGCCAGTGCCGTCGGATGATTCTGCGCAAAGCGCGTGCAGCGTGCGATGGCATCGAAGAACGCGGCATCGTCATCGCCGAGATGCGCCACCACCACCGGTGCGAGGCGCGTGACCGTGGCGACTTGATCATCAGCGGCACCGTTCTGGAAGTCATTCGGCTTCGCCGTGAGATTCGCCAGCGTCTCGCGCGTGGCATGATCCTTGTAGCTCCTGCAGGCCGGACTGCCGAAAAAGTGCGCGAACGCCGTGCCGAAGAACACCTCGTCAAAGGAGCCGCGCGCAGCCACGGTATCGAGGAGCAGCAACGCCGCGTCGCCGTAATGAGTCTGATCGCCCGGCTGCTTGCCCTCGTGGTAGTGTCCCTTCGCCGGCGCTTCAAACCCAGCAATGCCAGCGGGGAAGCGCGCGTCGAGCTCGCCCAAGTCGTAGATCCAATGTGCCCCCAGTGCAGCAGCGTCCGCCACGAGCTGCCCCCATATCGCACCACGAATGCGATCCTGCAGCGAGATGGATTCCGGTATGAGTAACATGACTGAGATTGGCCGCTGATCAAATCCCAGCGGCGGGCGCGCAATTTTGGTGCGCACTCGCCATCTGTCCAGCACCGAAGCGACGTCGGGAACTCATTTCCCAACCTCGGGAGCAGGAAGCTCGTGCGCGACCGCTCATCGCGACAATGGGATCGAGAACGACTAAACCTCTGGAAGCTTCCAGTCGCCACGGAAGGTGCGTGCCTTGAGCATTGCGTTCGCCGCGTCGTCATCGATGAACTTCTCGGCAGCCGGGTCCCACTTGAGCTTGCGGTTCTGCTTCACCGCGATGGCGGCGAGCTGGCAGAGCGCGTCGGAACGGACGGAGGTGTCGATGTCACAATTGGAACGGGTGCCGGAGAGCACGGCATCGACAAATCTTCGAGTGTGATCGTCGCTGCCGGACACGCGCTTGCCATCATCTTTCTTGCCGCCGCAGCAGCCGAGGAATTCGGGATCGAGCACGATGGGCATCTCGCCGATTCGATTGTGCGGATCACGGAGGATCGCCTCGTCGCTGGCCTTTATCTGCCCGCGCACGACATGCACCCAGCCGTTCTCGCCGATGAAGCGGATGCCGTGGCTGATCTTGCCTGGTTCATTGCTCTGACTCGCAAACACGATGGGCGCTCCCTTTGCAAATTCATAGCGGAGCTTCCAGGTCAAAACCGCATCACAACTGCCCGACTTCGGAAACTCGCCGCCGCCTTCCACGCTGATCGGGCCGGTTTCGTCAGTGCCGTTGCCCCAATTCGCGATGTCGAGGTGATGAATGCCCCAGCACGAAACCATGCCAAGCGAGAAGTTCGAGATGTTCTCATGAAAGCGGCGCTGGAGCTTGCGAGTGCTGAACGGTGCCATCGGCGCGGGACCGACCCAGCGCTCCCAATCGACATGCTCGGGCACAGGCTCGTCCGGGAATTGCTCGACCTCAATGCCACCCTCAACACCGACTTGAATCTCCTTCAACTTGCCGATCCGCTCATTGCGCGCCAGCTCACTGGCCCAGCGGAACTTCATGTCGGAGCGCTGCTGTGTGCCGAACTGAAACACGACTCCCTTCTTCTTCACCGCCGCGCGCACGAGCTTCGCCTCCTCCACGGACATGCCCATCGGCTTCTCGTGATAGATGTGCTTGCCGTTCAGGATCGCATCGGCGGAAGGAATGCTGTGCCAGTGAACCGGCAGCGCCATCAGCACGGCATCGACGGTGGTGTCACGGTTCAGCTCGCGGAAATCGTGATACACCTTCACGTCGTCGCTGCCGTAGGCGTCGGCAATGAACTTCCGCGCCGCTCCGAGGTTCTTCTCATTCACATCGCACAGCCGCGTCACGCGAACATCGGCGTGATTCAAGAACGCGCGCAGATCGACCGTCCCCTGCGCACCACAGCCGATGACGCCGAGGGTAATCTTGTTCGACGGCGCGGTGGCTCCGTGCAGCACATGCGCCGGCACAAACCAAGGTGCGGAGCCAGCGGCGAGCATGGACTGGAGGAATGAGCGGCGAGATGGGCGGGCTATGTTCATCGGAGGTTGCGTCAGTGGTTTGAAAATCACTTCTTCATAGACCCAAACGCGCCAATGAGCTAGTCCTAGCGCCCGCCTGAAATCATGATCATCACCAGTTCCAGCAACGACCGCATCAAGCACGCACGCCGTGTGCGGGATGGACGTGAGCGCGAGTCGGTCTTTGTCGAGGGTGAGCGGCTCGTCGGGGAGTGCATCGCATCGGGCCTGCCGCTTCATGCGTGCTTCTGTTTGGCAGAAATGGCGGAATCGCTGCGCGCACGAGTGCCCTGCGAGGTCTTCGAGGTGGCAGACTCGGTACTTGAGTCGCTGGGCGACACGCAGAACTCCCAGGGCGTCATCGTCATTGCCGAGCGCCCGTCGCCGACGCTGGATCAGGTCTTCGCGCAGGAGTGTCCGTTGATCGTCGGGCTCGATCGAGTGCAAGACCCAGGGAACTTCGGCACGCTCGTTCGCACGGCTGAGGGAGCTGGAGCGAGTGGTGTGCTCGCCTTTGCGGGATCGGTCGATGCGTTTGCGCCGAAGACGTTGCGCAGCTCGATGGGCTCGGCGTTTCGCTTGCCTATACTGACGGATGTGTCCGGCATCGGCGCGATCAGTGCTTGCCGTGCCAAGGGTCTCAAGTGCGTGATCGCGTGCGGCGATGCGGACCTGGAGCACTACGACTACGACTGGCGGCAGCCGACGATGCTCATCCTCGGCAATGAAGCGCGCGGAGCGAGCGCGGAGCTGATGACGGCGTGCGATGCTCGCGTGCGCATTCCGCTGCATGAGCCGGTCGAGTCGTTGAACGTCGCAGCCGCCGGTGCGGCGATCTTGTTTGAAGCCGTGCGGCAGAGGAAGCAAGCGCTGTGACCGCGATTCGTTATCCAGCCGACCTGCCGATCACGCCGAGACGCGATGAGATCATCGCGGCCATTCGCGCGCATCAGGTTGTCATCCTGGCAGGCGAAACGGGCTCGGGGAAAACCACGCAGCTTCCGAAGATGTGTCTGGAGGCGCTGCCGGAGGTGCGCGGACAAATCGGCTGCACTCAGCCGCGACGTGTGGCGGCGATGAGCGTCTCGCAGCGTGTGGCCGAGGAGTTGAACGTCGTGTGGGGCCGCGAGGTGGGTTGCAAGATGAGGTTCAACGACGACACGAGCCGCAACACGCGCATCAAGTTCATGACTGACGGCATCTTGCTCGCGGAGATTCAGGGCGATCCCCTGCTCCGCGATTACGCGATGATCATTCTCGACGAGGCGCACGAGCGGTCGCTGAACATCGACTTCCTCCTCGGTTACCTCAAAGGCCTGTTGGAGCGGCGGCGCGATTTGAAGCTGCTCGTCACATCGGCGACCATCGACACCGAGGCGTTCTCGCGGCACTTCGGCGGCGCGCCGATCATTGAGGTCTCGGGCCGGCTCTATCCGGTGGACATCCGCTACGCACCCATCGCGGGCGGTGATGACGATGGATTCATCGAGGCTGCGGTCAGCGCAGTGGAGGATGCGCTCATCGAGTCGAGCGCTGGCGACGTGCTCGTCTTCATGCCCACCGAGCGCGACATCCGCGAGACGTGCGACCTGCTCGATGGACGCCTGGGGGCTGGCATGGAAGTCCTCGGGCTGTTTGGCCGGATGCCAGCGGGTGAGCAACGACGTGTCTTTGAGCCGGGCAAGAAGCGGCGCGTCGTGGTGGCGACGAATGTGGCGGAGACATCGATCACGATCCCGCGCATTCGCTACGTCATCGACACCGGACTCGCGCGCATCAGCCATTACAATCCGCGCAATCGCACGAAGCGTCTGCCTGTGGAGGAGGTGTCGCAGAGCAGTGCCAATCAACGCGCGGGCCGCGCGGGTCGTGTGCAGGACGGCATCTGCATCCGCCTGTACTCGCAGGAGGACTTCGAGAAGCGCGACCGCTTCACCATGCCGGAGATTCAGCGCGCGAATCTGGCGGAGGTGATCCTGCGGATGAAGGCGTTTCGGCTCGGCGAAATCGAGACGTTCCCCTTTCTCAATCCGCCGGTGAGCGCCGCGATCCACGCGGGCTACACGCTGCTGCACGAACTGGGCGCGCTCGATGACACGCACGCGATGACCCCGCTGGGCCGCGATCTCGCGCGGCTGCCGGTCGATCCCACGCTCGGGCGGATGCTCATGCAGGCGCAGAAGGAGGGCGCGCTGCGGGAGATGCTCGTCGTAGCCGCCGGGCTCAGCGTGCCTGATCCGCGCGAGCGGCCGGAGGAGAAGCGCGAGATGGCTGCAGCGGCCCACAAAGCGTTCTGGTGTCCGGAGTCTGACTTCCTCTCGCTGCTGCGCATCTGGCAGGCGGCACCGGAGCAGACCGGCGGCAGCCGCAACACACTGCGGCGGTTCTGCAAGGCCAACTTCCTCAGCTTCACGCGGATGACGGAGTGGCGGGATATATGGAGACAGTTGGGTGAGGCGTTCAGGGATGGGGTGAAGGTTGGCGCGAGAACGTCGGCCCCTCACCCTAGCCCTCTCCCCGCAAGCGGGGCGAGGGAAAATGATGCTGCATCCGGCTCCCTCTCCCCCTGGGAGAGGGCTGGGGTGAGGGGACAGGCTTCGCAACGCCTTCAATCTCCGAACTCCGCACAGCCATCGCATTCCTCCGACGACGCCATCCACCGATGCATCCTCGCCGGACAGCTCGGACACATTGCGCAGAGAGAAGACAAGAACATCTACAAAGCGGCGGGAAATCGCGAGGTCACTCTCTTCCCGGGCTCGAATCTCTACGAGCGGCGCGAGAAGAAGGGCAAGCCGGGGCAGACGAGCACGAAGCAGCCGCCGTGGATCGTGGCGGGAGAGATCGTGCAGACCTCGCAGCTCTTCGCGCGCACCGTGGCGAAGATTGATCCCGCGTGGGCGGCGGAGATCGGCGCGCACCTTTGCACGTTTAAGTACAGCGAGCCGCACTACAGCGCCAAGGCGGGACGCGTGCTCGTCACGGAGCGCACATTGCTGCACGGACTCGAGGTGCTGCGGAAGCACATCGACTTCGGCAAGGTGGACGCGGTGGCCGCGACGCAGATCTTCATCCGGGGCGCGCTCATTGATTGCGAGACCGTGTTGCCGCATCGCTTTCACCAGCACAATCAACGACTGCGCGAGAAGATCGAGACCACTCTCACGCGCGTGCGGAGCAACCGCGTGTATGACATCGCAGAGGCGCTGTTCGCCTATTACGACGCACGGATTCAGGGCGTGTCGTCGATCCACGACCTGAACCGCTTCATCAAGGAGCGCACCGCCGAGCAGCCGAACTTCCTCTGCGCCACCGAGGCCGATCTCACGGGCGGTGGCGAGGAGCTGGCACCGGACCTCGCGCTCTTCCCTGACAAAGTGTCGGTGGGGAACTCCGTGCTGCCCGTAACCTACTCCTACACTCCGGGGCAGGAGGGCGATGGCGTCACGGTGCAGGTGCCACTGCCCGTCGCCGAGCATCTAACGACCGGACAAATCCAATGGATGGTGCCAGGCCTGCGGGATGAACTCAGCAACGTGCTGCTGCGCGCGTTGCCGAAGACCATCCGCCGACAGCTCATGCCCATCGACCCAAAGGCGCGCGAGATCGCCACGCAATTCGATCCGGGACGCAGTGAGTTTCTCGAAGCGCTGGCCGACTTCATCACGCGGAAGTACCGCGTGCAGGTGCGGGCCAGCGATTGGCCTGCGCAAAGCCTGCCCGCGCATCTGCAACCACGCATCGAGGTGATGGATCACAAGAAGCAGATGGTAGCCTCGGGTCGCGATCTCTCCGTCGTGCAGGCGAGCGTGCAGACGCAGGCCACGCCGTCTGATGCGTGGGAGAAGACGGTGCGGCGCTTTGAGCGCTTCGCTCTCTCCGCGTGGTCGTTTGGCGATCTGCCGGAGACGGTGCTCATCGAGGAGATCGGCGGAGCGCCCGTGTTTGGCTATCCGGGTCTCGCGTTGAATGCGGAGAGCACGATTGACTTGCGGCTCTATCGCAAACAGAGCGAAGTCGCCGCATCCACACCCACCGCGATACGGAAGCTGGCGGAGAGCCAACTCGGCAAAGACATCGCGTGGTTGCAAAAGGAGCTGCGCAGCCTTGATGCCGCACCAGGGAAAACAACGCAGCCCGCGAGCCTCCAAGCCGCGTTCTCACAGCTCTCCGCAGCGCCAAAGGCTGAGCGGCCATCGTCCGCGCAGGATCACATCCTTGCGCACGCCTTGCGACTGGAGCCGCTCTTCCCGCTGACCGAGAAGCGCTTCCTCGCGCTCTGCGATACCGCGCGCCGCGAGCTGCCAGCGCTCACGCATCGCGTGCGCGCGCTGCTCACGCAGGTCAATGAGCTGCGGGCGAAGATCCTCGCGTGGCCAAAGAAATACGTCGGACTCGACGCCGACCTACAGCGGCTCCTTCCGCCCGATGTGCTCGGCTGCACGCCGCACGCGCAGTTGCAGCACCTCCCGCGCTACTTGAAGGCCATCCTCATCCGCGCCGAACGCGCCGCGCACAATCCCGCCAAGGACGCGGACAAAGCGGTGCTCATCTCCGACTACGACCACTGGCCGGCGCACGTGGCAAAGTCACAGCACGAGACCTTCCGCTGGATGCTCGAAGAGTTCCGCGTGAATGTCTTCGCGCAGGAACTCGGCACCGCGCAGCCAGTCAGCGTGAAGCGACTGGAGGCGATGTGGATGTAGCGCAGCGATGCGGGGGAATCACGACTCGTCGTTGAGATACCGGATGCGCTTGTTCATGTCGGTATTGATCGAGTGGTACGGCTGCGAGAGATTCCCAGCGGCGAAAAGCGTCTGGCGCATGTGCTCCATGTCGTCCTCCCCAATGGCATCGGTGAAGATCGGCATGAGATACTCGATTCCCGTGCGCGATGGCTTCATCAGATGGGGATCGTAGAATGATGGGTGCATGGGCCGAGCGTGGATCAGACCCCAGCGGTCACGGAAGCGGTTCGCATCGTAGCCCTCGACGTGAAAGCCCTTGTTGGCGTTGTACTGAAGAATGGCCACGGAGTTGTTTCGTCCCTCGACGAGAAGCTCCACGGCCTTGGCTCCAAGCTGCGCGCCGTAAAAGCGGTCAAACAAGATGGGCCGTCCACCTCGCTGCGTGTGCCCGACTTTGCGCGTGAAGATCGCCTCGCGCGCCGACTCGCCGCGCCGATAGTCCTGGAAGTATTTGTCGCCGATCATTTTGATCAATCGCGCGCGGAGCGCCTCGGACGCACCAGAGAGCGCGACGTTGCCAGCGGGATCGTACGTCTTCACCTCGTCACCGAGTTCGTTGCCGTGCTCATCGACGATGCCCTCGCCGCAGACGATGACGACGTTCTTTTGCAGGTCATAGATCTGCTTCACGCGCTCGACGAGATGCTCCAGGTTAAGCGCGTGCTCAGGCACGAGGATCAAGTCGGGCCGACCATAAGCGGAGCCGAGCGCGATGTAGCCCGAGTGGCGGCCCATGACCTCGACAATGCAGATGCGCCGGTGGCTCTCGGCCGTGGTGCGCAGACGCTCCACGCCCGAGGCGGACACGAACACGGCCGTCGCATAGCCCGGCGTGACGTAGTTCACGATGCTATTGAGGTCGAAGGTCGCGCGCGAATCCAGCCGTTCGTAGGAGTGCCCCTTCCCGTCTGGATTCGGCTTCCGCACAAATTCATCCGGCTCGCTCGGGTAGTTGAGGCCGAGGTCATTGTCGATCGTCTTCGGTGCCAGCACCGTCGGCAGGCGCTCGGCCAGCGGCTGCAGGCCGTTCAGCGTGCCATCACCACCGACGCAGATCAGCCCCTCGATCCCGAGTTGCTTGAGGCGGTCGATCACCATGTCGAGATCTTCCTTCTTGTTCGGATCGACAAAGTCGCGCGAGGAACCGAGCAGCGTGCCGCCCTTGGTCGGATCGAGTTCGGGGATGTCCTGATAGAGCGGGTTGAGGTGCACATGCGGCACGCGCGGATTGAAGAGGCTGTTGAACCCCTTGATCAGGCCGACGATCTCGACCTTCAGTTTGTTGGCGCGGACGACGGCGCCCTGGATGGTTGCGTTGAGCGCGGGCGTATCGCCGCCCGCCGTTAGGATTCCAATTCGTTTCATGCGTTATTCGAGGCATCACCAATGAGCAGGCAACGTTCCAAGTCGAGCACGAAGTCGGCCGCCGTGACTCCATTGCGCGACAGTTCGTTTGCGCAAAGGGATTTGCCTTCGCTGAAATGCCACCCGCGGGACTCTACTTCTTCCCTGCCCTGACAAACTCCTCCTCGCTCAAGACGCCGTCGCCATTGGTGTCGAAGGTCGGGAATCGGCGGCGGCCTTCGACTTGGTCGGGGAACTTATGGAGGTACTCGTCGAGCGTGAGCTTCGCATCGTGGCTGGTGTCCTTCTGTTTGAAGATCGTCGCGCGGTCTGTGCCCGGCTTTGAGGCGCTAGTTCTAGTTTTGGGTTTCCTGGCCGCGCCGGGATCTTGGGGCTTTCCAGTGGCGGCAGCACGATCACGCGCTGCGCTCGGCGGCAACGACGCCTGCCAAGCAATCGCTTTCCCGGTGAGCGACCTGACCACGTCCCCGTGCGCGGCAGCCACATCGCGAGCCTCGCCGATGTCCACACGGATGTTGTAGAGCTGCGCCTTGCTTCCGTTGTGATTCACGAAGAGCTTCCAGTCACCGTCACGGATGGCGAGCATCGGTGGCGTGTAGTCGGCACCTTGCACCCCGAAGAGCCACTCCCAGTGCAGCGGCTTTGTGCGCGGGCGCGATGCACCGAGCCAGATGTCGCTCACGTCCTCGCCATCGGGTTTGATTTCTCCCGGCAATGCAACGCCAGCCAGCTTGCAGATCGTCGGCAGGAAATCGACGGCACCGATCACACTCGTTTCATCCACACGGCCCGCCTGCACATGTCCAGGCCAGCGCAGCAGACCAAAGGTGCGAATGCCACCCTCATACATGCTCCGCTTGCGTGCGCGGAGTGGACCCGTGTTTCCCACGCCACCGTTTGCCGCATTCCCGATCCGGTAGTCTTCGGCACCATTGTCACTGGAGTAGAAAATGATCGTGTCGTCCGCGAGCTTCAGTTCATCGAGCGCAGCAAACAAGCGGCCCATCTGCGTGTCGAGATCCGTGAGCGATGCGCAGAAGACCTGCATCTGGCTCTTCATATCCTTCGCGCTCGACAGATACTTCTGCATCCACGGTCCGAAGGCCGGGTCATCCGCCTTCGGTGCCAGCGCCTCGTATTCCTTCAATTGCTCCGGCGTCGGCTTCAATGGCGCGTGTGGCAGCAGCGTCCAGACATTGGCGTAGAAGGGCCGCTCACGATTCGCATTCATGAACTGGATCGTCTCATCCACGATCAATGCGGTGGACTTCGCGCGGAAGTACGGATCATCCGTCTCAGGTATGCCCGACTTCGCGCTGGACATCTTCGTTCCATCAGAGCCGAGGGCGGGACCGTTGGCATTCACCACGCGCGCGGAGTCGATGCCGTACTCGGACGGCGCGGGCGACTGCGGATTCCCACCGAGATGCCATTTGCCAAAGTGCGCCGTGGCATAGCCCGCGCCTTTCAGGAGGTCCGGCAGCGTGGTCACATTCGGGTCCAGCCAGTTCGGCATGGAGCGCGCGGCATTCTGCTCATCGCTGGACAGATGACCGTGAATCCGATGCCGCGCGGGGTAGTGCGAGGTCATGAACGCGGTGCGACTCGGCGAGCAAACCGTGGCCGCCACATAAAACTGCCGGAACCACGTCCCCTGGCTGGCGAAGCGATCTAGGTTTGGCGTCTTCACATACGGATGACCCGCGAAACGCGCATCATTCCAGCCCTGATCATCGGTGAGTATGAAGATGACGTTGGGTTTCCGCGCGGCCTGGAGCGCTGATGGCGAGGTCAGCAGGCCGAGCAATGACAGAGCAATGGCGACGGTGTATTTCATGACGCCACCTCTAACGCACAAACCGGCCCCGGCTATCGGCCGGAAACCTTTGCGGCTGGCGACGAAGGATTCAGCAGCGGCGGGCCTTCGACCCGAATCGACGCAATGAAGGCCGCGATCTGCCAGCGCTGCTCTGGCGTGAGCACCTGCGCAAAGCTGAGCATCGGCGTACCGTTCAATCCCGTCGTGAGCACGCGAAAAATGTCCGCCGGCCCGTCGCCACATCGGAGGTGCGGCTGCCGAAGATCGGATGGCGCGGAAGGCAGCCCCCAGATGTCCTGCAGAGTCGGAGCGGTCGGACCCTTGCCGTCGGCATTGGGACCGTGGCAGGTAGAGCAGATGTTGGTGAAGAGTACCTTGCCCGCGCTCACATGCGCGGCGCTTTTCGCGCGATCACCGATCCAGTCGGGTGGCGGAGGGAAGGTCAGCGGCTCCGCGTAATTCTCCGGCTTCCGCCAGCGACGGGAGAAGGACTTCACATACTCGATCACCGCCGTCACTTCGTCGGACTGAAGCTGTGTGAACATGCCCATTGCCGTGCCCGTGAGACCTCCGGTGATCGTGCGGCGCAGGTCGTCCTCCGTCGGCAGCTTGTCCCACGGCGTGCTGCGGAACTTGAACATGCCCTCCCGAAACGAGCGCGGCTTTGGCATGATGGTCTTGCTCATCTCCCCCTGCCCGTCTCCGCGCGCGCCGTGGCAGATGATGCAATTGCGCTCATAGACATAGCGCCCCTGGGCATACAGCTCAAAGTCGAGCGTGGTTCGCGGCGCATCCGCAGAGAACGCGACTGCGACGGACAGCATGAGCAAGAATACCACTGGGCTGGCAGACATGGCCGCCACCATCGCAAAGACACAGCGGAAGACCATCCCATGCTTGTGATGTTCTGAGCCATCCCTGCGCATCGTCCACCTGTGCGCCGCTTGATGACGATCACGAGAATCCCGGATGCGGCGCAAAAATTGTCGGCTAGCATCCGCACCTCATGCCGGAAGCCAAACAAGCCAATCCCATCGCCGATCTGCTGCTCACCGTTGTCCTACCGTCGGCCGCGCTCGAGTGGCTCAGCGTCCCCGCGCGCCTCGGGCCCTTCTGGGCGCTCGTCGTCGCAGCGGCTCTACCGCTTGGCTTTGGCATCTATTGCTACGTCACGCGCAGCGGCCTGAATTTCTTCTCCATCCTCGGACTCGTCGCCGTCATCGTCACCGGCGGACTCGGACTGCTGAAGCTTGATGCGTTCTGGTTTGCCATCAAGGAAGTGAGCGTGCCCGTATTCCTCGGCCTCGCCTTCCCGCTCAGTCATCGCTGGGGGAAGCCGCTCATCGAGTCCATCTTGCTCACACCGCAGCTCATCAATCGCGCCGTGCTTCAAAAGTCGCTGGTGACAGCGGAGCAACAGTCGTCCTTCACCGCACTGCTCCTCCGCGCATCGTGGGGAATGAGCTTCGGAATGCTGCTGTCGGCTGTGGGCAACTTTGCGCTGGCCATGTATCTGCTCGGAGGCAAGGAGCCTGGGAGCGAGGCCTTCGTGAAGTCAATCGGCACGCTGAACTGGGCCGGCTTCATCGTGATCGGCGTGCCGTTGTTCGGCATCATGTTCATCGTGCTCACCTGGTTTCTCCGTGCCGTTCACAGCCTCACCGGCTTGGATCGCGATGACCTCTTGAACCCCGGCAAGACCGTGCGCAAGCAGGTGCGGAACTCGCCGTGATGCCAACGCGGTAAGCTCGACCCGCTGATGGCAAGCCACAACGATCTCCATTATCCCTTAGCGACTAACCACCGCGCCAATGGCCTGCTGGCTACAGCCTATGGCGCTGATGGCGGCTGAACGACCGAGGCCGCGATGCAACATCTCGCACGCAAGCACGCTCTGCCATCCCGCCGAGACGCCGAATCCGTCTCCCAGCCATTGCGCCGACGAGTGCGCGTGAGCATCGGGCCACGCGGTGGATTCCGGCGCGTCCCAGACGGCGCTGCCACAACGACTGTCGCAGATGAGCGAGTCAGGCTGAGCTAACAGTTCGGCGTGCATCTTTTTTGCAGCACGCGCTCGGGAGACCTGACTGCTCATGAGATGGGCTTCCGTGATTTGCTCCAAGCGAACGCCCGCATCGGCTGCGCCGAGCTTCAGATACGCGGCGGCGCTGCCCTCCGCAGCGATACGCCCACCGGGAAAAAGCATGAGCGCCTCGGTGCTGAGCCAGTCGAGTTCCTCGGCGGCGACGACGAGGCAGTGCGGCACACGCTCCTCGTGAAGCCACTGCACGGCGAGGTCAAGGCCTCGGAGAAAATGCGCGGAGTCGCCGAGGAGCGTGTAGTTCACGGCCGGACTCGCCAGCACGCTGCTCAGATGACTGGCAGGCGCATTGAAGACGGTCTCGGGAAACAGAATGGGGCTGGCCAGCGCCGGATTCTCACACACCTCCGCAAAAAAGCGGCGGCTGAAGGTGACGCTACCGTTCATGGTGACGAAGATGACGCCGAGCGTTTCCTTCTCGATCTCAGATGAGCCGAGTGCCTCAAGTGCCGCACTGACCGCAAAGCGCGTGGCGGGGCTGGCACGGCGCAATCGGGTATGCCGCGCCCAAGGTGGCTGCGCGAGAGCATTCGGCACCGACCGGAAACGACGCACCGGAGCATCCGAGCCCCGGCTCTCCTCTGAAATGGGAAGCGCGCGCTTCTCCAGAATGGCGTCCACCATTTCACCCGCCGTCCATCCAGCAGGCGAGACCGCACCCCAACCGGCAATGATGATTTCCCTGCTCACGACGACCACCTCCTCAATACAAGCGTCGCGTTCGCACCGCCGAACCCGAAGGAATTTGTGAGCGCATGATCGAGCGCGGAATCGCGCGGCTCGCGCACGAGATCAAAGGTGCAGATCGGATCGAGCTGCGCGACGGGGACATTTGGCGGCACCCAGCCTCCACGCAAAGCCATGAGACAGATGACGGCTTCGACTGCACCCGCGCCGCCGAGCAGATGGCCGATGGCCCCCTTGGTCGAGCTGACCTTCAGACGCGAGACAGCATCTCCGGCCCATTCTTGGATGGCCGCACCTTCGGCTGAATCGTTGAGCAGAGTGCCAGTGCCGTGTGAATTGAGGTAGCCGATTTCACCCGGTCCGACTCCAGCCTCGGCACACGCGATCGACATGCTCCTGACGGCGGCATCTCCAGCGGGATGCGGCTGCGTGAGGTGATGCAAGTCGGTGCTCGCGCCGTAGCCCGTGACCTCTCCGAGAATCGTCGCGCCACGTGCCAAAGCGTCGTCGAGCCGCTCGAGTGTGAGCATCGCGGCCCCTTCCCCGAGCGCGAGCCCGTCGCGCGTGGCATCAAACGGACGCGGCGTGGTGGTGCTGAGTGCCTGGAGCGAATCGAACCCGGCGAAGACCATTTCCGCAATGGCATCATACCCACCGCAGAAGGCGCGGCGGGCGCGACCATGTCTGATGAGATGAAAGGCGTGGCCAATGGCATTGGCGCCGGACGCGCAGGCATTGGTGATGATGGTGATAGGCCCGCTGATCCCCACCGCCTCAGCAAGCAACTGCGCCTGCGTGTGCGGCAGGTAACCGGTGACGAGGGTGGCAAGTCGGCGCTTGTGCGACGGGTGCAGAGATTTGGATTGGTAATACGACTCGCCAAGAGACATCGCGCCTGCGCTGGTGCCGAGGGAGATGGGGATACTCTCGCCCATCGTGTCGGACCAGGCCGCCTGCGCCATCGCCTCGGCCGCAGCGTTAAGCATGAGAGTCGTTGCACGGTCGAGACGGCTCACTTGTCTCGGGGTGAGTTTCGTGGACGGCAGCGGCACATCCATGATCACCTCGCCACCGGTATGAACGCGCTGACGCGTGGTGTCGAAAACGGTGATAGGCCTCAGCGCTGTGCGGCCCACGCGGAAGCCGTCTGCATTGGCACTCCAGCCGTGCCCCATCGCCGTCACGATCCCAACGCCCGTGACCACGACACGGTGCGGCCCGGAGAGCTGTTGGTCACGGCGGTAGGACATGCGCTTTTCTAGCGGAGAACCGGGAAACGCGCAAGCCGCTGCCGCTCGCGAACGAACATCACGCCACGATGAAGTCGCGCATGGCTGTGATGATGACCGTGACGGACATCGCGCCTGCGTCGGGGAAACCGATGCAAGCCTCGCCCAAGGTCTTGGCGCGGCCAAACTTGGCGACGAGAGCCTTGCTGGCTTCCATCCCGGCCTCCGCGGCTGCCGCTACCGCTGTGATCGCCGCAGGCAAATCCTGCTGCGCCACCTCGGCTGCTTTCACGGCAGCGGGTTCCATGGCATCAACCACGGTCTTGTCGCCGACGGCCGCACCACCACGCTGCTTCACTCCATCGACCCCAGCGCGGAGAAATGCAGCGAGTCCTTCGGGACCAAACGCTTCCTGTCCCGCCAGCGCCTTGCCGCCGTTGCGGAAGAAGGTGCCAAAGATCGCGCCGCTCGCGCCACCCATGCTGCTCATCATCGCCATGCCGACGGATGAGAACGCCTTTTCCACCGACTCCGCGTCACCTGAATTCAGCTTTTCTTTGGCAGCGGTCATCCCACGCTGCATCCCGAGGCCGTGATCGCCATCACCGAGATTTCGGTCTGCTTCGGAAAGCTGCGGCTCGGCCTCGATGATGCGGTCGCACACGAGCAGCAGCATGGCTTTGACTTCGTCTTTGGAGAGGGTGTTTTTCGGCATGGGTCGGCATTGTTGTGCCGCGACTTTGAAAGTCAAATGCGAAGCCGCAGCCAGATCCGCCCACAAGAAAAAGCCCCGCCGGCGGAAACCAGCGGGGCTTTGAGAATTTGTCCGAACAGAGATCAGCTCCAGCCGTGCGCATTGCGTACGTCGATCATCTTCGCGAGGATAGTGTTCCAGGTCTGCTGGGTCTCGAGCACGGCATTGGGGAACATGCATCCATCCCAGCAAATGTGCTGGATGCCACGCTTGGCGGCATCCTTGAGCCAGTAGCCGGAGCATTTGACGATGTCTAGCTTGCCATTTGGATCATCGGCTTGGCAATGTTTGCCGGTCTTGTCGTGCGAGCCAGCGCCGTGGACGGTGCCATCGTTCTGCGCGACGTGGAAGTCGATGGTCCAAGGGCGTAGCTTGTCGGTCATCTTTTCGTAGGCGGCCCAGAACTCGGCGTCGCTGTAACCTTCCTTCAGGAGAGCGTGCTCAGGAGCATTGTAGCCGAGCGTGTAGAGGTAGGTGTGTGCGAGGTCGGCCTGGAAGCCAAGCGCCTCTGGCATGCCGACGCCTTCGAGCACATCGAGCATGTCCTTCCACGAGTGCATCCCGGCCCAGCAGATCTCACCCTCGGCGGCCAAACGCTCACCGTGATCCGCCGCGATCTTGGCGGCCTTCTTGAAGGTATCGACGATGCGCGCTGTGTTCGCCTTCGGGTTCTCACGCCATTTGGCGATGCCGAACTCAGCGGAGTCGATGCGGATGACGCCGTATCTGCGCACGCCGTGCTTGTTGAAGATGCCAGCGATACGGCAGGCCATCGTCACCGCGCTCAGAAATTTCTCCTGCGCCGCATCGTCACCCATTGCCGAATCACCGACCGTGCCGGGCCAGACCGGAGCAACCAAGGAACCAACGGAGAACCCTTTGCTTGCGATGAGGTCGGCGATTTTTTTGAGTTCGTCGTCGCTAGCCTGCGGATTCGTGTGCGGCAGGAAAAGGAAGTAGTCGATCCCGGCAAACTTCTCCCCACCCACACTCGCGGCGGCGGTGAGATCGAGCATGCGCTCAAGGCTGATCGGCGGCTCCTGGCCCTCGGCGTCGCCTTTGCCGACGAGTCCTGGCCACATTGCATTGTGAAGTTTGGGTGCTGAGTTGCTCATGGTGTCTGGGGATGAATGGTTTGATTCAGGGCGGCGATGATAGACACGGCGGAAACCAAACGCACGGAAAAAATCGCACCCATAGACGTGATGAGTCGCGCTGCTGAACTCCCGAATATTTCAATGAGTCCACTCAAACACTCTGCGGCATTGCCGCCGGAACTGGCACAGCTCCATCAGGAAGCGGGAGCTTGCCCCGACTCCGCCCACGGCTGACCGCGCCGTAGCACCATCCAGGTCTCGGCACGCGACTCGGGATGGTCCATCGGCTTGAAGCCGAGCGGCTCGTAAACGCCGTGCGCATCGCGAGTGGCCAGGGTCCATGTCCGCACGGTGGCCAGCTCTGGGTGGTCGAGCGCACGCCGCACCATGGCCCGCGCGACACCGCGTCCGCGCCAGTCATCGGCGACGATCACATCACACAAATAGGCAAAGCGGACCTTGTCCGACACAACGCGCATGAAGCCGACCTGTGCGCCGTCGTCGGCAAACGCGCCCAGAACGAGTGCAGAGTTTCGAGACGCGCGCTCGATCACCTCACGCTCAATGCCCGGCGTCCAATAGCTCATGGCCAGCCACTCACGCACGGTGGCAAAATCCATCGCCGTGATTCCCTCGCGGATGATGACATCGTCGCTCATGCCGGATGACGGTGGCGCGCGGCCGTTCTCACTTCCTCCGCAGCACACGCACACGGTGCGCTTCGCTGTCGCCGATGTAAACCGCGCCGTCCGCATCTACGAAGATGCCGTGTAGTCGCGCCATTTTGCAGCCAAGCGGATCGCCATCGGGGCCATCGCCCTTCTCTCCAGTGCCAGCGATGAGTTCGAGGTTGCCGGTCTTCGCATTCACCATGCGGACCGAGTGGCTCTCGGTGTCGGCGAGCCAAGCGTTTCCATCCGCATCGATGGCGATGCCCTTCGGGCCCTTCAAGTCAGCGAGTTTCGCGGGTCCGCCATTGCCATTGAATCCAGCTTTGCCCGTGCCGGCGATGTGCTGATACTTGCCCGACTTCATGTCGAGCTTGAAGACTTGATTGCCCTCACGCGTGGCCAGCCAGAAGTTCCCGTCCTTGTCCACGTCGAGTGAGCGAGGCCCCTTGAGCGGCGTGCCCTCAATCGGTGCGCCATCGGGCGTGGGCCCAGCTTTGCCCGTGCCTGCGAAGGTGGAGATCGCGCCCGTCTTCATGTCCACTTTGCGGATGACGTGATTCCCGATGTCGCAGATGTAGAGATTGCCATCGACACCGAACTGGATGCTGTGCGGTTGCTTGAGCTGCGCCTTGTTCGCCGGACCTCCGTCGCCACTGTAGCCCGCCGTGCCGCTTCCGGCAAAAGTCGTAATGATGCCGGTCTTCGCATCCACGCGCCGGATGGCGTGATTGCTCATGTCGGCGATGTAGTAGTTCCCTTCTTTGTCGAAGCGGATCTCGTGCGGCAGATTGAATGTCGCCTCCAGTGCGGGGCCACCATCACCCGTGTAGCCCTTTTTGCTGCTGCCAGCCATCGTGTGTATCGTGCCGTCGGCGTTCACTTTCCGAATGCGCTGACCCGTGTACTCGCAGATCCACAGAGCACCATCCGGGCCGCGCACGACACCAAAAGGATTGTCGATCTGCGCTGCAGTCGCCTGCCCGCCATCGCCGCTGAAGCCTTGCTTGCCATTGCCGGCGACGGTTGAGATTGTCCAGTCCGACGCATGGACCGGAATGCTGAGCGCCGCTAGAGCGAGAAGG
>Ga0075163_10003569_pt1 | contig 20918 bp, 20 predicted proteins | sample JI1023141ADNA_FD_71478 | JGI IMG/M metagenome (GOLD analysis project Ga0075163, IMG submission 71478) | Wastewater effluent complex algal communities from Wisconsin, to seasonally profile nutrient transformation and Carbon sequestration -... | ecosystem: Engineered > WWTP > Effluent > Algae... | reverse complement strand
GTGGACGGCGTGCCGCTGAGCGCGCTCCACAAAGCCGCCCGCGAGAGTGGCACCCTGGCGCCGCCCGAGGTGGCCGCCAGCATCATCGTGGGGCTCCTGCGGGGCCTCGACGCCGCCCACGAGGCGCGCGGTGACGACGGGCTTCCGCTCGGCATCGTGCACCGCGACGTCTCGCCGCAGAACGTGCTCGTGGGCACCGACGGGGTGGCGCGCGTGCTCGACTTCGGCGTCGCGAAGGCGCTGAGTCAGGTGCATATTACACAGAATAGCCAGCTCAAGGGCAAGCTCGCCTACATGGCGCCGGAGCAGGTGCGTGGCGAGGGATTCGATCGCCGGGCCGACGTGTTCGGTGCGGCGGTGGTCTTCTGGGAAACCCTCTGCGGCACCAAGTTGTTCCGGGCTGCCAACGAGGCGGCCGTGGTGCAGGCGGTGCAGTATCAGCCCATCCCCTTTCCGAGCGACGTCAACGGCGCGGTACCGCCGGCGCTCGACGCGGCGATCATGCGCGGCCTCGATCGCGACCCGGAGCGGCGGTTCGCCACCGCCGGCGAGATGGCCGACGCCATCGAGCACGCGATCCCGCTGGCTTCTGCCCGGTTCGTCGGGGAGTGGGTTCGTTCGCTGGGGGGCGTAGGCATTCGCACCCGCGCGCAGCTGGTGGCCGACGCCGAGAGCCGCTCGACGGTCGAGCAGATCACCCACTCGCAGGTGCAGAAGCGCGCGCCGGTGGCCGAGGCGCCGCCCGCGGAAGACACCAAGTGGCGGTACATCGCCGTCGCCTGCATGGCCCTTGGCGGCGCCATCGCGCTGGGCTTCGCTGGCTATATTCTTCATGCCCGGAGCAAGCAGGCGGCTTCTGCGCCGGCCTCCGAAACCTCCGAGGCGAAGAAGGCGGAGCTCCCGGCAGCCACTGCGAGCGCAGCGCCGACCGCGGCAGCGGCCCTCCCCACCGTCGCGCCGACGAGCACCGCCGCGGTTGCCGCGGACATCGAGCTGCCGGACTCACCGCCCGATCCCCATGTGGGCGCCGGCGCTGCCGTAGCGCCGAAGCTCGGCGGCCCCGTCTCGACGGTACGCGGCGGGCCGGCCGTGGCACCGAAGGCCTCGGCCACGGGCGGCGGCGACGACCTGTACTCTCGCCACTGACTACTGGGTGTTCTGCTCCACCAGGGTGCGTACCTCGAAGCCGTCCTTCTTGAAGGCGTCGATGACGGCCTGGTGGCTCGCGGTGGCGTGAACGCCCCACTCCCAGCCGTCGTCGCCCCCATCGGGAATGAGTGCATCGACGTCTTCGGCGGCGAACGCCTCGAGACCGTCCAGGACCTCCTCCACCAGTGGGTCGACGTCCTCGTCCTCGGGAAGGCTCTCGAAGAGGGTGTTCTCGAAGAGTGCATCGTGCACGTAAACCGTGCGCGAGCCGAAGGCCTTCACTGCCTCGGGCGAGATGTCCAGGTCTGGAAACGCCTCCGCGAAGGCGCTCACGGAAGCGACATAGACCACGCGGGCGGGGGACTCGGGTTCCGAAGAAGTCGCCATAATCTTCGCTGAACTACCAGGAAGGGCCACGCAATCCAAGCCTCGCAACGCGCTCTACCGAAGCTTGGTGACTGCCACCGTGAGGGCGTAGCGCTTCTTGCCCTGCGCGTCGTCGATGCTGGCCACCACCGCCGGCTTGCTCGGCGCGACCAGGGCCTGGCCCACCGCGCTCATCTTGTGAATGCCGCTGGTCTCGCCGGAGCTCACCTCGAGCGCGCTGTCGAGGAGCAGGTCGTCACCCACCAGCGCATAGGTGGCCTTGATCTTGAGCCCCACGTCCATGCGCGGCGTGCCGGCAGAGCTCAGGGGAACGTTGGCGCCGGAGACGATCTCGCCATGTCGTCCCTCTTCCAGCGTCATCGAGTAGGTTCCGTCGGCACCGTTGGTCTCACCCGCGGCGCCGCCGCTGACGGTGAAGTCCAGGCGGTACATGTGGCGCGGCGCGTTCGGGTTCGGAAAGGCGGTGCTGGGGCCGTGCGAGGTCGAGACTGCGGGGGCCGGGCGCGGGCTGGCGCAGGCGAGGAGCGAAAACGCGACGAGGGCAGGGGTGAATACGTGTGCATGATGCATGTAGTGAGGCTCGCTTTCTTGCCCCGCCTTCAGCAAGCGTCGTGCCGAACGCGTTTCTCCGGGATTCGCCCGTCGTAAGAAGGCGCTCGTCGCCGAACTGGCAGCCCCTTCGCGCGGCGCTCGACGTTCTGTCAATGCGCGCGGGGGCTTGGTGTAGCGTGGAGCGATGACGATCAGCTGGCGCAGGGCAGTGTGGGCGGCGAGCGTGGGTGCCATGCTGCTCGGGTGCCCGCCGGCAACCAAGCGGGAGAAGCCGCCCAGCACCGAGTGCTCCAAGTTCGGCGAGACCTGCGAGTTCAGCCCCGGCAAGCTCGGCACCTGCGTGACCCGGGAAGGATGCACGCAAGGCAATTGCTTCATCTGCCAGTCGCAGCACTGAGCCCGGGCGCGCTTACTTCTTCTTGGCGCGCATGCGGTTGTTCTTGGGGAGGTGCTCCACCTCGGCCAAGCCCAGCGCTTCCAGCACCGGCGGCAGGTACACACCGAAGCGTCCGCGCAGGCCCTTCTTGAGGCCGTACCAACCGCCCACCGGGTTGCTCCTGGCGCGACCCCAGGCCTCCACCGTGCCCTCCGCCGCGGGCTTCTGCTCGTCGGCGCCGCCCAGTGGCATCCAGTCGCCGTGGGCTACCAGCATGGCGTGGAGATCGCGAATGCACGAGAGCGCATAGCGAAGCTGGGTCTTGCCCACTTGCACCACCAGCGCTGGAGGATCGGCGCTCTCGTCGCGATAGGCTTCGAAGGCCGAGGTGCCGGGCGGCGTCGTGAGCTTCCACGGCGCGTCCTTGGTGCCGCCGGTCGACTTGATCGGCTTGCTCGGCTTGCTCGCGGCCGTCTTCGGCGCGGGCTTCGCGGCCTTGGTCGCGACCTTGGCGGTTTTCGTCGCCTTCTTGGCGGGTGCAGCTTTGGTCTTGGCGGCGGTCTTCTTGGTGGCCATGGGCTCTCCTCACCGGCGAGCGTATGCGGCCCCGAAACCGCCCGCGCGAGAAATCGCCTAGAGGCTACGCGTGCGCTCGCCGAGCGAGTCATCCCCGCCTTCGTGCGCCGGATCCGCTTCCTCCACGACGCGCGCGGCACCCGTGCTCGCCGCGAGGAACCCCGTGGCCAGGCCCGGCGCGAGTCGCTCGATGAAGGGCACCGCGTCCGGGTTCATCGCGAGCTCCTCGGCGAGGGCGTCGCGCTCGTCGCTCGGCAGCGATGCGGCGCCGGTAGCGACCAGGAGCAGGCAGAGAAGCTCTTGTTCGATTCCCATCCACATCTCCTCGGGCCGGTGGGCAGCGAGCCTGCGCGCGCCTTCTACGTCCCCACGCGCGAGGAGCGCCATGAGCGTGACCTCGAAGTGCGCCCGCTCGCGCGGCGGGTACGTGGGGAAGAGCGTATCCAGCAGCGCCAGATCGCCGATGGCCTCCTCCTCACGCCCCTCGGCGGCGGCGCAGTACGCGCGTGCGGCGAGCAAGCCCGGCGCCAGGAGCGGGGCGGTATCCAGCCGTAGACCTTCATAGGATTGCGTTTGCGCGAACGCCGCAGTGGCCCGCTCGCTTGCCTCGCGGAAGCGGGTCTGGCGTATCTCGGACGCGACGAGCAACAGGTTCGCGGCGAAGCGTACCGGAGAGCTGGGACCCGCGAGCTTCGCCAAGAGTGCGTCGGCCTCTGGCTGTCGGTCCGCCGCCAGGCGCCGCGCGGACTCGAAGGCCACGATGGCGCGGCCGGTGCGCTTCTTCGAACCGGCCGCCGCGAGTGCGCCGGCTCCCAACGAGAGGACCGTCATGATGACCAGGACGTAGACACCGTCGACGCCGCTCGGGCCTGGGCGGAGGAGGCCAAGGTCGGTGGCAAGCCGCACCCCGCCATACGATACGGCAACGAGGGCGCCCGTAGCCGCTACCGGAATCAAGTACGGCACGATCCTGAATGCGGCGCGCGACCTCGTGTGTGCACCCTGTAGCGACTGAGCGGTGGCGGCGGGGAGCCTTGGCGTGCCCGCTGCGTCGGCGAGGACGGCGGCCACCGGCGCGTCGGGCAGTATGGTGCTTACCCAGTCATCCTTCCTCGGGCTCACATCGGGACCTGCAGCACGGTAGGCGGTTCTGCTGGCACCCTTGGCACAGCGGCGAAGCGCGCGAGCCAGCGAGCGCTCGATGGACATGAGATTGCGCGATTGACGAGATACGTCGCGCAGCGCGGCCTGTATCACCCCGGCATTCGCGTCGCGGCTTGCTAGCAGCGCATTCGCCAGGGCCGCCCTTGCCCGAGCCTCCGGCGGCAGCACATCGGTGGTGAGCGCCGCAAGATCGTCGCGCGCCTTCGCGTTGTCGTGGGCGCACGCGCGGACGAGGGCGCGGAGCGCCAGCACAGAGGCTTGCTCGGCCGGCTTACTGCGGGCCACGGCCTGCGTGAGCTCGTGCTCGGCCGCCGCGAAGTCGCCGAGCAAGAACCGACATGTTCCAAGGCCAAAGCGAATCGATCGCGCGGTCACGTCATCCTCGAACGACGCATCCGGAGCCGCTTCCAGCAGGCGTGCCGCCTCCGCGAAGCGCCCCGCGACCAACAACAGAGCCGTATCGACCACCGCGGGCCCCTTGGCCAACGCGACCTGGCGTCGGCCGGAGAAGAGCAGCACCACGGCGAGCACAGCTGACGCGATGCCCAGCGCGGGCTCGACGAAATACACCACCGGCACCAGGAGCAGGAAGAAGACGCCGCTGAGCAGAAACGTACGCCCCTGCCGCGCCGCGACCTGATGCGTCTTCCTCGCGCTCACGCGGGCTTGGCGCAGAGGGCGAAAAACGACGTCGACAGGCCGGGCACCAGCGCGTCGATCCAGGGCGCGTAGGTGGCGTCGGCTTCCAGCTCGTGGCGCAGAGCGGTGCGCTCTTCCTGAGAGAGGGCGGGGTTGGCGACCGCCAGTAGCACGTCGCAGAGGAGCTCGACGCGAATCGGCACGTTCATGGTGAGCGTGCGCGTGGTGGCGAAGGTTCGCGCTCCTTCGTGGTCGCCGCGTGCGAGGAGGATGGCGAGACGGGTCCGAAAACGCTCGCCCTCGATCCCTGCGTACGAGGGGTAGTCGGTCTCGAGCACCGCGAGATCGGCAGCCGCCTCGTCGGGGTGGCCCGCGGCGGCGCGGCAGAAGGCCTGCTCTCCGAGAAGGCCCGGGCCCAGCAGGTCGTGGGAATTGATCCGCCGCCCTGTCGTTCCGAGCGCATGTGAGAGGCCCGCGGTCGTTCTGAGGATGGCCGTCGCAAAGTCGCCGCGTTGTTCCGCGAGCGTCGCGAGCTGGTGCGTCGCGCCGCCCCTCGCAATGCTGGACTCGAGCAGGCCCTCGAGGATGCGCTCGGCCGCGGCCGTGTCGCCGCGGGACGCGAGCCGTCGGGCACGCGTCAGATCGGTGTTTAGGCGCCGGACGCGCCACACTAGGAACGCGAAGCCCAGAAGGCCGACCAACGGAGCGACCAGCAGAGGCCGCGCAAGCGCTGCGTCCTCGTCGGCGTCCGCTGCCGCAACGGGGGCGTGCGTGCGTGGCCGAGGGTGAGCGTCCGGTGCGAGGGACTGCCAGATCATCAGAATCGCGCCCAGCAGAAGCCCCCAGACGCCGAATACCTTGATCGACTTAGCCACCGAGAACGTCGGCTTCGTTTTCCACCGGGCACGTGAGGCGGCAATCGCTTCGGCGGCGGCCGGTGGTACAGCTCCCGTCGTAGCCCCATCGACGGGGGCGGCTGCCTCGCTCGCGGTACCCGCGGCAGCTTCCGGGGAGATGTCGCGCATCCAAGCCGCGACGCCTTGGCGCTGCTCCTCCTCCAGATCTGCCGCATGCTCCCGGTAGATGCTCCGGACGTTGCGTCGCGAAGCCTTCCGCAGGCCGCGCGCCAACGCGCGTTCGTAGGGCATGAGGTATCCGAGATACGGATCCAGCGCCCGAAGGCGTTCCGCAAGGTCGCCCGGTGCGTTCTCGCTCCGAGACGCGACCAGCGCCTCGGCCAGTGTCGCGCGCGCTTCGGCCTCGGGGCCGGCATCGGTCTCTTCGCGTAGGCGTCGCACGTCGTCGTTGGCGCCCGCATCGTTGCGCGCCGCGGCCCGCACGAACGCGCGAGACCCCAGGGCTAGAGCCAGGCCACCGCGCGCGACGGGGTCGGACCAGCTGCCTGGGATGTCGATGGCGTATGTGAGCGCGGCTTCCGCTTCCGCGCGATTCCCGGCGAAGAAGTGCAGCATGCCGCGTTGGAGATGGACCATCCGTGCGCCCACGCCGCGGACCAGGAGTGAAGCGGGAATGCGCTCGCTCAGCGCGATCGCGTCGGCGAATGCGCCGCGCGACGAGAGCGCGAACGTGGCGTTGTGAATCGCCACGAGAAGCCCGGTGCGGCTCTGGTAGCGGGCGAAGGCGACCAAGGCTGCGCCGGCGAGCATCGCGTACAGCAGGAACACGCGGCTCACGCCGTGGACGTCGAGGACGAAGAACGCGATGCCGCCGAGGATCAACGCCACACCGATGAACAAGATGCACCGCGACTGCCGCACGACCGGATGCGGCGCCACCTCGGGCGTGGTCGTTCCTGCATTGGCTTCCCCGGTAGCGTTCCCCATGTGCCCCACCCTTCGTTGCCGGAAACACTACCAGGCAACGCAGCTTGCGGGAACGGAGATGCGCTCAGCTCGGCGGCGTGTGACCGCTCCACCGCAGCAGCCGACAGGTGGTGGCGCGGGCCTCGCACCAGGGCCAGAGGAGCTGCGCCGCGAGACGCGGAGGCTGGATGCCATCGGCCAGGCCGAGGGTCACGGGCTCGTTCGGGCGCGGGGGATTGCGGGTGCCGAAGAGCAGGTCCCACACGATGAAGGTGGAGCCGTAGTTGGAATTGGCGTCGGCCAACTTCGTTGCATGATGCATGCGATGCAAGGTGGGCGTGGAGAAGATCCAATCGAGGGGGCCGAGCCGCAGCTCCACGTTGGCATGCTGCAGCGCCGCGACGGTGCCGCGGAAGGCCGCCACCAGGACCAGCTCGGTGCCGCCGAGGCCCAGCGCGAGTGGCACCAGCGCATCGGGAACGAGGTTCCAGAGCAGGTTCACCGGGTGGAGCCGGATGCCGTTGACCCCGTAGATGCGCTCGGGCGCGTGGTGCGCCGCGTGGAAGCGGAAGAGCCAGGCGCTCTCGTGGGACTTCCGGTGAATGGCGTACTTCACCAGATCCGATGCGGCGAGACCGAGGAGCGCCAGGGCCCAGGGGTCGAGCCCCGCGCGCCGCGTCCACGCGAGGGTCGGCCACGCCGCGTGCAGTGCAATGATGCCGGCGGCCACTGCGCCTTCGGCCACACTCCGGGCGAGCGGCTGCATCACCGCGCCGATGCCCAGATAGGCCACGTCTTGCGGCAGGTCGCCGGCGCGCACGTTCCATTCGCGTCGGTAGGGCATGAGGCGCTCGAGCCCCGTCACCACCAGCAGTGCGGTCAGGATGACCAAGGTGACGGCCACGCCGCCGCCCACGCCGTGGCCCAGCAGCACGCGCGCGAGAAGCACCGATCCGGCGAGCAAGAGCGGGTACAGCACGCGCGAGAGCGCGGCCCGCTGCCTTCTTCGGAGATGCATGAGGCTACTTGCAGGTCTTGTTGCCGCAGCCTACGCCGTCGCGCTTGCGCACGTAGCCGATGACGTTGCCGCGCGCGTCTTGCTCGATGTCGCAGCAGGCGCGCACCACGCCCTCGAGCATCGCGCGGGCCCGCTGGACGCGCGACTTGGCGCCCGATAGCGAGAGGCCGGCGTGCGCTGCGTACTCCCGCTGCGAGAGGCCGCGGAGCTCCACCTGCTCCAGCGCATCGGCGTACTCGGTCGGCAGGAGCGGCAGCATCGGGCGCAGCCACTGGGCCACCAGGCCGTTGATGTTGTCGTCTTCGCGTTCGTCGTCCGGTGCAGGCGGCTCCACCACCAGCGATTCGGTGGGCCGCTCCCGGCGCTTGTGGTCCACCACCACGCTGCGCGCGATGCGAAAGGCCCAGCCCGCGACGCGCTCTTCGTCGCGAAGATCGGCGGCGCGCTCGTGCATGCGAAGGAACACGTCCTGCACCAGATCGTCCACTTGGTCGCGCGGCACTCTTCGGCCCACGAACCGACGAATGCCGTCGCGGAGCGCAACGTGCGCGGGCGCTGCGGGATCGCCATCGGTGCTCACCCGAGAAAGCATACGACTCCCGGCCGCAGGGCTCGAAGGTTCCATGTTCATCGGCGAAAAAGACGCAGAGCCCGCCCCGCGGACGCAGGAAATCGGCGCCGGGGGCGAAATTCCCTACTTCGTGGGCTTGGCGGTGGGCGCGGGAACCGGTTTCGCGCTCCCGGTGGGCGCTACCGGCGCGCCGCTGGGCTTGGCGGTGGGGCGCGCGGTGGGCAGCGCACCCGGCTTCTTCGCGGTGCTCGCGGCGGTGGGCGCCGCGGTCATGGTGGGAACCGGCGTGGGAACGGGTGGGGCGGTTACCGACACCACCGGCCGCGGCGTGACCGGGGGCGGCGGCGTGTCGTCCATCTCCTGCGTGTACCAGTAGATGCCGATGCCCACGCCGATGGCCGTGAGAATGCCTGCCACCAGGAAGAAGATCTTCCAGAACGAGTAGGGCGCCTTGCCCACCACCTCGCCGGTCTGGCCGTTCACCAGGAAGCGATAGGTCTTCTGGTTGTAGCGATAGGCCGCGATCCAGATGGGCAAGAGCACGTGCTTGAAGGTCACGCGCGTGAAGTTGTTCTGCACCATCAGCGAGCGATGCGTATCGCCGCCCACGTCGCCGGAGCAGCGACCCTGCTGCACCTGCGCCATCTTCTGCTGGCCCATGCCCCAGGCGGGCATCAGCTCCACCGCGTAGGCTTCGGCGCGCCACCCTGCGAGGTAGTGCGGCGCGTAGGGAATGAGCTCCTGCGTGTTGAAGGTCGAGAACTGGCTCACCAGGTCTTCGGGCAGGCCCTTGCCGGCGCAGATGAGCACGTCGTCGAAGAAATCGCTGCGATTGCCCCAGGCCGACTCCCAGCGCGTGTGCTGCACCTCGCGGGTGCGCGTGACGTGCTGGCCGTTCTCGTAGGCGGTGTAGGTCTCGGTGACGTAGTAGTGCCAGCCGCGCTCGGCGGTCCAGTTGGAGATGACCCACGAGTCGAAGGTCCAGAACGGCACGTACACGCCGCCCATCTCCTGCACCTTGGCGAGCTTGCCCAGATCGTTCGGGCGGAACCACAGGCTCGCCAGCCACTTGCCGAACATGTCGTTGGCGGTTTGCTTGTTGAGCTTGAAGGGAACCAAGCTCTCCGGGCGAATCGCCTGCTCGTTGGTGTGCGCCTGCAGAACCTGGTGCGAGCCGCAGAAGGCGCAGGCGGTGGTGCGCTCGCCCTGGCCCACGTTCACGGTTGCGCCGCAGTCCTTGCAACCGATGGTGGTGACCGGCGTACCGAGCCCGCGCACGGCCATGGCCATGCCGTGCTCGATGGGGATCTCCCGAACCTCCGCCTGCGGCCCGTAACCCGGGCCATACGGCCCCGCTCCGTACTGCGGCTGCTGCGGACGCGTCTGCACCGCCTGCTGGTGCCCGCAGTAGGGGCACTTCATGGCTTGCGCGCCGGCGTCGTAGGCCAGCTTGGCTCCGCACTGGGAGCACGGGAACGATTGTGCGTCGCCGCCTGCGGGCTGGGTCATCGTAGGGATCCAGGGGTATCAGCCCTCTTCCCAAGGTTCAACGACGCGCCGGCGGGAAATGCGCGCCGCTTGCGGTCCTTCGCAAAGGTCGCTCTACTGAAGCATCGGCCGTATGGCGCAGCCTTCCACCGCGCAGTCCGCGAACGCGCTCACCGTGCTCTTCGAGCGCGACCCCCGCATCCTGTCGCGCCCGCGCTCGGCGCCCCTGGCTTCGCTGGTGTTTCCGCTGGAGAGCGCGAGCCTCGATCTGCGCATCGACGGCGGCGCCACCTTTCGTGTGGACCGTTCGATGTTCGCGCTGGTGCCGGCCCGGGTCGATCACCGACTGGTGGCCTTGAGCGCGGTGGCGCCGACCCTCACGCTCCTCATCGGGCCCAAGGCCGAGGACCTGGTGGCCCGGGAGTACGCGGCGCACTTCGACCGTCGAGCCTTCCGGCGCATCCTGGCGGAGGGGCGCACCTTCGCGCGCACCCGCTGGTTCGACGAGCTCGCCCACCGCTACCTGTTCGAGCGACACGACTGCGGCCTGCACGGTAGCCAGGCCAGCGCCTTTCTCGAGACGGAGATCACCAAGGAGCTCTACTTCCTCGGGCGCGAGGTGCTCGACCGCAGCACCCGGGCATCGGCCATCCACGAGGAGGCGCCGCTCATCGTGCGTGCTCGTGCCCACCTGGAGGCGCGGCTCTTCGACGCCTTCAGCATTCGCGATCTCGCCCAGCGCTGCCACTGCAGCGAGTCGACGCTGCTCCGCGCCTTCCAGCGGGAGCTCGACACCACGCCCATCACCTATCTGCGGCACCGGCGCCTGGACGAGGCCGTCTTGCTCCTCGAGTCCGGCCGCTACAACGTGAGCGAGGTGGCGTTACGTGTGGGATACACGAACCTGCCGGCCTTCACGGTGGCTTTCCAGAAGCGCTTCGGCGTGCTTCCTTCGCGGCTGCGCTCGGCCACCCCCGCCCAGCGGGTGCCACCGCAGGGAACCCCCAGCGTTCGACGGCTGCGCAAAAGTCTTTGACGGCTGCGCGAAAGTGCCGCCGGCCAAGTGATCGCATAGTCGCCGCCATGGCACTCTCCCTCTCGTCGGTCTTTTCCTCCACCTCGCCGGAGCTGCCGCGGCGCGTTCTGGGAAGCACCGGCATCGACGTGTCGGCGCTGGGTCTCGGCGCGGCTCCGCTGGGCGATCCGGCCCTCACCGACGCCGCCGCCACCCGTCTGGTGCACGAGGCCCTGGCGCTGGGAGTGCGCGTGTTCGACACCGCGCCCAGCTACGGCAAGTCGGAAGAGCGACTGGGCTACGCGCTCCGCGGCCGCCGCCACGGCGCCGTGGTGGTCACCAAGGGTGGGTATGGCGTGCCGGGCGCCGAAGATTGGACGCCCGAGGCCATCGAGGGCGGCATCGACCGCGCCCTGGCCACCCTGGGCACCGACTACCTCGACGTGTTCCTCCTCCATTCCTGCGGCCTCGATCTGCTCACCAGCGGCAAGCTGCTCGAGCCGCTCCAGCGGGCCAAGGCAGCGGGCAAGGTGCGCGCCATCGGGTACTCCGGCGACGGCGAGCCGCTGGCCTGGGTGGTTGCCAATGGCAACGTCGACGTCATCGAGTGCTCGGTGAGCTTCGTCGACCAGGAGGCGCTGTTCGCCTCCATTCCCGCCGCGCACGCTGCCGGCGTCGGGGTCATCGCCAAGCGCCCGCTCGCCAACGCCCCCTGGACGCACACCGATCGCCCGGCCCGCGAAGACATCGCCACCTACTGGGATCGCATGCAAACGTTCTTCCCGGGCGGCGCGCGCGATCTGGCCCTCGACGAGCTCGCCGTCCGCTTCGCGGCCTTTGCCGACGGTGTCGACTGCGCCGTCCTCGGCACCCGCCAGCCGCACCACCTCGAGCGCGCCCTCCGCTGCCTCGCCCGCGGCCCACTCCCCACCATGCTCCTCACCTCGCTGCGCGCGCACTACGAGCAGCAAGCCTGGCCCGCCATCATTTGACGGCGAATTGGCGACGATACCTTCGCGGGCTCGTCGTCAGACCTCGTCACCGGACAGGAAGTCCGCCTCCTCGGTCTTCCTAGAGCGCGCTCGGTCTCGTCGCCAATTCGCTCGTCAAATGGGCTGACGCGCGCGATCTCGCAGCGGGAGAGGCGCCGGTGGAGGGGACGTGCACTCTCGGCTCCCCTCTCGCGGAGCGCGCGGAGCGACAGGGGCTGGGGGAGGGGACGTGCACTCTCGGCTCCCCTCTCGCGGAGCGGGAGGTGCTGGGGGAGGGGACGTGCATTCAACCAAGTGTACTCTGCACGCTACGCGGGGTTCCTATCGAACGCGCAAGACTTCCTGCAAGCGCTCCAGCAGCGCTTCCACGGTCTCGAAGTGGGCGAGGCCCGGGTGCGCGGCGCGAAAGGTCGGCCAGCTGTCGTCTGCGAGGCGAAGCGAACGGAGCGTGTTGGGCCAGGAGCCGTCGCTCTCGGCGCCGACGGCATCGAGCAGAGCTGCGGGTACCTCGGTCTCTTCCGCGAGGAGCAACGCGTCGTACAAGTCCTTGGCCTGCGGCCAGATGTCGGTGAGGAGCCACAGGAGCTTCCAGGCCAACGACTCGGCGCGGGAGGCGAAGTGGAGCCCGTGGCTCGGATCGTCGCCCGAGCGCTCGAAGGTGGTCGCGTCGTGGAGCGGCGCGCGGAACACGAGATCGATCTGCACCGCATCGAGGGCGTCGTGTGCGCCGGAGCGCGGCAGGAACGGGATCGAGAGGCGCCGGCCTTCGGCGCGCTCGTAGGTCCAGATGCCGTCCAGCGACACGTCGGCGTCGAGCGGACGAAAGCCACCGCGGACGAGGCCTCCACAGGCCGCCGCCCGCAGATCGTCGATGAGCGCGACGGCGCCGGGCGCGCCGGGAGCCAGGCTCGCATCGCGGACCACGAGATCGATGTCGTGCGGCGGCCGGGCGCGCTCCCCGAACCAGCGCGCGAGGGTGACGCTTCCGCGAACGACGACGTCGGCGCGCGAGCGTGCGTGGGCCATGCCCCGGAGCGTCGCATCGAGGGCCGCTCCCTTCGCGGCCGTCTCGCGCACCTGAACGAAGGCGTGCGGATAGTGCTTCAGCGCCGGATCGAACACGTTCCGGTGCGCGTCGCTCTCGAAGTACGCCTTGGGGAAGCCGGCCTTGGGCGTCGGTCGCGTGAGCTTGCTCATGGGGCCTCCGCACGGTGGTCGAGCACGATGCGCTCGCGCTCCACCTTCATGATCTCGAACGACGCGCTCGCGAGTGCACGAACCAGCGCCTCCAGCGCCGCGGCCTCGCGCGCCCCTTCCTCGGCCCCGAAGCGCGCGGTCAGGTATCGCTCTTCGTGGTCCGTCTCCTGCGTCCGTGGCCGCCGCGAGAGATGCGCGTCGTGCCTCGTCGCAATCGACGCGAGCGCGGAGAGCGCCGGGGGCGCGAAGCGTACCCGCACGTGGTGCTCCAGGTAGAGCGCCGGTACCATCGCGTCGACCGGCGCTTCGACCTTGCTGCGGAGCGCCGCGATGCCCTGTTCGCACGCCGCGCGCGCCAGGCGGTCGGCGGCCGTGCGAGCAGCGTCCATGCCCGCCGGCACCCGCAAGGTCATCATCTCCTCGACTTGCTGCGCGCCATTCTCTTCGAGCTCCAGGCGCAGACGCCGCGCGCCGACGCTCGCAGCGAACGCGTCCAGCGCCCCCGAAGCGCCGACCACGGTGAGGTGCAGCTCCCACGACATACCGCCATGGTAGCGCGACTCGTCCTCAGGCGCGCAGCTTGGCGAGCTCCGCCTCGATGTGCGACACAGCCTTGGGCCGCGCGTACATGCGGTCCACGTAGGCGCGCAGCTCGGGAAAGTCGCCGAGGAGCCCAGCCTCGCCGGCCCAGTCGAGGGTGTAGGCGAGGACGAAGTCGACCATCGTCACGCGGTCCCCGACCACGAACGTGCGGCCGCGCAGGTGGTCTTGCATCACCTTGGCCATGGCCGCGAAGTCCTCCTGGGCCCGGGGAACGTCGGCGGGAACGCGCTTGTCCGGCGGATAGAGGGCGGTGTGCTTGGCGATGCGCCAGAGCGGCTGCTCGAGCTCGGTGGCGGTGAACATCAGCCAACGATAGGCGTCGGCCCGCTCCGCCAGGCCTTCCGGCATCAGCTTCGCGGCGGGGAGCTTCTCGGCGAGGTACAGCACGATGGCCACCGACTCGGTGAGCACCAGATCGCCGTCCACCAGCACCGGCACCTTCGCTGCCGGGTTGAGCGCGAGGAACGCCGGCGAGCGCGCCTCGCCACCCGGGAGGTCGACGCGTACGTATTCGAAGTCGACGCCCAGCTCCTGGAGGGCCCAGAGCGGACGCAGAGTGCGGGTAGGACCGAATCCGTAGAGCTTCATGGTGTTCATCCTCGGCGGGCTGCGGACACTTAACTAAAATATTTAGTATTGCGGCGGCCGGCCGCTGTCAATGCGCGCTGCGCGAGTGTCCCATCATGACCCGAAGCGGCTCACGAAGCGCAGCGACGCCGGATACGGCAGGCTCTCGTCGGGCTTGCCGGCGCGCACTTTCTCCTGCGTCTCGATCCAGTAGCCCGCCGAGGCGAGATCGCCGTGGAGCTCGAGGAAGATGCGACGCGGATCGCCGGGCGGCAGCAGGAACTGGGGAAACTGCTCGGGGAACACGTCGTTCGGCTCCACCGAGTACCAGGGCTCGCCCGCCATCTCGTCGTCGTCGTTCCGCGCCTTGGGCATGGTGCGAAAGCGGCAGTCGGTGAGGTAGGCGATCTCGTCGTAGTCGTAGAAGAGCACCCGACCGAAGCGCGTCACCCCGAAGTTCTTCAGCATCAGGTCGCCCGGGAAGATGTTGGCGGCGGCCAGGTCCTTGATGGCGTCGCCATACTCGCCGATGGCACTGCGCATGCGCGCTTCGTCGGCGTCGGCCAGGTACATGTCGAGGGGAATCAGGCGCCGCTCGATGTAGAGATGGCGAACCAGCACTCGGGTCTCGCCCACCTCGATGCAGTTGGGCGCGAGCTTCGCGAAGTCCTCCAGCAGCTCCGGCGCGAAGCGCGCCCGCGGGAACTCCACGTTCACGAACTCCAGCGAGTCGGCCATGCGCCCGGCGCGATCGTGGTGCTTCACCAGCCGGTAACGCTCTTCCACGATGGCCCGGTCGGCGTCCTTCGGCGGCTGGAACCAGTCGCGAATGACCTTGAACACGTAGGGGAAGCTGGGGAGCGAGAAGACGATCATCACCATGCCGCGGGTCCCCGGCGCGGCCACGAAGCGATCGCTCGAGTGCGAGAGGTGCCACACGAAGTCGCGAAACAGCAGCGTCTTGCCCTGCTTTTGCAGGCCCACCAGCGTGTAGAGCTCGGAGCGCGAGCGACTCGGCACCACCGACTCGAGAAAGCCCACGTAGGCCGAGGGCACTTCCATGTCGACCATGAAGTAGTCGCGCGCCAGGCTGAAGAGCCGGCCCACCGCCTTGGTGTCGAGGAGGATGGTGTCGACGTACAGCTCGCCGCGGGGCGTCTTGCGGAGCGGCACCACGAACGGCACCACCGCGCTGCCGCGGATGGCGCGCCCCACCATGTACGCGGCGCGCCCGCGGTAGAAGAGCGACGAGAGCACCTGGAGCTGGAAGTTCTCGTCGAGCTCCCAGCCATGGGGAAAGTGCTCGGCGATGACCCGCATGAGATAGCCGGTGTCGCGCTCGAGGTCCTCGAACCGGCAGTCCGCGGCGTCCAGATCCGCGTCGATGAGCATGCGCCGCAACGTTCCCTCGAGGTCGACGCTCTTGGGGTAGTAGCAGCGGTACGAGGGTCGCTCGCCGTCGATGTGCTCGGTGGAGATGGCCGGGCGCGAGAAGATGCAGTCGTTCTGGTGATAGGTGCGGTGGAGGAGCCGCGTGGCCACCGAGTTGTAGAAGGTCTCGGCGCACTCCGGTTGCTTGTGCTCGTAGAGCAGCCCGATGTACGCCACCTTCACCTTGCGCAGGAGCACGTCGAGCGCGGGGGGCGAATCGCTCGCCGCGAGCTGGGCTTCGAGGGCCGCCACCGTCTCGCGGACCCGCGCGTCGTACATGTCGATACGGGTCCGCACCGCCTCGCGGGCGCCGGCCCAGTCGGAGTCGAGAAACCGCCGCCGCGCTCCCTGCGATAGCTCGCGAAAGAGGCGGTAGTGGCGATCGAATCCCTGGAGCAGGGTGCGCGCAATCTCGTCCACCAGCCCCGTCGCGTCTCGTGCCAAGCTCTCCATGGGCGCGTACTACAGCGTCGAAGGCCTCACGCTCGGGCCGTCGGTGCCGAGTCGGTCGAGCACCAGGGGATCTTGCGGAGAGACGGCCATCTGCCGCTCGGCCGGCGTGGGGATGGGGCGCTCGCTCACTTCGACGTGGAGGTGGTCGGTATGCGTGGCGGGGCCGTGGTAGGCAACGTCGCTGCTCCCGTCGGCGCGCCACTGCGAGCGATCCCAGATGATGAGCTGGATGTGAAGCTGCTCCGCGTGCGCCACCAGCCAGTCGGCCATCTTGTCGCCGCGGGCCTTCGCCGTCTCGGCGTCCCCACCGGGAAACAGGTCGAGTGCGCGCCCGGCGCCGTGCAGGGAAATTTGCCCGTGCTTGGCTCCGTGTCGACAGACGAACCCCTCGACGCCGATGAGCTGATCGGGGAACTCCGTGAGCACCGTGTCGCGCACCGTGACCGCGCTGGGCCGGAGCCCCCATGCGCTGCAGGCGTTGGACTCCGGGAACTGATAGGGCACGCGGATGTTCGACACCACCTGCGCCATGGTCTCGGGAATGCGCCAGCGCGTACCGGTGGCCACGCGGGTGCTCTCCGGCGTGGGCTCTTCGTCGAGCACGAGATCGGGCAGGGAACGGCGCGCAGGGTCGACCTCGCGGGTCGGTGAGCCCATGAAGTCGTGGTGCTCCGGCCGGAGCTTCGCGACGCAATAGAGCGACGCCGAGAACACCACTGCTATCGCCACACTCATTTCCACGCGACCGAGCACACCTCGAGAGTAGCACGTCTCATGCCCCCTGCTCGACCCCACAAACCCCGGTACTTCTGGGACCCTCGGACCCAACTTTGGATCCACGGATTCCATGCGGATCCACACGAACGATCCAGGGGCGATGTAGGCTAAAGTGGCAGTTCTTCCGGGGGCTCGTCGTCGAGGGTCTGTCGGACTTGGCGCCGCACCTGTGGAGCACGCGACGCGCCGGGCGGGACGAGCATGCGTTTGCCAATGTGCAGAGCGCCTCGTGATCTTCGCCGAGCACGACGCGAGCGGTCGACGCTGCTTCCGGCCTGTTCGACATATGCAAAGTGCACGCAGTCGACCGCGCGCCGGTCCGGCTGACGCTCCCCGGGACCGACCGCGGTTGCGTGCTGCAGCCCTCACATTTCCCGCAAAAAGAGGCGGTTCCATGCATTGAACCGGGGGACGCCGTTACGTAGCATCGGGCCATGATCGGTCGGGCTGGCTTGCTGGGTGCGGTACTATTGGGGACGCTGCTGGCTGCTGCGGTGGCCATCGCCAAGCCGGCGCAGAAGAAGCCCCATGGCAAGCCGCCGAAGGGAACACCCACCGCAGCCCCCACGGCTCCGCCACCGCCGCCCGAGCCTCCGCACCCGGAGCTGGAGACTCCTCCCAGCGACACGCCGCCCAAGCCCAAGGAAGAGCCGGCGCCGCCCGGCTCGCGATGGGTCGATCGCGGCATCACCATGCGCAGCGATCTGGGCGTCGCGGTGGACGCCGGCTTCGGCTTCGGCCACGTGAGCTACCGCCTGGTGGGGGGTGGCGACGCCAGCGCCAACGGCGTGGGCTTCAATCTCGAAGCGGTGGTGGGCATCAAGCGCTTTCTCGACGTGGGGCTGCGGGTGGGCCTCCGCGTCAGCGACGACTCCGACCTGGCGCGCGCTGACTACTACGCGCGGTCCGGCGACCGCGAGACGTACCTGGCGCTGGGCTTCAAGCACTTCGCCAATCCGGAGCTGCGGGTGCGCGCCAAGGGCCTGGAGAAGGGACCGATCCAGCTCGCGCTGGAGGGGCGTCTGCTCCTGCCGGTCGACAACGGAACCACGGTGATGCTCGGGGTCCCGGTGTGGGTGCATCCGGTCTCGATCCTGCGCCTCGATACCGGGCTCTTCGTGCCCCTCACCTTCACCGGGCAATCGCGGCCCGACGGCTCGGCCATCAACTACGTGTCGTTCAGCGTCCCGGTGCGCGCGTGGTTCCAGGTGAGCGACGCGTTCTTCGTGGGGCCGCTCACGGGCATTCGCATCAACAACATCAAGGGCCGCGAGGTCGATGTTCCCCTGGGCGTGGGCGCCGGGTACTCGGTGCACAAGCTGGTCGACGTGAAAGCCGACGTGTTCCTCAACCGCGTCAACGACGGCGTGCGCGAAGCGGGCTTCGGCGTGGGCGCCGGCTTTCACCTCGAATAGTCACTTGGCGATCCCGTAGAGCGCGTTGAGCCGCGACGGCAGCTCGGTGAGCTCCGCTTCGGTCCACATCAGGAATTCGGCGGTGCGGTCGCCGCTGTCTCGTGCGCGAAGCTCGCGATCGCAGCGGGCCTTGAGAAACCCGCTCCGTGCGGCGGCGTCCCGCTCGCACACCGCCACCACGTCGGTGTTGTAGGCGAAGGGCTCGACGTGGTCGCCCTCCCGGCGAAACCGCAGCGTCTGGTGGAGGCGCGTCGAGACGCGCAGGGCGAGATCCATGGGGAGCGCGTTCACGCGGGAAACGTCGGACGAAGAAGCCGCCGCCGCGCACAAGCGGTAGTCGCGCAGCTCTGTGGCGAAGGCGTCGTTCTTGGCGCAGGCCGCCGTGAGCTCGGGTCGTCCGTCCGGGCGCGGAAACATGTAGGCCGCGCCGGCGGGCGAACGGATGACCACCCAGTACTCGCGCGGGAGGGTAACGGCGGAGTTGGGCACGTAGGCCGAGCCCTCCTCGAGCACCAGGTCGAGCGGTTTGGGGCTCTGGGGGTGGCTCGTGGCGGCGCAGCCCTGGGCACCGATTGCGAACGTTCCGGCCGCGAGAAAACCGAAGAAGTGCGAAAGGGAAGGGCGCATGAAGTGGGACTCCTTGGCGATACGACGCGGCGAACGCGAAAAGTGTAAAGCTGTACCGAACGTAAATCGCGTTCCATCGAGAACCCCCTATCGTTCGCGCGTCCCATGACCGAATCCGCACCGCACCGCAACAAGGGCCTGTTTCGTCGCTTCGCCGAGAAGACCTCGGAGACCGTCGGCTCCGCCTGGGCCTTCGCCACCGCGGTGGTGGTCATCGCGGCCTGGGCCACCACCGGGCCGCTCTTCCACTATTCCGACACCTGGCAGCTGGTCATCAACACCAGCACCACCATCGTCACCTTCCTGATGGTGTTCCTCATCCAGTACACCCAGAACCGCGACACGGCCACGCTGCGGCTCAAGCTCGACGAGCTCATTCGCTCCTCGCACGCCCGCAACGACTTCATCGAGCTGGAGGAGCTCGACGATCAGGAGCTCCGCGCGCTCCGCGACGAGTTTCACCAGCTTCGCGAGAAGGTCGACGAGCACCGCGATCGCCGCAAATCGAGCCCCGATCTGGCCGCCATGACCGCCGCCGCTCCGACCCGCGTGCCCAAGCCGCCCCGCACCCGAAGGTAGGGGCGAGCGTCACCCCTTCAGCCGCTTCTTCAGCGCGGCGAGCTCGGCCTCGATGTCGGCGTTCTTCGCCTTCAGCTCCTTGGCCGAGAGCTCCCGCGGCGCCGGCTTCTCCTTCTGCTGCGCCTTCGCGCGCGCGTCTTCGAGGTCGACGTCCTCCCCGCAGTCGGTGCACACCAGGCGCCGCTGCTTCATGGAGAAGAGGTCCACGAAGAACACGTGGACGCGGTCCTTCACCTCGCACTCTTGCCAGGTGGTCGCGGCCTCGCACTCGGCGCAGTAGCGCTTGACCCGCAGGCCGCCCTCCACCGGCTTGGCGCGGGTTCGGTTGCCGAAGATGATCCACATGAAAAGGCACCCCCTCTCTTTCGTTTCGACCTTGCGGCATAGCGCGGGCCACCGCGGGGTCGAGCAAAACCCCGGTGACGAAACGGTGAACGCGCGGCTTGTCTCCGGGGGATGTATCCGCTAATACAGATGTGCGGATACGATGAACCTCCATCACTACGTGGGCGCGCTGAACGTGCTCGGCGACGAGAGCCGGATGCGGCTCTGTGCGCTCTTGCGCGGCCGTGAGCTGAGCGTGGGCGATCTGGTACGCGTGACCGGCATCTCGCAGTCGCGGGTATCGACCCACCTGGCGCGGCTCCGGGAGGCGGGGTTCGTGCGCGATCGTCGGGAAGGGCAGCACGCGTTCTATGGGCTAGCCCTCGACACGCTGCCGGCCGCCGCCAAGGGCATCCTCGACGAGCTCCCGAGCGCGGCCGACCCGACGCTCTCCGGCGATCAGAAGCGGCTGGCCGACCTGGACAGCGAGCGCCGCGGCGGCTTGCCCGACTCCTTCGCCGGCGAGATGGAACGCCACTACTCGCCCGGCCGCACCTGGCAGTCGCTGGCGCTGGGCATGGCGGCGCTGCTCGACCTCGGCGACGTTCTCGACGTGGGCTCCGGCGACGGCGCAGCTGCGGCGCTCCTCGCGCCCTACTGCAAGCGCATCACCTGCGTGGACCAGAGCCCGCGGATGGTGGCTGCGGCGCGCGAGCGGCTCGCGCAGTTCCCGCACGCCGAGGCCACCCTCGCCGACGTGCACGCGCTCCCGTTCCGCGCGGCGTCCTTCGATGCCGTCATCGTGTTCCACACGCTCACCTATGCGGAGCGCGCCGAGCAGGCCCTGGCCGAGTGCGCGCGGGTGCTCCGCCCGGGCGGTCGGCTGGTGGTGCTCTCCCTCGACGCCCACGAGCACCGGGCCGTCACCGCGCCGTATGGCGAGCGCCACGCCGGCTTCTCCCCGCGCAAGCTCCGGGCCCTCCTGAGCGGCGCCGGGCTCGCCGTGCAATTTTCCGACGTTGCCTGTCGAGAATCGAAAAAACCGCACTTCCAGGTGGTATTGGCCATCGGGCACAAGCCGCACGACGCCACACTCGCCCCGAGCCGTGGCAAAGCGTCGCAAAGAAAGCGCGCCAAGGTAGGTTGACATGTCCTCTTCGTTGCATCCCCTCCAGAAGCTCCTGCAGAACCGCAT
>Ga0075163_10003568_pt1 | contig 20921 bp, 14 predicted proteins | sample JI1023141ADNA_FD_71478 | JGI IMG/M metagenome (GOLD analysis project Ga0075163, IMG submission 71478) | Wastewater effluent complex algal communities from Wisconsin, to seasonally profile nutrient transformation and Carbon sequestration -... | ecosystem: Engineered > WWTP > Effluent > Algae... | reverse complement strand
GCAGTAGCTGAGCGCGGGGTCCTTGTCGGACAGCGCCCGGAACCGCCGCTCCTCGCGGCTGAAGTCGTACGAGAGGATCACCGGGCCGACGAACCCCGCGTCGCGCAGCGCGCGGAGGATGAACAGGCCCTGGTTGTCCTGCTGGAAGCTGCGCGCGCGCGCGACGTCGCCGTTGAACCGGGCCGTGAGCGCGACCAGGTCGCCGAGCAGCGCCTCGTTCGGGGTCCGGTCGAACCGCATGTCGAGGTAGACGAGGTCGGGCTGCAGGCCGGGCAGCAGCCCGCACGCCTGCTCGCCGCTCTTGGCCTGGGTGTAGCGGATCCCGCCGGCGACGAACGTGGTCAGGTTGGTCATATACTCGTCGCCGTCCTCGACGACGAGCACGCGCAGGTCCGTGGTCATGGGTTCTCCTCGACGGTGAAGAAGCGCAGCACGACGGCCTTTTGCCAGCCGGGCTCGGGCTCGACGGCGATCGATCCGTCGTAGCGCGACAGCAGGTCGGCCGTGATGCCCATGCCGCGCTCGACGTAGCGGCCGCGCAGCATCTCGTTGCTCAGCTGCTCGCTCGAGCGGTCCTGGATGCGGATCGCGAGCGTGGCGAGGCCGGTGATCTCGTCCATCTCGGTGACCAGCGCGACGCCGAGGGCGATCGGCTTGGCCGCGTACAGCACGCTCGAGTGCAGCGAGTTGCGGATCACGTTGGTCAGGATGTCCTCGAGGTCGCTGCGAAACACCCGCACGCGCCCGCCCTCCCCCGTCACCTGCAGCTCGGCGATCTGCAGGCCGGTGAACTGAGCCTCGGCGACGACGTGGCCGAAGACGTCGCGCACCAGCGCCTGGTCGACCTCGACGATGCACAGCGCGTGGATCACCGAGCTGAGCGCCTCGAAGGCCTTGCGCCCGAGCACGTGGCCCGAGCGGACCAGCCGGCGCGCCCAGTCGAGCTTGACGGTCGGGCGGTCGCGGGTCGAGCTGCGCTGCATCGTCTCGAGCCCGCGCAGGTCCTCGAAGGCGTCGATCATCGCGCTGAAGATCGGGTCCTTGCGCCCGAGGTTGAGCGTGACGCCGTGGCTGCGCCCGACCTTCTGCAGCTCGGCCATGTAGCCGAGAAAGCGCCCGTAGATGCCGCGCTCGCGCATGCCGCCGTCGCGGCCGGGCTGCGCCGGGGTGCCGCCGCGGTGCTCGCCGAACAGCCGGCGCGCGACGATCGCCGCGCGGGCCTCGGCGTCGGGCTCGTCCATCTCGAGCGCGCGCCCGACGTCGGTCAGGAAGGCGGTGTTGTGCTTGAGGATCTCGTGGCGGATGAGGCTCAGGATCCGCGCGACCTCGGGGAAGCTCTTGGGCGCGCGCGCGAGCAGCTGCGCGAGCGAGGCCCCGCGCAGGCGCCGGTACACCTGCCACGCGGGGATCGAGATCAGCAGCAGCAGCAGCGCGCCGCTGCCGAGGTAGATCTGCAAAAACACCCGGTCCATGCGCTCGCGCAGGCGCCGGGCCGCGTCCCAGTAGAGGTCGTACGAGCCCGCGGCGCGCAGGTAACGGTCGAGCTCGTCGGAGGCCTCGAGCAGGCGAAAGTCGGTCCACAGCAATTGCGCGAGGCGAAACCTCGCGGTCGACGAGCCGAGCTCGGCGGCCTTGCGCAGGTGCCGGGTCGCCTCGTCGGGCAGGTCGGTCTCGAGCAGCAGGCCGAGGCGCTCGTGGACCTCCATCTGGTCCTGCTTCATCGCCAGCGACTTCTCCCAGAACTCGCGGGCGTCGCCGCGGCGCTCCATCGCGTAGGCGACCTTGGCGAGCTCGTTGAGCACGACCTCCTCCTCGGGGAACTTCTTGCGCGCGCGCTCGAGCACGCGCTCGGCCTGCTGGAAGTCCTGCTCCTCGGCGACGCGCAGGTAGGCCTCGTTGATCATGCGCTGGAGCTCGGGCTCGAGGCGCTGGAGGTCGCGCGGAGGCTCGGGCAGGAACGGCGCGTCCTCGGCGGAGGGCTCGCGGTTGAGCTCGTCGCGGGCGCGGCGGGCGAGCTCGCGGTCGGGGTCGTCGTCGGGGATCGGCGCGTTGAGGAAGCGGGTGTAGGCGCGGCGCGCCTTGTCGCGGTCGATGCGGGCGTAGAGCTGACCGAGCTGGAAGTTGAGGTGATACAGATCGGGCCGCAGCAGCAGCGCGGTCTCGAGGTGCTTGATCGCCTGCTCGTCCTCGGCGCCCGCGAACTCTTTTTTGTAGAGCAGGCCGAGGACCATGTGCGCCTCGTAGTCGAAGCGGTCCATGCGGATGCTGATCTTGAGCTGCTCGGCCGCCTGCGGGAACCGGCCGCTGCGCGCGTAGATGATGCCGAGCGCGTAGTGGGCCTTCGGGAACCACGGCGAGTCGTCGATCGCGGCGAGCAGCTCGCGCTCGGCGCTGGTCAGGTCGCCGGAGCGCAGCGCCGCGCTCGCCTTGGTGTACGCCTCCTCCGCGGCCTGGCTCGGCTTGCCGCCCTGCTCCTTCTCCAGCTTGTCGAGCGAGACCTCGAGCTTGAGGTCGTCGACCGCCTTCTTGGCCTGCTTGGCGAGCACCGTGCCGGGGTAGCGGCGGATCAGCTCCTCGTAGATCTGGATCGCGGCCTCGCGGTCCTCGGCGTCGTGGTAGAGCGTCGCCTGCAGGCGCAGCGCCTCGGCCGCGGGCTTGCGACCGGTCGCCTCGCAGTCCTTGCGGTAGAGGTCGAGCTGCTGCAGCGCGGCGCGGCGCAGCGCCAGGCGCTCGCGCTCGCGCTCGGCCGCCTCGGCCTCGCGGCTCTGCAGCGTGGCGATGATGAAGCGGATGTCGGCGGGGCGGTTCGGCGACTTCGGGTCGTCGTCGGCGACCTCGAGCGCGAGGCTCAGCCGCTCGGCGTCCATGCGCGCGTCGCACTGGCCCATCCACGTGACCAGCGTGCCGCGCTGCTCGAGCCACAGGCCGCGCGGGTCGTAGGTCCGCAGCAGCCGCAGATCTTCGATCGCGCGCTTGGGGCACTGGCCCTCGCGCGTGCGCTTGTGGCGGAGGTACGCGCGACCCTTGAGCGCCGCGGGGTCGCCCGGCTGGAGCTTGAGCGCCGCGGTGTACTCGCGGACCGCGTCGTCCATGCGGTTCTCTCGCTCGGCCCGCTGCGCGCGGCTGATGTGCAGGTCGAACTCCTGCAGCCGCTGCTGCGGCGTCAGCGGGACCGGCTCGCCGAACTCGTCGCCCTCCCCGCCCGCCTCGGCCGTCTCGGCGCCGACCTCGGGCGGCGGCGGCAGGCCGGCCGCGGGGTCGCCCGCGGGCTCGCCGGGGGCGGCCTTCGTCGGCGGGCGCTTGCTCGCGCCGGCGGCCTTCGTCGGCGCCGGCGCGGCCGCGGCCGGACCCGCGAGGGCCAGCGCGAGCACCGACACGCACACGGCCGCGAGCACGGGACTGCAACGCCGCACGGCCATGCTCTTAGTCCCCGGCCTTGCGCTTGAGGCGGCGCAGCTTGATGCCGAGCTGGTTCATGCGCAGCTGGACCTTGCGCCCCGCGCCCTCGTCGCCGAGCAGCAGCTCGCCCATGCGCCCGAGCTCGCCGCCGCAGCGCTCGTAGAGCTGCTCGAGGTACTGGCGCTCGACCGCGCAGGACACCGCGTTGAGCGAGTCGGCGGCGAGGACCTCGATCTGCACGCGGCGCGGGCCGGTCGGCTGCGCGGCCTCGGCCTCCTCCTCGGGCGGGGTCATCGGGCGCAGCAGGTCGCTGACGATCTTCGGCGGGATCGGGATGACGTCGGGGCGGCCCTCGCTCGAGGCCTCGGGCTCGATCCGCTCGGCGCGCTCGACCAGCTCGACGAGCGTGAAGGTGACGAGGTTCGAGAGGGTCATCGCGAACTGACGGAAGTTGCCGGGCCACTCGAAGTCGTGCAGCAGCTTGAAGCTGCTCGGGTGGAGCAGGAAGTGGATCCGCCGGGCGTCGCCGCGCGGGGGCACGCCGCGGCCGACGCTGATCGGCAGGCTCGCGGTCATGCCGCGCTGCTCGGCGTACTGCGCCAGGAGATCGCGGTTGTAGGCCTCGGCGACGGCGCGGCGCATGAACCACGCGAGCAGCTCCTCGAAGTCGTCGCGACGCTCGCGCAGGCTCGGCAGCGTGACCGCGGTGGCCGGGTTCAGGCGCATGAACAGATCCTCGCGGAAGCGGCCGGCCCGGACCAGCGCGGCGAGGTTCTCGTTGGTGGCGACGACGATCTTGATGTCGGTGGCGATCTCCTTCACCGAGCCGACCGGGCGAAACAGGCCCTCCTGCAGCACGAGCAGCAGCGACTTCTGCAGCTCGAGCGAGAGGTTGCCGATCTCGTCGAGGAACAGGGTGCCGCCGTGCGCCCGCGTCAGCACGCCCTCGCGCGAGGTGGTCGCGCCGGTGTACGCGCCCTTGACGACGCCGAACAAATGCGCGGCCATCAGATCCGTCGGCAAGGTCGAGAGGTCGACGGCGACGAACGGCCCGGGCCGCTGCGAGCGCGGGTGGATGTACTCGCGGGCGACCAGGCTCTTGCCGGAGCCGGTCGCGCCCTGCAGGATGATCGGGAGGCGGCCGCGCGCGAGGATCGAGAGCCGCCGGCGCAGCCCCGACATCGCCGCGGTCACGCCCCAGTAGAACGGATCGTCGTCGGTCGCGGCGGGCCGCTCGCGGCGGGCCAGGATCGCGTCGATCTGCAGCTTGAGCGAGCGCGCGTCGAGGTAGTCGTCGGCGAGCAGGTAGGTGTAGTCCTCGGCCTGCAGGCGCTCGGCGTCGGTCTCGAGCGGGAGGTCGTCGCGCGAGGTCATGACGATGACCGGCAGGTCGGGGTAGCGCTCGCGGATCGCCGCGAGGATGTGCAGGCCCTGGCTGCGGCGCAGGCGCTCGATGACCTTGTTGGCGTCGCCCTTCGCCAGCAGCGCGGCCTTGTCCTGCGGCAGCAGGTCGGCCTCCGGGATGTCGAAGTGGACGTCGAGCAGCACGAGGTCGACCTTGTCGCCGTGGCGGCGCAGCGCGTCGGCGGCCTCGCGGTAGTTGCGGGCCGGCGGCAGGAACGTGTGCTCCGCCATGTGGCGCCGGCACAGCTCGAGGTAGCTGTCCTCGTCGTCGATGATGAGGATCGAGGACATGGCGCTCAGGTCTCGGCCTGCAGGAGCCGGCGGTGGAGCTGCTGCAGCGCGCTGCGGATCGTCCGCTGCGCCGCGCGCAGGCCGTCGCGCTGGTCTGCCAGCGCGTCGCGGTCGCGGGCCCGCAGCGCCGGCTCCGCGGCGCGCAGCACCGCGACGGCGCGGTCGACCTCGTGCAGCTCGGGCGCCGTCCACGGCCGCGGCAGCGCGGCGGCGAGGCGGTCCCACAGCGCCGAGGCCGGCTCGGGCGGGCCCTCGGCCGGGGTGCGCGTGCGCAGCAGGTCGCGGCTGAGCGCGTCGATCAGCTCGTCACGGACGGGCCCGCGCCAGCACGCCTCGTCGAGGTTGGCCGACATCCACGCCACGTACTTGCCGAGGTCATGCTTGAGCGCGGCCACTTGCCGGCAAAACTCGCTGCTGTCGCTGTCCATCGCCGGGCGTAGGATCTCCCAGCTCGTGCGCCGGGGCAAGCATTCCAGGCGCGGACCGAGGCGCGATCGACGGGCGAACTTCGCCGGGCGAATCTCGACGAACAAGTCTCGACGGACAATCCGCCGGGGCAGATTTCGCCGGGTTCACCCGACGGGCAGATGATAGCGGGTGGCCCGGGCGCGGCCGGTGCTGTCGATCTTGCCCATCTTCTTCATCCACGCCAGGTAGCCGCGCAGCTCGACGACGTCGACGTCGACCACCTTGGCGAGCTGGCCGATGGTCTTGGGCTCGCTGCCGACGGCCTCGATGATCTGGCGGTAGAGCCGGGCCTCGCGGCTCTCGGGGGCCGCGTTGCTGGTGGAGAAGTTGTTGCCGGCGAAGTTGGTGCCGGCGAAGTTGGTGCCGGCGAAGTTGCTGGCGGCGAAGTTGCTGAAGCCGCCGGCCGCGGCGTTGCTCGCGGTGCTGGCGGCGGAGAGATTGCCCGGCGTGGTCGAGGCGCCATTGGACGGGGTCCGGCGCGCGCCGCCGGTCGCGCCTGCGAAGCCCGCGAGGGCCTCGCGCAGCTCGAGCAGCGTCAGCTCGCGGATCGAGGCCCCGGCCTCGCTGCTGAGCAGCTCCTGCAGGGTCGTCTGCGCGGGCATCTTCGCCACGGTGTTGATGGCGGCCTTGCGCAGCAGGTTGGCTCGGTTCTGCCGGAGCGCGGACTCGAAGAGCTGGGCGATCTCTGTCATGGGGCCACCATCGGCCGCGGCACGACAGGGCCGCGGGAGGAGGAGAGAGGTAGCGGCAAACGCCGGCGATTGCAAGCCCCGCAGCGGCCCGTCAACTGCATTCCAGATAGCCGGCGTCGGCCAGATCCAGCTCACCGCAGACGAAGCAGCAGGTGTCGCAGGTGCCGGTGCCGTCGAGCGCGAGGCCCCACGTCATGTCGCCGGCGGCCTGCGCCGTGCAGATCGTCTCGCCCTCGAAGCACTGGATGGTCGCGTAGGTGTCGACGAGCAGGCCGCTGGTCCGGAAGGTCGTGTCGACGCCGGGCCACGCCCAGTCGCGGTCCAGCGAGAAAATCCGCCAGGTGACGTCGACGCCGTCGTCGCAGGCGTCCGTGATGATCCAGTCCTGAAACACCGGCGGCTGGCAGACTGCGACGTTCTCGTCGGCCTCGTCGGGGCAGTCCGCGGTGCCGTCGCACAGCTGCGACTCCGCCATGCAACCGGCGTTCACGCCGCAGACCGCGACGTGATCGACGTCGCAGAAGCACGTGTCCTTGGCGCAGTAGGCGTTCGCGCCGCAGTCGAGCTTGCAGTCGGGGTCGACCGCGGGGTGCGTCGAGACGCAGCCCTCGTAGGGATTTCCCTCGTGGCCCGCGTCGCAGAAGCACTCGGCGTCGCCGCCACAGCTCGCATTGTTGCCGCACACCACGTCGGCGCAGCTCCGGTCGGGCTCGCCATACAGCACGCAGCCGGCCGCGGCGGAGCTCAGGGCGAGGGCCACGACTGGCAGGAGCTTGGGCAGGAGCCGCGTCAGGAGCTTGCGAACCGGGGAACTGCTGGGTTTGCTGGGCATGGCGAACCGTCCGTGACGCTGCGCACGGGGCCGTGATTCGAGGCCCGGGGGGCCGGGAAGATTTTTTTCGTGGGTCCCGGACCGGGCGTCGCGGCCGTCGCAGCGGATGCCTGAGGGTGCGCGACCCGGGGCCGCGTGGCAATGGGCAAGCGGGCTTGACCGCGGCGGGTCGGGCGAAGCAGGCTCCCGCGCCGATGGCGACCCTCCGCGACCGCGACCGCGCGCTGCTGTGGCACCCGGCGACGCACTTCGCCGACCTCGAGCGCCTGCCGCCGATCGCCGTCGACCGCGCCGAGGGCTGCTGGCTGCACACCTGTGAGGGCGGGCGGATCCTCGACGCGATCGCGTCGTGGTGGACCTGCGTCCACGGCCACGGCCACCCGGCGATCACCGCGGCGATCCGCGCGCAGGCCGAGCGCCTCGACCACGTGATGTTCGCCGGCTTCACCCACGCGCCCGCGGTCGAGCTCGCCGAGGCGCTGGTCGCCCGGGCGCCGCCGGGCCTCGGGCGGGTGTTCTTCGCCGACTGCGGCTCGGCGGCCGTCGAGGTCGCGCTCAAGCTCAGCTACCAACGGCGCCCGCAGATCGCCGAGCCCGGGCGCGTCCGCTTCGCCACGCTGCGCAACAGCTACCACGGCGAGACGCTCGGGGCGCTGGCGCTGTGCGGCAGCGGGGCGTACCGCGACACCTTCGCGCCGCTGCTGTTCGACGCGATCGAGCTGCCCGCGCCGGCCTTCGCGGACCATCGCCTCGCGGACGCGGACAGCGACCTGGGGGCCGACACACCCGAGGCCGCGGCCGCGGTCGCCCTGATAGAGGCGCACGCGCACGAGCTGACCGCGGTGGTGGTCGAGCCGCTGGTGCAGTGCGCCGGCCGCATGGCGATGACCGGCGCCGGCTACTACCGGCGCGTCGCCGCGGCGGCGCAGGCGCGGGGCATCGACGTGATCGCCGACGAGATCGCCGTCGGCTTCGGGCGCACGGGGCGGCTGTTCGCGTCGAGCTGGGCCGGCGTCACGCCCGACTTCCTGTGCCTGAGCAAGGGCCTCGCGGGCGTGCTGCCGCTGGCCGCGGTGCTGATCCGGGCCGGGCACGAGGACGCGTTCACCGGCGCGCCGGCCCGCAGCTTCCTGCACAGCCACACCTTCACGGCCAACCCGATCGCCTGCGCCGCCGCGCTCGCGGGGCTGCGCCTGTTCGAGCGCACCGACCTGCTCGCGCGCCTGCCCGCGCGCGCGGCCGCGATGGCGAGCCGGCGCGAGGCCGTCGCCGCCGCCTGCCCGGCGATCCTCCACCACCGCCAGATCGGCATGATCGCCGCGTTCCAGGTCGACCCCGCGCGCGCCCCCGCGGACGGGCGCCTGGGCCTGCGCCTGCGGGCCGAGGCCCTGCGCCGCGGCGTGCTGCTGCGACCGCTGCACGACACGGTGTACTGGATGCCGCCGCTGGTCATCGACGACGAGCAGCTCGATCTGCTGGCCGACGCGACGATCGCGGCCGTCCGCGCGGCGATCGCCTGACGTATACTGCGCGGGTGCGCCGGCTGTCCCTCGTCGCGGCCGCCCTCGCAGCGGCCGCCTGCGAAGCCCCCTCCGGGCCCGAGCTCACCGTCGACAACGGCCGCTTCTGCCCGCGGATCGGCATCGAGGTCCGCGACGACGCCGTGCTGCCCGGGTGGGAGGTCCACGCCCTGGCCGTCGAGCGTTTCGGTGGCGACAGCGCGTGGGCCCTCGCCACCGACCCCGACGGCCGCCTCATGCTCCAGCCGTGGCCCGAGGGCCCCGGACTCGACCTCTCGAGCGTCGGCGAGCCCGACGACTTCACGCTGATCCCGGGCGCGCTCGACGGCCAGACCTGGCTGGTGCTCGACCGCAGCGATCGCACGCAGGTCTGGCGGCTCGATCGCGCCCAGACCGGGAGCTTCGTCGCCGGGCCGCCGCTTCTCGACTGGCCGTCGGCGGGGATGTGGACGCGGCGGCTCGTGTTCGTGGCGGGCGAGCCGTACCTGCTGGCCGTGCCGCAGCTCGCCGACGCCAGCCTGATCGAGCTCTCGCTCGCGCGGCTCGCCGCCGCGACGCTGGTCCCCGAGGTGCCGGCGCCGATCGAGTTCTGGCGCCCGACCTGTCCCGAAGGCCAGGATCCCTGCGTGCCCGGGCTGAGCGGCGACATGCTCGTCGAGGCGTTGCACAGCACCGAGGCCGGGAGCAGCGGCATCTCGGCGACGCTGATCGCAACCTACAGCCGCGAGCAGACCGAGGTCGCGGTCTACAAGACCGTGGTCGCCAGCCTCGAGCTGCGCAGCGGCGGCCCGGGTCAGCCGCCGGGCTACCTTCGCCGTGATCACGTGCGCTGGTCGACGGTCGGCGAGCTGCGGGTCTCGCCCGGCCTGCTCGCCGCCGACGCGTCCGGCCTCTACGTGATCGCCGGCCAGGTCCCGGTCTCGGACGACGCGCCGAGCAACCTCATGAGCGACTACCTGATCCGGGCCAGCCGCGCGGAGGACAGCCTCGACGAGGACCTGATCAACCTGCTGCCCAAGTCGCGCGCGTCGCAGCTGCTGCAGATCGGCGACCGCGTCGGGCTCGGTCAGACGTCGGGACGCGAGTGGTGCGTCGCGCCGATCGACGGCATGCGCGTCGATGTCGACACGCAGGGCTGCCTCCCGCTCGACGTCGACGCCGTCGTCCGCGCCGCGGGGCGCGGGCAGTTCCTCGTGCGCAGCGAGCTCGGCGCCCGCCGCGTCATCATCGACTGTCTGAGCGACGCGCCCGAAAGCGAGTGAGCGCGCCGCGGAAGCTCCGCGACGCGCTCATCACGTCCGTTCGGCCCGGGCCTACTTCTTGGCCTTGACGCGGGCGTCGGCGTCGGCCGGCTTGTAGAGGTTGCGGCTCGGGATCGCGGCGGGGGTGCCGTCCTTGCCGACGGCCCAGCTCGCGGTGAGCACGACCGGACCGCTGACGTGGAACGAGCGGATCTCCAGCTTGTACTCGCCGGGCTCGAGGTTGACGAGCTCGCACAGCTCCTTGGCCTCGGCGCGCTTGCCGTCGTTGTTGACGACGAGGGTGTCCTCGATCATCAGCTGCGAGCCGTCGCTGCTGGTCGTGCACAGCTTGTACTCGTTCGCGGCCGTGACGTTGAGCGAGCCGGTCAGGCGCAGGGCGACCGGCGTCTTCACGGTGGCCGGCATGCCGGCGAGCGGCGTGGTCGCGCTGGCGTCGATCGACTTGGCGACGAACACGCTCGTGACGTTGAGCGTCGTCATGTCGGGGATCTTCTCCGCGGTCGCCTCGACCGGGAAGGCCTCGACCAGCACGCCCCACGGGTCGGTGCGACCCTTGCGGTTCGGCTTGGCCTTCGGATCGGCGGCCGGCTCCTCGGGCTTGGGCGGCTTGGTGGAGGCGATCTTCTTGACGGCCTTCGGGGTCACGCCGACCGACTTGGTGCTGGTCGAGTCGCGGCCCTTCGGGGGCGGCTTCGCGGCGCCGCCGTCACTCGGGTCGGCCGCGCCGGCGTCGCCGGGCGTGCTGGAGCCGCCCGCACCGCCGGGCTGGCCGACGTCGTACTTCACGTTGCCGGCGTCGGGGTTCTGCGTGGGGGCGGAGGAGCTGGCACAACCTGCCAACAGGCCAAAGCTTGCGACCAGGATCAGAGAATTGCGGATCATCGGGAAGTCCTCGGAGGTCAAAATCGGGGCTTGAAAAGCGGATGGTAGACGCCTGGGGTACAGGCAGATTCAGCGGGACGGTGGTCGACGGCCGCGGGCGCGCCAGGGCGGACAAGTGTACGGCGCGGCGGTGTTTCGGCCACCCCCTTTTTTGCCTCAGCCGCCGGTCCGCGCCGCCCGTGACCGCCATCACGGCCCGGGGCAAAACAGCGTCTCGGGCCGTGGACGATGGACCCGGCCGCGCGAGTCGAGTATCCACGAGGCCACGATGTCGCGGCTGCTCCAGCGTCTGCGCGAGTTCGCGCCTCCGGGCCCGGTCGACGCGGGAGGACCGGCGTGACGCAGATCCTCGCGTTCATCCTCCTGATCGGCCCGCTGATCTTCGTGCACGAGCTCGGCCACCTGCTGGCGGCGAAGCTGGTCGACGTCAAGGTGCGGCGCTTCTCTCTCGGCTTCGGCCCCGCGTTCGCGCGCGTGCGCATCGGCGAGACCGAATACTGCCTCGCACCGATCCCGCTCGGCGGCTACGTGACGCTGCTCGGGCACTCGCCCGACGAGGACGTGAGCCCGCAGGAGGCCGACCGCGCGCTGCGCAACAAGCCGCTGTGGGCCCGCTACCTCGTGCTCGGGGCCGGCCCTGCGTTCAACCTGCTGCTCCCGCTGCTGCTCTACTTCGCGTTCTACCTCGGGCACACCGTGGTCGCGCCGCCGGTGATCGGCACGGTGCTCGACGACTCGGCGGCGGCGACCAGCGACCTGCAGCCCGGCGACCGCATCGTGGCGATCGACGGCGACGACATCCACGCCTGGCAGGAGATGCAGGACCGCGTGCGCGTCGCCCCGGAGCAGGAGCTGCGCGTGCAGATCGAGCGCGACGGGGTCCGCTTCGACCGCTTCGTCACGCCGCGCAAGAACGTCGTCAAGAACGTCGTCGGCGAGTCCGAGGCGCGCGGCCTGCTCGGCGTGTACCCGTGGTTCTATGCCCCGCAGATCGGCATCACCGACACCGACTCGCCGGCCCACGCGGAGGGCCTGAAGACCGGCGACATCATCACCTCGGTCAACGGCGAGCCGGTGCAGACCGTCGAGCAGCTCGAGCGAGAGCTCGCGCGCGCCCGCGACGCGTCGCTACGCCTGACCTACCTGCGCGCGCGCGAGGCCCCGGGCGAGCTCGGGCGCTACTTGTGGTTCGAGTCGCACCACGCGCGCCTGCTGCCGCGGCACGAGCAGGGCCAGTCGACGGGCCTGTTGCCGGCCAACACCTTCGTCCGCAAGGTCGAGCCGGCCTCGCCGGCGGCGGCGGCGGGCATCGAGCCGGGCGACCGCGTGCTCGCGGTCGGCGAGCGGCCGGTCACGCGCTGGGAGACGGTCGCGGTGCTGCTCGAGCGCCAGGCGGAGCAGCCGTTCAAGATGACGGTGCAGTCGCCCGGCGAGGCGCCGCGCGAGGTCGCGGTCACGCAGCAGATCCAGCGCTACCAGGGCATCTACAGGCAGGAGCTGAGCTATCTGTGGTTCGGGGCCGAGCCCTACCACAGCCGCGACATCCCGGCGGCGGAGCCGATCCGCGGGCGCTTCACCTACGCGGTGCGCTCGGCGGTGACCGAGACCGGCGCGATGCTGAAGATGATGTGGACCAGCCTGCGCCAGATGGTCACGCTCGAGCGCGGCGTCGACGAGCTCAGCTCGGTGGTCGGCATCTTCAACGTCGCCGGCACGGCGGCCCAGCAGGGCCCGGGCCAGTTCCTGCTGCTGATGGCGATGCTCAGCATCAACCTCGGGATCGTCAACCTCCTGCCGATCCCGATCCTCGACGGCGGTCACCTGATGTTCTTCACGCTCGAGGCGCTGCGCCGGCGCCCGCTCAGCCAGCGCGCCCGCGAGATCGCCAGCGCGATCGGCCTCGTCATCATCCTGCTGCTCCTCCTCATCGCCCTGCGCAACGACGTGATGCGCTTCATCCTGTGATGCTCTGGGTCCTCGCGCTCGATACGGCCACGCCGGTGACCGCCCTCGCGCTCGGACGCGTCCACTTCGATCGCGTCGACAGTGAAGGTGGCGCGGACGAGCTGGTCGCGCACGCCAGCCACGACGACGGCGGCCGGCACTCCGCGAGCCTGCTGACCCCGCGGATCGCCGCGTTGCTGGCCTCGGCCGGCGTCAGCCCGCGCGAGCTCGGCGCGATCGCCTGCGGCGTCGGGCCCGGCGCGTTCACGGGGGCCCGCGTGGCGCTCGCTACCGCCAAGGGCGCGGCGTTCGGGGTCCCCTGCCCGCTGTTCGCCGTCGGCACCCTGGCCGCGGTCGCCGGCGGCGCGGCGCACGACGGCCCGGTCCTGGCGCTGCTCGACGCCCGCCGCGGCGAGGTCTACGCGGCGCGCTTCGAGCTCGGCCCGGCCGGCCCGCGGCGCGTCGGCCCGGATCGCTGCTGTCCGATCGACCAGGTGTTTTCGGACATGTCCGAAGCGCCAGGTCTACAGGTCGTCGGCCCGGGCGCGGCGGTCCACGCGGAGGCGCTCGCCGGCCGCGCGGACGTGCAGCCAGGCCCCGGGGTCGACGGGCGCGGGCTGTGGCGCGCCGCGGCGCTGGCCGTGCTCGCGGGCCCGCCCGCCGACCTCGCCGACCTCGACGCGGTCTATCTGCGGGCCAGCTACGCCGAGCTCTCCACCAACAAGCCGCGCCGCCCGCCGCACCGCTCGCCGTTCGCGTAGGTCACGGCTTCGCGCCGGCGAACGGCGAGAGCGGATAGCGGGTGCACACGCCGCTCTTGATCGCGCCGGCCACGGCCGCGGTGAACCCGAGCTTGCCGGTCGCGACCTCGTCGATGTCGAACACGGCGCCGCCGGTCGCGTTCGGCAGCGAGGGTCGGCCGTGGAAGCGCGTGAACAGGCCCGGGCGCACGTCGAGGCACTCGCACTGGCCGCCGATCTTCGCGGCGAAGCTGAACATCCGGACCTCCGCGTTGCGCAGCGCGGCCGCGACCTCGACGTAGGTGTGCTTGACGGCGAGGCCGCTCTGGACCGCCGGGGCCTCGCCGAAGTCGTCGTCGGTGGCGTGGACGATCATGCGCAGGGTCGCGTCGGCGGGGCGCCACGCGAAGCCGGTCGCGGCCGCGTGCACCGCGTCGAGGGTGTTCTCCGGCCAGTCGACGTTCGCGGCCGCGCTGCCGATCTGCCGGTTGCTGGCCGTGAAGGCGCGCCAGCGGGCCAGGTCGCGCTGCAGCGCCGTAAGGTCGGCGTAGGCCTGGCCGGCGTTGCCGAGCTCGACGTCGTCGACGAACACGACCAGCCCGTAGCGCGGGTCGAGGCCCTGGGCGCGCGCCTCACCGTCGATCTGCGGGAGCTGACGCTCGATGCTGTCGAGCATGAAGTTCATCGTCGTCGAGACATCGACGACGAACACGACGTCGAGCTGCTTCTTGCGCTGCTGCGCCGGATCCTCGCACGCGCCCTCGGGCGCGACCGCGGCGAGCCCCGCGGGGACCCCGTACACGACCACGCCTCCGGCCTCCGGGTGGCTGTTCTCGCCGGGTGGTGCCTGCTGCGGTGGTTGCTCCGGCGGCGGGGCCTCGCCGATGATGACCCCGGGGACGACCGACCCGGACCTGTCCCCGGGGACATCCTCGTCGGCGCCGGGGCCCATGATGTTCTCCACGAAGTCGGCGTTCTCGACGACGACTTCCTTCTCCACCGTCTCGACGACATCGACGACGTCGACGCCGACGCCGGCCTCGCCCGCGACCTCGGCGACGCCCTCGCCCATGCCGCCGGTGCCGACGCCGACCAGCCCGAGGCCGCCGACCCCGGGCGAGTTCGCTAGCAGATCGTCGCCGATCACCCCGCCGACGACCCCGCCCTCGACGCCGCCCTCGACCGTGTTGATGACCCCGAAGACGCCGTCCTCGATCGTGCCATATCCGTAGATCGCGCCGATCTCCATGAGCTCGTCGCTCTCGGCCCGACTGCGGCGCTTTCGCGGCGACTTCGGCTGCTCGTCGACCTCCATCACGGGCACCGGCACCTCGACGCCCGCGAGCGCATTGATCGGCAGCGGCGCGACCGGCTCGGGCGGGCCCGGCTCGAGCGCCGCGGGCGGGGCCGGCGGGGCCATCCAGCGCTCGTAAAGGTGCAGCTCGGGCGGCGGCGGGACGACGGCGGCCGCGACGAACATCGCCCGGACCAGCGCCGAGTCCTCGGGCGCGTCGGGGTCGCCCTTGACCTCGAGCGTGTTGACGGGGGTCTGATGGCGCACCAGCAGGACCATGCCGGCGACGAGCCCGGCGCCGAGGGCCAGCTGACGCGCGAGCTCGCGGACGTTGACCAGGGTCGCCAGCGGCAGGCGCTCGAACTGTTCGCGGCGCAGCTCGAGGGCGATCTCCGGGTGGGCGTCGATCGTCAGCTCGGCGCGGTCGCCCGGGGCCAGCGCGACCTCCGGGCCGAACGGCGCGGCCTCGCCGGCGCGGTGGACCGTGCCGCTCAGCCCCGGGACCCGCAGCAGGCGCTCGCCGACGGCCACCAGGGCCGCGCCGCCGAGCCCCGGCACCACCAGATCGCAGCCGGGATCCTCACCGATGCGCAGCCCCGCGTCGGCTCGCACGCGCCGGTCGACCAGAGTTCGCCCGCGCAGCCGCAGGCTGACGCCCCATCCGTGGGTCCTCGCACCGCCGGGAGCGCCGTTCCTGGTCATCGCGGCCGCAAACGTAGCCCGCCGCCGCGAGATTCACCAGGGGCGCGCAGCGGGCCACGCAGCCGCCGGCGCCGGCGTGTGAGCCATCGCCGTGAGTCAGCCCTCCCGTCCGCGGGCCGACTGCGGCCCGCCGGATCGCGGTCCATGGAGCCGGCACGGGGGCCCGGGCCGTGGTACAAGGCCCGGCCGTGTTCGAGACGATTTCGAAGGGTTTCCGAGCCGCGCGTGAGCGCCTGACCGGCAAGGGTGAGCTGACCGAGGACGTGGTCAACGCCGCGCTCAAGGACGTGCGCCTGAGCCTCCTCGAGGCTGACGTCGAGTTCGGGGTGGTCAAGCGCTTCCTGCAGGCCGTCAAGGAGAAGGCGCTGGGCGAGAAGGTCCAGCTCGTCGCCAAGAAGGCCGACACGACGATGCGGGTCCGCCCGGAGGACCACTTCGTCAAGATCTGCCACGACGAGCTGATCGCGTTGATGGGCCCGGTCGACACCTCGCTGAGCCGCGCGCGGCGGGGCGTGACGGGCATCATGATGGTGGGCCTGCAGGGCTCCGGCAAGACGACCACCACCGGCAAGCTCGCGCGCAAGCTGCAGAAGGCCGGCTACAAGGTGATGCTGGTCGCGGCGGACGTGTACCGGCCGGCGGCGGTGCACCAGCTCAAGGTCCTCGGCGAGAAGCTCGGCGTGCCGGTGTTCTCGGTCGACGGCGCCAACCCGGTCGACATCTGCGCCGACGCGACGGACACCGCGGCGGCGGACAACTTCGACTTCGTGCTCTACGACACCGCGGGTCGCCTGACGATCGACGCGGTGTTGATGCAGGAGCTCGAGGACATCAAGACGCGGGTCCAGCCGTCGAACATCTTTTTGGTGATCGACGCGATGATCGGCCAGGACGCGGTGACGACCGCGAAGGCGTTCGACGACAAGCTCGACGTCACCGGCGTCATCCTGACCAAGCTCGACGGCGACGCGCGCGGCGGCGCGGCGCTGTCGGTCAAGGCCGTCACCGGCAAGCCGATCAAGTTCCTCGGCATCGGCGAGCAGCTCGACAAGCTCGACGAGTTTCGCCCGGAGGGGCTCGCCAGCCGCATCCTCGGCATGGGCGACCTCGTCGGCCTGATGAACGACTTCCAGGAGGTCGTCGACGAGGAGACCGCCGCGAAGGACGCCGAGAAGATGCTCTCGGGTCAGTTCACGATGGACGACTTCCTGACCCAGATCAAGACGATCCAGAGCATGGGCAGCCTCAAGGACATCATGGAGAAGATGCCCCTGGCGAGCATGTTCGGCGTCAACATCCCGCCGGAGGCGCTGCAGCAGGCGACCGACGACAAGGAGCTCGGCAAGGTCGAGGCGATCATCCGGTCGATGACCAAGGAGGAGCGCCGCTCCCCCGAGGTGTTCTTCGACAAGGACCCGAAGGAGTCGGCGGCCGCGAAGCTCAGCCGGCGCAAGCGCAAGTCCGACAAGGTCCCGGGGCAGATGCCCGACCCGAACGACCTCAAGCCCGAGGACTTCGTGCAGAGCCGCATCGCCCGCGTGGCCCGCGGTTGCGCGCGCTCCGAGGAGGAGGTCCGCGCGCTGATCGGCCGCTTCATCAGCATGCGCGACATGTTCGGCATGATGGGCGACATGTTCGGCGGGCTCATCCCCGGCCTCGGCGGGGCCAAGAAGCCCGGCGGCCTCGGCGGCCTGATGGACAAGATCCCCGGCATGGGCAACCTCAAGCAGATGAACGCGCTGCGCAAGCTGGCCCAGAACCCCGAGGCCCTGAGCTCGATGTTCGGCGGCGGCATGCCCGGCATGGGCGGACTGCCCGGCATGGGCGGACTGCCGGGCATGCCTGGCATGCCCGGGCTGCCGGGTCAGGCGCCGAACCTCGGCGGCCACGGCGGCATGGGCGGTCACTCCGGGGCGCCCGCGAAGTCCATCGACTACAAGGCGATGGCCGCCAAGCGCAAGGCCGAGAAGCTCGCGCGCAAGAAGAACCGCCGCAAGTAGCGGACGGCCGGCCGGCGCTCGCCACGACGCCGGTCCGAGGACGCCCGGAGCGCGACGCGGGGCGACTCGCCGCGTCCCGCTCAGTTCTTCACGTCGCTCCCGTTCATGCCGCCGTCGTCGTCGTCGGGGCCGATCGGCCGCGTGATGCGATAGGCCTCGCCGAGCCAGTTGCCGAGGTCGATCGTCTTGCAGCGCTTCGAACAGAACGGGCGCCACGGGTAGTCGTCCGGGGCGTCGCGGATCTCTCGCTGGCAGATCGGGCAGCGGATGTGCACGCGGGTGTCATAGACGAGGCCCGCGGGCCCGCGCAAGCCCCGTTGGCGCCGCGCGGGCGCGCGAACGGCCGCGCGGGGCTGCTCGTGCCCGGCGCGGCCGCGTCGCGCGTCAGGCGCTCAGATCGACGGCGTGACGCCCATCTCGGTCAGGAGGTGGTCGGCGTTGTCGACCGCGTCCATGACCCACAGGACGTAGCGGATGTCGACGTGGATCGAGCGGGTGATGCTCGGCATGAACACCCAGTCGCTGGCCATCGCCTCGATGTTGCCGTCGAACACCAGGCCGGTGAGCTCGCCCCTGGCGTTGAGGGTCGACGAGCCCGAGTTGCCGCCGGTGATGTCGAGGTCGGCGAGGAAGTCGACCGGCACGTCGCCGAGCTGCGGGTCGAGGTAGGGCCCGAACTTCTTGGCGGCGACCGCGTCGACGAGCGCCTGCGGGGCCTTGAACGGCTCCTCGCCGGTGCTCTTGGCGACGACCTCGGACAGCTTCGTGAACGGCGTGTACTCCGGCGCGGTCGGGCTCGGCTTGTAGCCGCGGATCGTGCCGAAGGTGACGCGCAGCGTGCCGTTGGCGTCGGGCGCCAGCGTGCCGCCGGTGAACGCCTTGAGCGCCTCGATGTAGCGCGGGCGCAGGGCCGCGAGCGCGCCGGCCTGGGCCTCGCTGCGCGTCTTCTGGGCCTCGACCAGCGGGCGCAGCTTGAGCGCCAGCTTGATGAACGGGTCCTTGCTCTTCGCCAGCGTCGCCGGCGTCGCCGACTTCAGCAGCGCGACGCGGGCCGCCGGGTCGCCGAGCTTCGTGGTCTTGTAGAGGCCGCCGAGGGCCTTGTCGATCTCGCCGTCGCCGGACTTCGCCCCGACGATCGCCGCGAGCGCCTCGGGCCGCTCGGCCTCCTGCAGCTTCGCCGCGCGCTGCAGGTACAGCTTGAACACGGCGCGGTCGAGCTCGGGGTCGTACGCGCTCTGCATCGCCTGCAGGCTCTGCTCGAGGTCCTTGGCGTCGCGCTCCTGGAACCCGAGCTTGCGCTCGGCGTCGGGCTTCTGGCGCTCCTCGGCGGCCTTGACGATCGTGTCGGCGACGCCGAGCAGCGCCGAGGCGCGCAGCAGCTCGTCCTGGGCCATGTCGTGCTCGCGGGTCTTGACCTTCTCCTGGTGGATCGCGGCCATCTTCGTCAGCACGTCGCCGTACTTCGCCTTGCGACCGGCGTCGGCGTCGATCCACTTCTGCAGCTCGCCCTCGAGGCGGGCCTTCTCCGCCGCGACGCCGCCCTTGACCAGGCCGTCGCGCACGCCGCGGAAGTTGGTCAGATAATTGTGGAGGCCGCGCAGGCGCGAGGCGCCCTTGATCGCGGCCTCGGGGCGGTCCTTGCCGATGCCCTCGAGCACGGCGATGTGCTCCTCGTACAGCGCGATCATGCGGGTGTAGTACCAGTCGGCGGCCTGCTGGGCCTCGAACGCGGTCTTGAGCCGCTGGGTGCGGCCGGGGTAGCCGGCGACCATCACGAACTTGCCGGGCGCGGCCTTCTCCGTGGCGATCTTCAGGTGGTGCTTCGGGTTGTAAGGGACGTTGTCGGCGCTGTGGTCGGCCGCCTTGCCGTCCTTGCCGACGTAGGCGCGCAGGAACGAGAAGTCGCCGGTGTGCCGGGGCCAGCGCCAGTTGTCGACCTCGCCGCCGTAGTTGCCGATGCCGGCCTCCGGCGCGTACACCAGCCGGACGTCGCGCAGCTCGACCTGCTCGATCTGGAAGAACTGCGCGCCCTCGAAGTAGCTGGCGACCGTGCAGGCGATCTCCGGGCGGCCGGCCTCGCAGGTGTTGACGATCTGCTTGCGGCGGTCCTCGATCTGCGTGAAGCGCTGCTTGTCGTCGGTGACGCTCTCGAGCCCGCCGAGCACCTTGGTCGTCACGTCGGTGAACGCCGTCGTCACCCACACGCGCGCGGTCGGGCCGCCCGACTTCTCCTCGGCGCGGGTCTTCGCCAAAAAGCCGTCCTTGAGCAGGTTCTGCTCCGGCGTCGAGTTGGTCTGCAGGTAGCGGGTGACGCAGTGGTGGTTGGTGATCAGCAGGCCGTCGGGCGACACGAACGAGGCCGTACAGCCGCCGAGGCTGACGACCGCGCCGAGCGGGAACGAGGTCGGGTCGGTGAGCGCCTGCGGGTCGTAGGTGACGCCGAGCTTCTTGAGCGTGTCCGCGTGCTGGGCCATCTGCCCGGGCATCCACATGCCGCCGGGGTTCTCGAACTTGAAGGGCTCGGGCGTCGCGGCCGCGTCGGGCGCGGTGCCCTTCGCCGAATCGGCGTTCGAGCCGGCACAGGCGGCCAGCGAGAGGATGACTGCGAGGGAGAGACCGGGGCGCACACGGGACATGTCCCCATGCCTATCAGATCCACGGTGGCCCCGGGCAGGGCCCTGCCCGTGAGTTGGCCGCTCGCCGCGCCAGGAAACCAACACGCGAGGGCGCGGGTCCCTGTGAGCAAGGTCCCCGCGCGACCGGTCCACGCCGGGGCCGTGGACGCGCGTGCCCTGTGATTTCGGTGGGTCCGCCGGTGGCCACGGCGTGTAGGCTACGGGCCCTGTGGCCAAGCCCCGCCTCTCGCTGCTGGTCGGCAACCCGACCGCCCGCACCGGCAAGGCCGCGAAGGCGATCGAGGCGGCGATGACGGGGCTGACGGCGGCGCGGCTGCAGCCCGAGTTCTTCTCGACGCTGCCGCACGGTGCGACGGTCCCGAAGCTGGCCGAGCGGCTGGAGAAGGGGGACGTCGCGCGCGTGGTCTACCTCGGCGGCGACGGGACGTTCGCGGAGACGGCGAAGGGCATCATCCTCGCGCGCGAGCAGTACGGCATCGACGTGCCGATGGGCATGCTGCCGATGGGCACGGCCAACGATCAGGGCCGGTCGTTCGGCATCCGCTCGGGGGTCAAGGCGCTGGCGACCAACATCAAGGTGATCGCGGCGGGCATCGAGCAGTGGCTCGACGTCGGCAAGGTGGAGGCCTTCGACCCCGCCGGCGAGCTGCTGACGCGCGACCTGTGGTTCGACAGCTGGGGCCTCGGCTTGTCGGCGCAGATCCTCGCCAAGCGCAACCGCGACCGCGACTTCGTGGCCCGGATCCCGCTGCTGCGCCGGGTCTACCGCGACAAGCTGGTGTACATCCGGGCCGGGCTCTCGAGCTACCTCAAGCACATCGTCAAGTCGCTGGTCGGGCGCGCCCGCTTCGCCGC
>Ga0075163_10003567_pt1 | contig 20922 bp, 22 predicted proteins | sample JI1023141ADNA_FD_71478 | JGI IMG/M metagenome (GOLD analysis project Ga0075163, IMG submission 71478) | Wastewater effluent complex algal communities from Wisconsin, to seasonally profile nutrient transformation and Carbon sequestration -... | ecosystem: Engineered > WWTP > Effluent > Algae... | reverse complement strand
AGGATCTCCTGAACATGCAGGGGGCGTCCGAAACGACCGTTCGCGCGCGGCGGGAATCGCTGAGCGCCTCGGCGCAGGCGCTGTTGTGGAGTCATGGTCCGACCCGACCGGCCATCTTGCCGCGCGGGTCAAAGGGACGGTTCAGCGTTTCAGCACCAGACCAGCACCCGGCGGTGATGGCGAGCCGCTGGCCGGTTGGGTTTGTTGGCCGGCGCCGGAGCGGGCGCGAGCTGCGCACTCCGGCCCCGGACCTCTGTCAGAAGTGGTGCAGGATGAACATGCCAAGTACGCCGCCATCGCCGCTATCGCCGGATGTGACGCTGTATTCCATCCGGTAGTCCCAGGGACCACTGCGGAAACCGCCGCCGACGCCAAATGACGCGCCGTTGAGATCCAGATCGGGCGGTGCGAAGCCGAGGTACTCACGCGAGACCTTGGCGCTGACATATCCGGCCTTGCCCATAACGTAACCTCCGCTATCGAGCGGCAAAGACAGAACGAGGTGCGCGCCGACGGGCGATTCAATACCGATCTCGCCGTCAGAAGGGCCGCCGCTGGTGGTGAACTCCGACCTTGCGCCGCCGATGCCGGCTTCAACTTCAACAGCAATGTACTCGTTGAACGCGTAGCCGAGGCGACCCATGAAGGCGCCCGGCGAAGGCTGATCCTCGAATGTGATTGGCAGACCCTCGGCCGCATAGTCGCGATCGAGGAAGTACAGATTGATACCGCCCCCGGGCATAAAAGCCCGCATCCGCGTTTTTTTCCGGCTCGACGGGAGCAGGTGTCGGCGCCGGCTTCTCCTGCGCAAACGCAGGCGCGCCGAACACGCCGCCAAGAGACATGGCGGCGAGCACTGACAGGATTTTCATGAATTCCCCCTGAGTGTTTCTCCATTGCCGCGCCAAGCGACGCGGTCTTCGAGCGTTAAAATTGTTCGCTCGCGCTTGCAACGCCGTGAGACCCGCATTCATACGCCTGTGGTTTTCGCAACGAATTTGCGGCATTGCGGCCGGCTCTCGCTGAAGCGCGCGCAGGGTGATGATCACGCTGACCTGGTCACTTTCTTTGTAACCAGAACGACGAGGTGTTCGGGGCGAGACCGCAAGTGACGTGTTGGAGGAGCGGACGAACCCGCCCGGGCGCCCCCCAGAATGCGATCGCAAAAGCTTTCCCAGCTGTCGCGTGGCGTACCGAGTTCTGTGCGACGACATGGTAATTTGCGTTGAGGTCGAGAACGTCCCCCCGCTCTCGTCTGGATGCGCCGCCGCTGCAGATGGCGGGCGGCGGCGCGTCATCCTCACATGCTGCGCGCACGCGTTCGGCGCATAGCACGTGATCCCGCTGCGCGGCCATTTGCGAAGCGAGACGCCTTCAGCATGGAAACGCGAAGCGAACGAACGCAGCCGCCCGTCCTGGCCGCCCACGGTCTTGCCGCTGTGAACGATCTGGCGATGCGCCTGGGCGCGCGGCCACAGGCCGATGGCCCGACGGTGACGCTTCGGCAAAGTGGGCGGATACGGCAGGACGTTGATTCCAAGTGGATGGTTTTCAACGCGAGGCAGACAATCTCGACCGTAGCAGCCAGCTTTGACTGGCGGGCGCAGACGGGACTGCTTGGGACGGTTCTGGCGCGCGCGTCATACAACCAGGGTCATGGCGACACTGGCGTGCGTCTGCTGGGACTCGTGCCGCTCTCGCCGAACATCGACTCAACGGCGCTGTCGCGCGGCGAACTCATTCGATATCTGGCGGAACTGGCCTGGGCGCCAGACGCCCTGCTCTGCAACTCCGGTCTGCGCTGGCGAAACGGCGGACCCAAACGCCTGATTGTCGGGGCGGGTGCAAAAGACAAGGCCGTCGAAATCGCGCTGGACCTGGACAAGCACGGGCGCATTGCCAGCGCCTATGCCGTGGATCGCCCGCGCGCAGTGAAGGGCGGATTTTCGCCAACGCAATGGCGCGTCCGGTTTTCCGACTTTCGCCACCATCTCGGCCGCTGGATTCCGTTTTCGGGAGAAGCGGGATGGGTGATCGACGGGACGTACGCCATTTGCTGGGAATGCCGCATTCACGATTGGCGCATCCAATAGGCGTCTACCGTTGCGTTATGTGCGGCCGACATACCAGTCTTTCAGAACGCTGAATGCGAGCGCTATAGTCTGCCGCCGGACAACACACGCCGGTAGTTCGGCGGAGGCGCTCTGTTGGCCGTAGACCATTTTGATGTAGTGATCGTGGGCGCCGGGCTCTCGGGCATCGGAGCGGCGTGGCATCTGCAGAAGCGCTGTCCGACGCGGACCTATGCGATCCTGGAAGGGCGCGCCGAGATCGGAGGCACATGGTCGCTGTTCCGCTATCCCGGCATCCGGTCTGACTCGGACATGTACACGCTGGGGTATTCGTTCAGGCCGTGGAAGGAAGCGAAGGCCATCGCGGATGGACCGTCGATCCTGAAGTATGTGAACGCCACGGCGGACGACGCCAACATCCGGCACAATATCCGCTTCAACCATCGCGTGACAAAAGCCGAATGGTCGACGCCGGAGGCGCGCTGGACTGTGACGGCGATGCGCGGGGATGAGCGCGTCACCTATACCTGCAACTTCCTGATGATGTGCAGCGGCTATTACAAATACGAGGCCGGTTACACGCCGGACTTTACGGGGCGCGAGCGGTTCAAGGGAACGCTGATCCATCCGCAGCACTGGCCCGAGGAGCTGGATTATACCGGCAAGCAGGTGGTGGTGATCGGCAGCGGCGCGACTGCTGTGACCATTGTCCCTGAAATGGCGAAGACGGCGGGACATGTGACCATGCTGCAGCGTTCGCCCACCTATGTCGTCTCGCGGCCGGCGGAAGATGCAATCGCCAACTGGTTGCGGAAATACCTGCCCGCGAAACTGGCTTACGCCATCACACGCTGGAAGAACGTGTCGCTGCAGATGATCTTCTACAACCGGGCGCGGAAGCAGCCGGAAGAGGTCAAGCAGGCGATCATCAGCCTGGTGAAGAAGGAGCTTGGGCCGGACTTCGACGTCGAGACGCATTTCACGCCGCGCTATAATCCGTGGGACCAGCGGCTGTGCCTGGTCCCCGACAGCGACCTGTTCGCGGCGCTTCGCGACAAGGCCGCATCGGTGGCGACTGACACCATCGAGACGTTCACCGAAACAGGGATCAAGCTGACCAGCGGCAAGGAATTGCCGGCGGACATCATCGTATCAGCGACGGGTCTGGACCTGCAGTTTCTCGGCGGGCTGGAGATTTCGGTCGACGGCAAGAAGCTCGATCCGGGAGAGACCTATACGTTCCGCGGCATGATGTATTCGGGCGTGCCGAACCTTGCCTCGGTGTTCGGCTATACCAATGCATCGTGGACGCTGAAGTGCGACCTGACGTGCGAGCATGTGTGCCGCCTGCTGAACCACATGGAGGCGCACAACCTCAAGATCGCGACGCCGCGCGTGGGCGAAACGGACATGGCGCAGGAGCCGTGGCTGGATTTCTCGTCCGGCTATGTCACGCGCTCGCTGGCGCGGTTCCCCAAGCAGGGCGGGCGCAAGCCGTGGAAGCTGAACCAGAACTATGCGCTGGACATCATGACGCTGAAGTTCGGGAAGATCGATGATCCCGAACTGGAGCTGGTGTGATGGCCGAGCGGTTCGAGCGGCACCGGCAGGCGTGGACGACGGACGAGATCGCCAAGCTGCACCAGTTTGTGCGCAAGGGCATGTCGCTGCAGGCGATTGCGCGGGCGCTGACGCGGAGCGAGGAATCCACCAAGGACCGCGCCAAGGCAGATGGGCTGACGATTGCGAAGTTGCGCTAGAGCTTCTTCTTCGCCCTGATGATTGCGGCGTCCAGCGCGGACAGGAAGGCCGAGCGGTCCTTCTGGTCGAAGGGCTTGGGGCCGGAGGTGATCTGGCCGAAGGAGCGCAGGTGCTCCATCAGCTCGCGCGTGGCCAGCGCCGAGCCGATCATGTCGGTGGTGAAGACTTTCGCAGTGGGGGAGATGACCTCCGCGCCACGCTCCAGCGCGCGGCCGGCGAGCGGGATGTCGTTGGTGACGACGACGTCGCCGCGGCCTGCCCGCTCGGCGATCCAGTCGTCGGCGATGTCGGGACCGGCATCCACCAGCACGAACCTGATGCGCGGTTCGGGCGGCGTGCGGATGTAGGAGTTAGCGACGACCAGCACATCGAGGCCAAGGCGGCGCGCAACCTTGTAGATCTCGTCCTTCACCGGACAGGCGTCGGCGTCGACATAGATGATGGGGGATTGGGGATCAGCCATAGCGCCGTTTAGGCGGGACAGCGGCGGGCTGTCCAGAGGGCGTCAGGCGCTCTGGGACGCGCCCTTGAGGCGTTTCGATTTCTGGGCCTTGGGCTCGTTGCGGTTCTTCTCGGCGTTTTTCTCGACCTCTTCGAGGATCTTCTTCAACTCCTCGTCGGTGAGGTGTTCGATGCCGATATACTTGTTGTCGGCCGCCTCCACAGCGCGGATCAGCTCGTCCAGCTTGGCGTGGAGCGCGTCGTTGTCGCGGTTCTGGGTGTTCTGGATCAGGAAGACCATCAGGAATGTGATGATCGTGGTGGAGGTGTTGATGAGCAGCTGCCAGGTATCTGAAAAGCCGAACAGTGGGCCGCTGAGCCCCCACAGCAGCAGCAGCGCCAGGCACCCGATGAAGGTGTAGGGCTTGCCGGTGAATTCGGCGGTGGCGTTGGCGAATTTCGTGAAGAGCGCGCTCATCCCCGCAAAACACGCGGGCAGATGCTCGGTTCCGCCTAACCGCCGCTGAGAGGCGGGAGCAGTGCGATCTCGTCGGCGGGGGACAGCGTGGCGGTTGCTTCGTCGGTCACCAGCTTCTGGTTGATGGCGATGCGGATGGATTTGGCGGCGAGCATGGCGGCGAGATCGGGGTTCAGCGCGATGAGTTGCGCGCGCAGCGTGGCCGCCGTGGCGGCGCCTTCCGGCAGCGGGATGAAGGAGGCGCCGAATGCGTCCTTCAGGCGGCCGAAGAGGAGGACGGTTCCGGACACGATCAGCCGCCGGTATGCGACATGGTGCGGGGCGAGGCGGGCGTCGAGAGACGGGCCGCGTCGAAATCGTGCCCCTTGGGTTTGCGGCTGATCCCGTCGAGGATGGCTTCGCGCAAAAGCGCGCCCGAGGGATCGGCGCGCATGGCTTCGCGCAGGTCTGCGCCGTCTTCACGGCCGAGGCAGGTGTAGAGGCGCCCGGTGCAGGTGATGCGCACGCGGTTGCAGCTTTCGCAGAAATTGTGACTGAGCGGCGTGATGAAACCGAGACGGCCGCCGGTCTCCGCGACGCGGACATAGCGCGCCGGGCCGCCGGTGTTCAGCGGGATGTCCTCCAGCGTGAACTGCTGCGCCAGATCGGCGCGGACCTTGTCGAGGGCTAGATAGTCTTCCACGCGATCCGTCTCGGCCTCGCCCATCGGCATGGTTTCGATCAGCGTGAGATCGGCGCCGCGCCGGTGCGCGAAGCGGATCAGGTCCGGAATTTCCTGCTCGTTGATGCCCGCAAGCGCGACGGTGTTGAGCTTCACGTGAAGGCCGGCGCTGAGCGCCGCATCGATGCCGCGCAGCACATCGTCCAGCATGTCGCGGCGGGCCAGCTTCTCGAACACGTCGCGCTTCAGCGTATCGAGCGAGATGTTGATGCGGCGCACGCCGATGGCCGACAGATCGCCCGCGTATTTCGTCAGCAGCGTGCCGTTGGTGGTGAGGGTGAGTTCGTTGAGGCCGTTGCCGAGATGGCGCGAGAAGCGGGCCATCAATTCCATAATGTCCTTGCGCACCAGCGGCTCGCCGCCGGTGATGCGCAGCTTGTCGACGCCGTAGGCCGCGAACTGGGTGACGAGCTGGTCCAGCTCCTCGAACGACAGCACGTCCTTCTTGGGAAGGAACGTCATCCGCTCCGGCATGCAGTAGGTGCAGCGGAGGTCGCAGCGGTCGGTGACCGAGAGGCGCAGGTAGGTCACGCGACGGGCGAATCCATCGACCAGCCCTGCCCCGGCCTTGAGGGCCGAAGGGGACACAACCGAACCGGGATGACGGCCGGACGGACGGGCATTGATGAGCGTGTAAGCCATTGAGGTGCAGGATAGCGTTATAGTTGGGGAAGTCGAGCGGTCGGGTGGTGTGGAAATCCCTGTGGCTTCAGCTGTTTGGACAGCTCGCAAGGTTGTCATCCCGGCCGAAGGCGCGAAGCGCCGAAGAGCCTTGACCTATCCTTGTGCGAATCCTGGTGTTGAGGAATGGATCCTGGCCACGCTTACCCGAGAATGGGCTTCGCGCTTCCGGGATGACAATTCCATTTCGGAGCCGGTAGCGCCCTGCTCCTAGTTCATCGGGTAACGGATCTCACGGGAGACCTGGTCGATCTTCTTGAGAATATCGGCGTCCAGCTTCAGGTCGATGGCGGCGAAGATTTCCGGCAGCTGGTCGCTATGCGTTGCGCCAACGATGGTGGAGGCGACGAAGTCGTGCTGCTTGCTCCATGCGGTCGCCAGCGTGATGGGCGATATGCCGGCTTCCTTCGCGATTGCCATGAAGCGTTCGGTGGCGGCGAGGCTGCGTTCGTTGACGAAGCGGCGGCCCATGGCGGCCTGACGGCCTTCCATCTTGAGGTATTTGGTAAAGCGCGCGCCTTCAGGGGCGGCGCCGCCCTGATACTTGCCGGAGAGCACGCCGCCGGCCAGCGGTGAATACGGGATGAGGCTGACGCCTTCCATGCGGCTGACCTGGGCCAGTTCGTCCTCGTAGCGGCGGTTGTTGAGGCTGAAATTGTTCTGGATAGTTTCGTAGCGGGCGAGGCCTTCACGCTCGCTGACTGCCAACGATTTCATCAGGCCCCAGCTTGTCTCGTTCGAGCAGCCAAGGATGCGAACTTTGCCGGCCTGCACCAGATCATCCAGCGCGCGCAGCGCCTCTTCGTATTGCGCGCCATGATCGGGCCAGTGGGTCTGGTAGAGGTCGACATAGTCGGTCTGCAGACGCTTCAGGCTGCCTTCGATGGCGCTCATGATGTTGTGGCGGTCGAGCGCGGTCATGCCATTGCGGCAGGGCGACTTGAACCAGACGTGGCTGGGGCCGGAGACTTTCGTCGCCATGATGATCGCGTCGCGCGGCTTGGTCTTCATCCAGCGGCCGACGATCTCTTCCGTAAGGCCGACATATTTCACGTCGGGCGGCACGGGATAGCCTTCGGCGGTGTCGAAGAAATTGATGCCGGCGTCATACGACATATCGAGGATGCGATGGGCCATCGCCTCGTCGGCCTGGTTGCCGAATGTCATCGTGCCCATGCAGATGTCAGACACATAGATCGGGCTGCGGCCCAGGCGGCGAGATTCCATTGTGGTTGAGTCCCTGTTTGGTTTGGCTCAGTCTAGGCGATGTGAGTGGATGCTCACAAGGGGTCAGGACTCCATCAGCCTCGGCATCAGTTCGACCATGTTGCAGGGCATGTGGCGGCTATCGAGTTGCCAGCGGATGATCTTGTCCCAGCCATCCTTCACGGCGCCATTGGAGCCCGGCAGGCAGAAGATGAAGGTGCCCGAGGCCGTGCCCGCGCAGGCGCGCGATTGCAGGGTGGAGAGGCCGACGGACTGGTAGCTGACCATGTGCCAGATGACGTTGAAGCCTTCGATCTCCTTGTCAAACAGCGGGCGCACGGCTTCGGGCGTGACATCGCGGCCGGTGAGGCCCGTGCCGCCGGTGGTGACCACGGCGTCGATGGAGGGATCGGCGATCCAGCGACGCATGATGGCGCGGATGGAGTTGATGTCGTCCAGCACGATGGCCTTGTCGGCGACTTCATGGCCGCTGTCGCGGATGCGTTCGGCGAGGAGGTGGCCAGAGGTGTCGGTCTCGTCGGTGCGCGTGTCGGAGATAGTCATCACGCAGATGGACAGCTGCTTGAATGGCGCATCCTCGACCATCTTGCCGCCGGGCGCAGGCAGCGGCGGCGTGGCGGGCGGCTTGATCGTGGCGGTCATGACTTGTCTCCGTTCTCTGTCCAGCGCGCGTGCGAGGCATGATCGTCGGCGCGCGGTTCGATCCATTGGGCGGCGTCAGCATCGCCGCGGTGTTCTTTTTTCCAGAAGGGGGCTTCGGTCTTCAGGCGGTCCATCAGGTAGTCGACGGCCTGCAGCGCTTCGCGGCGGTGCTTGCTGAGGGCGGCGACGAGGACGATGGCCTCGCCGGGGAGCATGCGGCCATGGCGGTGAATGACGAGGGTGTCGATGATGTCGAAGCGCGCGCGGGCGTCGGCTTCGATCTGCGCGATCTGGCCTTCGGTGAAGCCGGGATAGTGCTCGAGTTCGAGGGCTTCGACTGTTCCCCCGTGGGCTGAATCCCGCACCGAGCCGATGAAGCTGGCGAGCGCGCCCGCGTCGGCCCGGCCGGCCTGGAAGGCGGCGGTCTCGTGGTGGGGGTCGAACGGGGCGGACTGGACGCGGATCATGGGCGGGGTTGTAGGACAGATTTCGGGAATGCTGAAGGTCGGGAGTCTTCACATGGCGCCCCCCTCCCTGCCCTCCCTCTTTGAGAAGACGAGTCGCCCGGGCTTGTTGTTGGAGTCTGAGAGATGCGCTTCTTCCTGAATTGTCATTCCGGGCGGAAGCGCGAAGCGCTGGAGACCCGGAACCCAGGGGCCGGGGGTTGGGTAGAGCAACGTCGCCCCTGGGTTCCGGACAACGCCTGCGGCGTTTCCGGAATGACAGGGGTGGGTGGGTTAGAGAGAGAGCCTCACGTCAGCTGCAGGATCGCCGTGCCGAAGGGCCCCAGCGAGAGATGCCCCGCCTCGAATTCGCAGCCGTGGAGCCAGCGGCCGCCGGTGGTGAGCGGGTCGGCTTCCCAGGAGGTGTGGGAAGCGCTGCAGTTGAAGAGGCAGAGGAGGCGTTCGCTGTAGGCCTCGCGTTCGAAGACGAGGATGCCGTTGTGGGCATGCCTCACCTTGAAGGCGCCGGCGCCGAGCGCGGGGCTGGCGGCGCGGAAGGCGATCAGCTCGCGGGCGATAGCGAGCGTTGCAGGTTTTGCTGTGACCGACAGATCGCGGTGGCGCGGGTCGATGGGGAGCCAGGGGTTTGCGGTGGTGAAGCCGGCAGTGGGCGTTGAATCCCATGGTATCGGCGTGCGGCAGCCGTCGCGGCCCTTGGTGGCGGGCCAGCCGGCGATGCCCCACGGGTCCTGCAGTTTCTCAAACGGAACGTCGGCGTCGGGGAGGCCGAGCTCTTCGCCCTGATAGAGGAAGATCGTGCCGCGCAGGGAGAGCAGCAGCGCGAGGAAGAGCGGCGCGGCCTGTGCGGGCGTGGCGCCGATGGCCTCGCCCCAGCGCGCGGCGACGCGGGCGACGTCGTGGTTGGAGAAGGCCCAGCTGGGCCAGCCATCGCCCTGCCCTTCATCCCAGCGGGAGAGAATTTCGGCCACGCGTTCGACACCTGGCCAGGCGCCGAGGAAGTCGAAGGCGTAGGCGGTGTGGAGGCGATGGTCGCCTTGGGTATATTCCTGCATCACCTCGAAACCGCCGGGGGCGAGTTCGCCAACTGTCATGCGCGCGTCATAGCTGTCGAGCACTTCGCGAAGGCGGGTGAGGAAGTGGAGCGATTCGGGCTGGTTCGAGTTGAACGTGTGCAGTTGCATGTTGCGTGGCAGCGCGGGCGCGGGATCGCCACTCGGCGGGTTGTCGCGCAGCTCCACGTCGTGGACGTAGTAGTTCGCGACATCGAGACGGAAGCCATCGACGCCGCGGTCCAGCCAGAAGCGCGCGATGTCGAGGATTGCGTCTTGCACCGCGGGATTGCGGACGTTGAGGTCCGGCTGTGTCGAGAGGAAGTTGTGCAGGTAGTATTGGCGGCGGCGGGGCTCCCACGTCCAGGTCGGGCCTCCGAACCAGGCTTGCCAGTTGTTGGGCGGAGCGCCTGCGGGCGTGGGATCGGCCCAGACATACCAGTCGGCCTTGTCGTTCGTGCGGTCCATGCGGCTCTGCTGGAACCACGCATGGTCTGACGATGAGTGCGACCAGACCTGATCGATGATGACCTTGAGACCGCGCGCATGGGCGGCGGCGAGCAGCGCATCGAAATCGGCGAGCGTGCCGAACAGCGGATCGACGGCGCGGTAGTCGGCGACATCATAACCGAAGTCGCGCATGGGCGACTTGAAGAACGGCGACAGCCACACGCCCTCGACACCGAGGGATTTGACGTAGTCGAGTTTGGCCGTGACGCCCGCGAGATCACCGACGCCATCGCCCGAGGCGTCCATGAAGGAGCGCGGGTAGATCTGGTAGAGAACGGCGCCGCGCCACCAGGTATCGAGGGTTGGGGTCATGGGTCGGCGCTCCCGAAGTTTCTTGGAGTCAGGTCTAGGGGGAGTTGGAGGCGCATTCGAGTGGAAACTTGAGACTGTAACCGGGGGACGGGCCGCGCCGAATGCACTTTCAGTCTAGGAGACACCCCATGATCAATCAGACGCACAGCTGCAGCGGCGAAGTGGTGGACGCCGACCCGCACGGCGCCGGGCCGGTGGTGGTGATGTGCATCATCCACCTGATTGGCGGAATTGCCGCCGCGCTGGTGGGTGGGCTGCTGGTGGCGTTCCTGAGCATCGGGCACTAGGGCGCGAGCCAGCCCTGTGCTTTGGCGGCGGCGCGCTGGGGGAGAACTTCACCGGCAACAAGGATCAGGCGATTGCAGCGGCCGCCGCCGAAACCGGCATCGGCAAGGACATCCTCGAAGCGATGATCGGCAAGCTGCTGGAAGAAGCACGCGACAAGGCTATGGACCATGTGAAGGACCAGGCGACGGCGGCGGCGAAGATGATGTTCGGGACGTTCTTCGGGCGGTAAGGCGTGGACGTTGGAGTCTTCACGTTGCGTCCCCACCCGTCAACGCTGCGCATTGACCCCCACTTTAGGGGGGGAATCGACCGGACCTGTTGTGAGCGTCTGAGACGAGCGCAGGATTTCACCTCCCCCAACGAGGGGATACGCGGGCGGACATCCATCGGGCGCGGTGCGGAGTTCGGCAGAACAAAAAGGCCCGCTGATTGCTCAGCGGGCCTCTCTGTTTTCAACCCATCGCCGCTAGTGCGGCAGCTGTGCTTCCGCAGCCGGGCGGCCGCCGCGGCCAAGTTCGGCGCGGTAGCTCGCTTCGTCCGACTCGGACCACTGGACAGGCGTCAGCGGGCGCACCAGGGCGCGTGCGAGGACCTGGTCGATGGTCGAGACCGGAACGATGTTCAGGCCCGTCTTCACGCTTTCCGGCAGGTCGACGAGATCCTTCTCGTTCTCCTCGGGGATCAGCACCGTCTTGATGCCGCCACGCAGGGCCGCAAGCAGCTTCTCCTTCAGGCCGCCGATCGGCAGGACGCGACCACGCAGGGTGATCTCGCCCGTCATCGCGACATCCTTCGAGATCGGGTTGCCGGTGAGCAGCGAGACGATGGCTGTTGTCATCGCGATACCCGCCGACGGGCCGTCTTTCGGGGTCGCGCCTTCCGGCACGTGGACGTGGATGTCCGTCATGTCGAAGACAGGCGGACGGATGCCGTACTGGACAGCGCGCGAGCGAACGAGGCTCTGCGCCGCCGAGATGGACTCCTTCATCACTTCCTTCAGGTTACCCGTGACAATGGTGCGGCCACGGCCCGACATCTGGACAGCTTCGACGGTGAGCAGTTCGCCGCCGACTTCCGTCCACGCCAGGCCCGTGACGACGCCGACCTGATCTTCACGATCAGCCATGCCGTACCGGTATTTCCGGACACCGGCATACTTGCCGAGGTTGTCCGCGTTGACCGTGACGCTGGTCGTCTTCTTCAGCTCGATCTCGCGGACGGCCTTGCGGGCCAGTTTCGCGATTTCGCGCTCAAGCGAACGCACGCCGCTCTCGCGGGTGTAGTAGCGCACGAGGTCGCGCAGGGCCGAGTCTTCCACGATCCATTCGCCTTCCTTCAGGGAGTGGTTTTCCACGACCTTGGGGACGAGGTGGCGCTTGGCGATCTCGATCTTCTCATCCTCGGTGTAGCCTTCGAGGCGGATGATCTCCATCCGGTCGAGCAGCGGCTGAGGCATGTTGAGGCTGTTGGCCGTGGTGATGAACATCACGTCCGACAGGTCGTAGTCGACTTCGAGATAGTGGTCGTTGAAGTTGACGTTCTGCTCGGGGTCGAGGACCTCCAGCAGGGCCGATGACGGATCGCCGCGATAGTCCTGACCGAGCTTGTCAATCTCATCCAGCAGGAAGAGCGGGTTGCCGGTCTTCGCCTTCTTCATCGACTGGATCACGCGGCCGGGCATCGAACCGATATAGGTCCGGCGGTGGCCGCGGATCTCGGCTTCGTCACGCACGCCGCCGAGCGACACGCGAACGAAGTCGCGGTTGGTGGCTTTCGCGATCGACTTGCCAAGCGAGGTCTTGCCGACGCCGGGAGGGCCGACGAGGCACAGGATCGGTCCGCGCAGTTTCTCGGTGCGGGTCTGCACCGCGAGATATTCGAGGATGCGCTCCTTGACCTTCTCGAGGCCGTAGTGATCCGCGTTGAGGATGTCTTCAGCGACCTGGAGGTCCTTGACGACTTCCTTCTTGCGGTTCCACGGGAGCGAAACCAGCCAGTCGAGATAGTTGCGGACGACAGTGGACTCCGCCGACATCGGCGACATCTGGCGCAGCTTTTTCACCTCCTGTTCGGCCTTGGCGCGAGCCTCGTCCGACATCGGGGTGTTGGCGATCTTCTCTTCGAGTTCGCCGATCTCGTCGCGCTCGCCGCCCTGGTCCTGGTCGCCGAGTTCGCGCTGGATCGCCTTCATCTGCTCGTTGAGATAATACTCGCGCTGCGTCTTCTCCATCTGCCGCTTCACGCGGTTGCGGATCTTCCGCTCCATCTGGAGCATGCCGATCTCGCCTTCCATGAGCTGGTAGACGCGCTCAAGACGCTCGGTGACGTCGATCAGCTCAAGCAGCTGTTCCTTGTCCTCGAGCTTGATGGAGAGCTGGGCGGCGACGGCGTCGGCCAGGTGGCCGGCGTCGGTGATGCCCGAGACGGTGCCGACCTGTTCGGACGGGATCTTGCGGTTCAGCTTCACATAGCCTTCGAACTGCTCGATCACGGCGCGCATCAGGGCGGCCTGTTCGGTGTTGTCGACTTCCTGTTCCGCGATGGGAGACAGTTCGGCGGCGTAGTAGTCGCCGCGGTCGATCAGTTTTTCGAGACGCGCGCGGCTCTTGCCTTCGACCAGCACCTTGACGGTGCCGTCCGGCAATTTGAGCAGCTGCAGGATCGTGGCGACGACGCCGACGGAATAGAGATCTTCCTCGGACGGGTCATCGACGCCCGCTTCCTTCTGGGCGACGAGCAGGATCTCGCCGCCGCCTTTCTCGACTTCCTCGAGGGCGCGCACGGATTTGTCACGGCCAACGAAGAGGGGCGCTACCATTCGCGGGAAAACCACGATGTCACGCAGGGGGAGCACGGGGAGGACGGTAGCCATAATTTACTCCTTTCATCGCCGCCAACGCCTTCTGGGAAGCACGCTGGCAGGAGAAGGCCGGACCTGTTTGGCCGGTCATTCGATAGTCAAAGTGGCGCGTCGGGCCGCAGGCTTCAACCCATCGTTCCGGCATTCAACAGGAACTGAGCAGGCACAGTGGTCGCAGGCGCCGAAATATGAGGGCTTACGCCGCCTGACGCGACGTATTTCGAGCAGTGCTGGTCAGCGTTCTAGCTGGCGCCGGCCGCTTCGCGGCCCTCTGATGAATGGACGTACAGGGGACGCGTGCGCCCCTCGACCACTTCGGCGTTGATCGCGACCTCGTCGACGCCACGGAGATTCGGCAGCTCGAACATCGTGTCGAGCAGGATCGCCTCCATGATCGAGCGCAGACCACGTGCACCCGTCTTGCGCTGGATGGCGCGACGGGCGACGGCAGCGAGCGCATCGTCGGTGAAGGTGAGCTTGACGTTCTCCATCTCGAACAGGCGCTGGTACTGCTTGAGCAGGGCGTTCTTCGGTTCGGTGAGGATCTGGATCAGGGCGACCTGGTCGAGATCTTCCAGCGTGGCGATGACGGGCAGACGGCCAATGAATTCGGGGATGAGCCCGAACTTCACAAGGTCTTCCGGCTCGCACTCTTCCAGCACCTTGCCGGTGCGGCGATCTTCCGGGTCCACGACGGTGGCGCCGAATCCCATGGACGAGCCGCGGCCGCGATCCGAGATGACCTTCTCAAGACCCGCGAACGCGCCGCCGCAGATGAAGAGCATGTTGGTGGTATCAACCTGCAGGAATTCCTGCTGGGGATGCTTGCGGCCGCCTTGCGGAGGTACGGAGGCGACGGTGCCTTCCATGATCTTCAGCAGGGCCTGCTGCACGCCCTCGCCCGACACGTCGCGGGTTATGGACGGGTTGTCCGACTTGCGGCTGATCTTGTCGATCTCGTCGATGTAGACGATGCCGCGCTGCGCCCGCTCGACGTTGTAGTCGGAGGCCTGGAGCAGTTTGAGGATGATGTTCTCGACGTCCTCGCCGACGTAACCGGCTTCGGTCAGCGTCGTGGCGTCGGCCATCGTGAAGGGCACGTCGATAATGCGGGCCAGCGTCTGGGCCAGCAGCGTCTTGCCGCAGCCGGTGGGGCCGATCAGCAGGATGTTGGACTTCGAGAGCTCAACGTCCGAATTCTTGGAAGCGTGGTTGAGGCGCTTGTAGTGGTTGTGGACGGCGACCGACAGGACGCGCTTGGCCTTGAACTGGCCGATCACGTAGTCGTCGAGCACGTCGCAGATCTCGCGGGGCGTGGGAACGCCGTCACGCGATTTCACGAGAGCCGTCTTCGACTCCTCGCGGATGATGTCCATGCAGAGTTCGACGCACTCATCGCAGATGAATACGGTCGGGCCCGCGATCAGCTTTTTGACTTCGTGCTGCGATTTTCCGCAGAACGAGCAATACAGCGTGTTCTTGCTGTCGCCGGTGGAAGTGGTCTTACTCATAGACACCTCAATACGTCCGGGCGGAGCCGCCGCGGACAGGAACCCCCAGCGAACAAGACCTGAACCTTATATTCCAATCGTTTCCGAGAGGTTCAAGACCAGCCCAATTCGACCATAGCAAGCCCGGCGCCGCAAGGAGAGGGGCTGCTCATGGACGGGCTAAAACCCCTGTATCTGCTACTCAAACCTCGGGAGCAGCCCGTTTTTCGTAAACCTTGTCCACGATTCCGAAGGTCTGGGCCTCGGCGGCGGTCATGAACGAATCACGATCCAGCGTCTTTTCAATGGTCTCGTAGGGCTGGCCGGTGTGTTTGACGTAGATCTCGTTGAGTCGGCGCTTCATCTGCAGCATGTCGACCGCGTGGCGCTCGATGTCCGAAGCGACGCCCCGGAAGCCGCCCGAGGGCTGGTGGACCATGATGCGGGCGTTCGGGGTGGCGAAGCGCATGCCCTTCTCGCCGGCCGCCAGCAGAAGGGACCCCATCGAGGCGGCCATGCCGATGCAGGCCGTGGAAACCGGGCTGCGGATGTACTGCATGGTGTCGTAGATCGCGAGGCCGGAGGTCACGATGCCGCCCGGGCTGTTGATATACATGGCGATTTCCTTCTTGGGGTTCTCGGACTCCAGGAAGAGAAGCTGGGCGGTGACGAGGCTGGCCATGCCATCCTCGATCGGGCCGGTGACGAAGATGATGCGGTCCTTCAACATCCGCGAGAAGATGTCGTAGGCGCGCTCCCCACGGCTCGATTGCTCGACCACCATCGGCACGAGATTCATCATCGTCGAATAGGGATCGGCCATAAAATCAGTCTTTTGCTGCAAGGTCCGCGACCTCTGGGGGCGCAGGGACTCAGATCACGAGAGGAACTAACAATATCCGAACGCCAGAGCCCCGGCGCAAGCCCCCCATGCCTAACGGGCTGTGAGGTTGGCGGATTTGGGGTCTGGAGCCGAAACGACCGTTTGGTGCGAAGGGATATAAGTGTGGAGCTGGGGATGTTGGAGTCCCGGCGTGGCCATCCGGCCCGCCACTTCGCGCCGTGCGTTCGGCGCTCGAATTGATCCCCCGGATCAATTCGCCCCTTCGGGTCGCGCCTCACCCCCTCCCTGCCCTCCCCCGTTCGGGGGAGGAGCCGCCTAGGCTTGTTGCTGGCGACGGAAACATGTGCGGGACCTCACCTCCCCCGAACGGGGGAGGGAAACGAGGGCGGGGCTCAACGAGCGGATTGTGGGTGGGGGTGAGACGCGGGCCACCCTAACGCAGTTTCGCCTCCCCCGGGGGCCGGGAGAGGCGAAGCAGGTAGATCGAGGATGGTGAAACCAGCGACTACTCGTCGCCGATCTCTTTCATCAGTTCTTCGCGGGTGACCGTCTTCTCGGTGACCTTGGCCTTGGCGAGGATGTAGTCGACGACTTTTTCCTCGTAGATCGGCGCGCGCAGCTGGGCGAGCGCGTTCGGCGTGTTGCGGTAGAAGTCGATGACCGCTTTCTCCTGGCCGGGATATTTCGTGGCTTCCTGGCGGAGGGCGGCGACGACTTCGTCGTTGGTGATGTCGATCTCGGCGCGGCGGCCGATTTCGGCGAGCACCAGACCGAGGCGCACGCGGCGCTCGGCGATCTTCTGGTATTCGGCTTTCAGCTCGTCGTCCGACTTGGCCTTGTCCTCTTCGGACAGACGGTCGGCCTGTTTCTCCTGCTCGAGCTGGCCCCAGATCTGGTCGAATTCGGCTTTGACCATCAGCGGCGGCAGATCGAAGGAATGTTTCTCGTCGAGGGCGTCGAGCAGGACGCGTTTCACCTGCTGGCGCGAGGCGCCGCGGAGTTCGCCTTCAAGCTGGTTCTTCACCGCATTGCGCAGCGCGTCGAAGCTGTCGAAGCCGAGGTTCTTGGCGAAATCATCGTCCATCGCCGGGACTTTCGGCGACTTCACTTCCTTTACGGTGACGTCGAAGACGGCCGGCTTGCCCTTCAGGGTTTCGACCGGGTAGGCCTCGGGGAACGTCACGTTGACCTTGGTTTCGTCGCCGGCCTTCGTGCCGATGAGCTGGTCTTCGAAGCCGTCGATGAAGCGGCCATCGCCGATCACCAGCGTCTGGCCTTCAGCGGCGCCGCCGTCGAATGCGACGTCGTCGATACGGCCGAGGAAGTCGATGACGACTGCGTCGCCCTTTTCGGCAGCGCCCTCTTTCGTTTCGAACGAACGGTTCTGCGAGGCGATGTTGGTGAGGCTGGTGGCGATCTCTTCGTCGGTGGGCTCGACCACCATGCGCTCGACCGAGATCGTCGCGACATCGGCGGGTTCGAAGTCGGGCATGACTTCGACCTGCATGTTGAACTCGAGGTCGGCTTCGCCGGAGACGACTTTCTCGCCGGTCTGGTCGACCAGCTGGACGGACGGACGCGAGGCGGGGCGCAGCGACTTGTCGTCGAGCGTCTTCTGGGTGGATTCCTGCACCGCCGCTTCGACGATCTCGCTCATCAGCGACTTGCCGTACATCTTGCGGATGTGGGAATCGGGAACCTTGCCGGGGCGGAAGCCCTTCAGCTGAACCTTGGGGCGGATCTCGTCGATCTTCGCGTTGAGTTTCGCGGCGAGTTCGCTGGCGGGCACATTGACCCGGAATTCCCGCGAAAGACCTTCCGATTTCGTCTCGGTGACGTTCATCAGGGAACCCCAGATGTCTGAAATGATGATGGCCCGGACACGCATCAGGCGCGGCCGGGCGGAGGCGGGCTTATTACACAGCGCGCAGGAGGCTGTCCATGCGCGGATTTGCATGGCGATTCCGGCGTGTTTCCGGGGGTTTCGGGCGCTCGCCCGGCGCGCGAGGCCGGCCCGCCCGCGCCGGCAGGCTCCGGCAAGGCGGGCTGGTGCGGATGATAGGACTTGAACCTACACGAGTTGCCCCACTGGAACCTAAATCCAGCGCGTCTACCAGTTTCGCCACATCCGCACGCAGCCCGGCGATAAAGCCCCATTAGCCGCCCGGTTCAAGGGTGGTTGGGGGTGCGACGCGGCAGACCATCATGGGTTCTGGTGTTCGGATCGGGAACCGTCTAGGTAGCCCGCCGGTTTGGCATCGGAAGAGACCAGAAGGTCTCCCCCGAACAGCCGCCGAAGGAGCAGGCCCAGGTGAAGATCGAACAGGACGTTTCGCTGATCCAGGCGCAGATTCTGGCGCTGTGCGACGAGATGCAGGGGCTGGAAGACGACAAGGCCATCGCCGAGCGGTTCGAGGCCATCGGGCTGTGCGAGGCCGCCATGGCGGCGCTTGAGGCCAAGGCGCCGGCGACGGCGGAGAGCTAGCTGCTCAAATAGACAGGGCCACGGTATCCAGTCTGGCCACGATCTCCCTGGGAAGATGCAGGCTGGCGGCGGCGAGGTTGTCGTGCAGGTGGGCGAGCGAGGACGTGCCCGGGATCAGCAGGATGTTGGGCGAGCGCTGAAGCAGCCAGGCGAGCGCGATCTTCATCGCCGGTTCGCCGACGTCCTTCGCAACTTCGTCAAGCGTGGATGACTGGAGCGGAGAGAAGCCGCCGAGCGGAAAGAACGGCGTGTAGGCGATGCCCGCCGCATTCAATTCGTCGATCAGGTCATCATCGCTGCGGTTGGCGAGATTGTACTCGTTCTGGACGCAAACGATGGGCGCGAGGTCGCGGGCGCGCTGGACCTGCTCGGGCGTGACGTTGCTGACGCCGATATGGCGGATGAGGCCCTGCTCGCGCAGCAGCATGAGAATTTTCAGCGGCGCTCCGACATCATCCTCGCCGGAGAACAGGCGGAGATTGACCACGTCCATCGCATCCAGGCCGAGATTGGCAAGATTGTCCTCGATCGAGCGGGCGAAGTTTGCCTGCGAGAGATCCTTGATCCAGCCGCCCTTGTCGTCGCGCCGTGCGCCGAACTTGGTGACGATGACGAGACCCGGCGGATACGGGTGCAGCGCTTCGCGGATGACCTGGTTGGTGACGTGCGGGCCGTAATAGTCGCTGGTGTCGATGTGGTTGACGCCGGCCGCTATCGCCGCGCGAAGGACAGCCAGCGCGGCCGGACGGTCTCGCGGCGGGCCGAAGACGTGGGAACCGGCGAGCTGCATGGCGCCGTAGCCCATGCGATGAACGACGAGGCCGGTTCCCGGAAAGTGGAAAGTGCCGCCCAGGCTGTCGTGTTGAGCCATGTCGCCCTCCTGCGTGTCGCGGCGAGCGATTGGGATATCAGCGCCGCCGCCCTATCGAGATAGGCGGCGGCGCGTGAAACACAAACCGGCGGGTTGGCCCGCCTAGTTGGCCTTGGTGCTGTCGCGCAGCGTGACCGAGAGGTGCTCGCGCGGGGCGGTGTAGGTGTTGAGCAGCTTGAGGGTGAGGTTCAACTTCGAGGCGTCCGGCACGTTCTTGACCAGCAGGGTGAATTTCGAGCCCGGCTTAACGGTGAAGACCTGGCCTTCGTCGTAGAAGCCTTCGGGCCCCATGTTCTCGATCATGTAGGGGATCGGGCTGTCGTTGATGACGCTGACCGGGACGACGGTGGTCTTGTCCATCGGCTTGTCGACTTCGATGCGGAGCGTGGAGCGGACGACCGCCTCAACGTTCTCTTTGCGGCCGGCGAGATTGCCATTGTAGATCGCGACGGTGTCGCCGGCTTTCAGCGCGGCTTTCAGGCCATCAGGCGTTTCGGACCTGGTGAGAACCAGCGTGGCGGTGCGCTTGGCGCCGTTTTCGAGGTCGTAATCCCAGTCGATCAGGCCGTGGATGTCGGACGTGCCGAGGATGGTGAGCTTGTTGTCGAGCGCGATCCGGAAAGCCTCGTCCGACATGTCGGCGCCGTTGGCGACTTCGATGCCGTGCAGCAGGCCCTGCTTGATGAAGTCCTTGTGCATCGGCGTCAGCGTGGCGACGCCGTTGGGTGTCTGGGCGGTCCAGAAGGGGTGGTTCCAGAACACGAAGGCGCCCTGCGCGTTGGCGGCCTTGAGCTGGTCCAGCGGGTTTGTGCCGAGCAGCTTGTTGGCGTCCGTGATGAAGACCGCGTTGATGTGGCCGGGCTGGATGGTGAGCTTGGTGATCTCCGAGCCGTTGATGACCATCAGCGGGCGGCTGTCGGGGCCGGTGGCGTCGGGCTTCACCTCGGCGGCTTGCGTGGCGAGTTGGTAGGAGCGGTTGCGGTCCGGGTGCGGGATGTCGACGGCCTTGGGCTGGTATTCGAGGTGCTCGGAGACCGCCATGGCGTAAAGGCCGTCGCGCTTGGCCTCACCGACGCGCACGTCAGGCCAGACCGAGCCGTCTGAGAAGACGCTATGGGTGTGGAGATCGACCGCGAGGACGTAGCGGCCGTCCTGCAGTTTCGGGAAGGCGATGACGCGCGTTTCAGCGATGCCCGACGGCTCGTGCGCGAGCGCGGGCAGACCGACGGCGAGACCGATTGAAAGGGCGAGTGCAGTGGTGAGGAAGAGTTTGCGCATGGGACGAGCCTCCGGGTTTGCCGGAGTCATGCTCTGTCTGTGTCACAGGCCTGTGACGGCCCGCGCGGCGTAACACGCGACGATGGTTTCGCGCAGCGCCGCGTCGAGATCTTCCGATGTAAGGCCGGGCCCTGCCCGCCGTCCTGCGTCGCCATGCATCCATGTGGCGGCGCTCGCGGCGGTGAAGGCCGGCAAGCCCTGCGCCATCAGGCCGCCGATGACACCTGCCAGCACGTCGCCCGAGCCAGCCGTCGCAAGGAATGGCGTGGCGTGCGTGTTGACGACGGCGCGGCCATCGGGCGCAGCGATGATGGTGTCCGGGCCTTTCAGCAGCACGACCGCGCCGGAGACGGCGGCGGCGGTGCGGGCGGCTTCGATGCGGTTGCGCGCGCCGGCGAGCAGGCCGGGGAAGACGCGTTCGAACTCGCCCGCGTGCGGCGTGAGCACG
>Ga0075163_10003566_pt1 | contig 20923 bp, 21 predicted proteins | sample JI1023141ADNA_FD_71478 | JGI IMG/M metagenome (GOLD analysis project Ga0075163, IMG submission 71478) | Wastewater effluent complex algal communities from Wisconsin, to seasonally profile nutrient transformation and Carbon sequestration -... | ecosystem: Engineered > WWTP > Effluent > Algae... | reverse complement strand
CATTTCAAAATGAAGACACGCTGTGGGAATTTACCAAAGCCGACCAGTGGATGCATTACACATTCCGTATTGGGAAAAATTATTCACCGGGCGATGCTCAACTCAGCACGGAGCTCATCGCACCAACCATCATTAAAGAATTGGAGCAGTTGGGTTTGCTGTATCGGTATTTGGACATGAAGGTTGATAACATGTAACTAACTGTTCACGATTTGCAATCGTGAACCAAAGTATTTCGGATTTTAAAATCCTAACGGTCTGTAGTTGATATTACAAATGGTGAATAGCTTGGAAACGCTTGATTTGAAGCTACTAGTATTTTGGGATATTGGAGATTGATTTTAGAAAATCATTAACGGACGTGGAAATAGTAGGAGCCTCGTTGGAATATTCAATAGATTCAAATTTATTCCAAGTGTGATCAAGTTCAGGAATCCAATCGTCATGTTTTAGTCTCCGTACTTTCCAATCGCTTGGATCAAAAAATTCAGAATCAATAAGTGCTGCCTTTATTTTTGATTCAATTTCTATTAAACTCAAACAGTCTGGATTGGAGAAAATCTCATAACCAGATACATGGTAATTGCCGGCATCTCGATATTCATAGTTGAGTTTGATATTATTTTTTGAATCGCTCATCGTTATGATATTCTAAAAACTCCTTCGCTGGATAAAACCTTTTTGGAAGAATAATAGATTGGTTATCGTATCTCACAAAGTATTCTTTTATTGATTCATCTTTCGATTTCTTCAAGATGGATGAAACTTTAACTTTATAATTAGGTAAAATTGTTATTAATCCGGCTTCAAACGCCTTATCGTGAAGCGCATTTATAGCAAGACCGTTTTGTGGGTTCATTCGATTTTTCTCATCTACACCCCAAGGTCTAATGTGTCCAGCCACAAGTAATTCTTTGTTTGAGATACCAGTTATACAACATTTGTTATTGTATGATGCTATTACCATCGCCCGAAAGAAATTTTGATTGACTCTAACCTTAACCAATTGAGTTCTTACTTTTCCTTCCTTGGGGAGATCGTCAATTTCAATCTCGCTTACTTGTTCAACACTGCTATTTGCATATTTGGCCAGCAACTTTTCACTTTCAAATGGTAAACGATCCCAATCATTATAAAACTCATTCCAAATTTCAAGGTCAAGCTTGCTTGCATTTGATGCGCCTTTAATGCCTCTTGCCTTTAAGCTTGGATCGAAACTGGCAAAGTTCACAAGCTTAAAGGAAACGGAATTTGGAGTTCTTCCAATTAGGGTGGCAAGCTCAATTACTTTTGGATTGTTGCGATGAATTTTTCCAAAAGGAGTTTTGCAATAGAGATTAATAGCAAGAATCAACTCGTCTCGTGTCCAAAGTTTTTGTCCTTCTTTCATTTTATCGGTTATTCAAAAATCATCATCCGCATCACAATCTACTACAAATTGTTTAGAACAAGATGGACATAAATGTATTTGGATACTGAACGGAAGAAAATGGGTTTCAAATTGAATAATGGTTCTTGCTCCGCAGTAAGGACACGTGAAGGGCTGTTCAGAAGGTAAAAACCATTTGTCAAAACCAATAGGCACAAGGCAATTTGCCAAAATGGAATTACACCACATTTGCTTTTAAGTCACTTCTTCGCGTGAGGGATTGCAACGAAAATCCCACGCGCCTCGCGTGGATTGAAGTGTAAGCCTCCCGCCAAGGGGCGGGATAAACTTTCCAGCGAAGGATTGAGCGCAAGCGGGGACACGCCAGTTAATTCAAAATTGAAAATTTAAGATTTACCCTCTTGTTCTTTTAGTAACTGTAGAAGTTTAGCAGGGTCTTGCCGGTTGTCCCAAAATGCGGTAATAATAATTTCCGTGTCTGTGATTTTATAAAATAAACTGAAATGCCCCATGGTTGCTACTCTTGTTTCTGGAAAGTCTGCAGCTTTATAAAGCAAGGGATTGGCCGCTATCTGGTTTGCTTTTTCGTTGCTAAGCCTGAGCAGCTTGAGTGGGTATGTGTTGGATTTATTTCGTTGTAACCAATACTCAAGAATAGACGAGCGTTGTCTGGCTGCCGTTTCTGTCCAGATTATTTTCTTTGGAGCCATTCCAATTCACGTTCGTTCAGTGTGTGTTGATCAATGGTTCTCCCGGCTTTAATGTCTTCTTCGCTCATAGCAAGCATAACCTTTTGCTCTTCGGTAAGTGAAATGGCATCTTCCTGCACATGCGAATGATCAATTATATCGGAAAGAGCTCGCAGAAACTCTCCATCCTTAATGGCCATCACCTGATCTATCACTTTGTTTCGGATATCGGTAGTTGAAATCATGCGTTTGATCTTTAGTTTAATGCCAATAAAGGTAGAAAAACCACGGAAAAATTTCTTGTGAATATTCAAACAAGCCGAAAGCCTTAACACGGCCACCACATGGCATGGCTTCAGATTTTATCCCTAATTTTAAGGTATGACACGAAGTTTACTGGCAGCACTTATCATTACTGCTCTCGCCCTTCAGGCACACGCGCAAAAACCAAAAAGCTACCCTGCGGTAACGCAAGAACTGGCAGCAAAAATTATTGCGGCCCCGGCACCTAAGCTACCACAAAGTCTGGCGGTGGTTCCGTTTACGGCCACACCTTCTTCGCAGCAAAGCAAAGCGTTTGGCGAATACTTAACCGAAACTATTATTGGGTCTATCTCGGGCCACCCCGATAAACTAAAGTTGTTTGAGCGCACGCGCATGGATGCGATCTTAAAAGAACATGAATTTATTCTGACCGATTTAATGAAGCCGGCTGCAGCTTTAAAGATCGGGCAACTGGCACCCATTGATGGCATCTTATCGGGCACTTATACCAAACTGAAATCGTACATAGAAGTGAGTGCGCGTATTATTGATGTAACCAGTGGCGAGATTACGATGAGTTATGTAGGCCGCATAAAAATGAATAAGAACATGGCCACGCTGTTTACACAACCCGATGCTGTGGAGCCTGCCGACAAAAGCAAAAACAACAGTAACAACGTGCAGATTACTTTTAATGGTGGCACTGCACCCGCTAAAACCCAGGCCGAAATCTGTAAAGAGAAAGCCGATGCCTTTCGGCCACACCTGAATGATTTATCTACACCCGAAAAAATTTCTTCGGTAGTGAATGAGGCTGTTAAAACTCGCTTTGATAATGTGTGTGGCAAATTGCATTACGATGTGATGTATGCCTTTACGCGATTTAAACTTGACCCCGAGCTGTATAAAAACTTTTTACTAAACACGTTGGATACCATTGCCTACCCTGCGGGCGATGACCGCGCTTATGAAATGGTACGCTACCTGACTACGGATAATCATGTAGATGCCCGCGAATGGAAAGTAGGCTTTGCTGCGATGAGTAAAGTGGGGAATTATTATCTGTCGAATTACGTAACACAACTAATCGGCAAAACCGATGCCCCCGAAGCGGAACAGAAAGATAGAATTAAACAATACTTTGATCTGGCTGCACAAAACAAATTGGGTTTGCCGCGGGCCATACCGTTCGAGTTTGCTTATGTGGAAATGATGGAAGGTCTTTCCAAAAATCAACCGTTAAGGCAATATGTATATGAAACGTATTCACCACGGCTTGCACCCGATGATAAACTGAAAGGCACTTTGTTCAGCGAACTGAGTTCGATGTATAAAGAAGAATCGAATGCGCAGCGTAAAACTGAATTGATAAACTGGCTGGCCACGTTTGTAAACAACAACGAATACCCCAAAGCACATGAGCAGCTTTACGACTTCGCGTGGAATTTCAAGATGACATATAGTGAAGCAACCAATGAAGAAATCCGCAGAAACTTTCCGGAGGCCGATTTAAAAATTCTGGCGCAGCGTTGCCGCGATAAGTTTGCCGCGTATGCGTTGCTTACGCCTTACCCCAGTCAGAAAGATGATCGCATAAATTTTTGTGTGAAGTATAATGTGCCAATACCGGGTGTAATCCCCACGTTGGAAGAAGCCGATGCCATTTTGAAAGGCAACAATTTAACCGAGCAACTGCGCGTAATAAAGTTGCTGGCATTAATGGATACACCACCGGCTAAGTTGGAAAACACGTTGGTAAATCTGCTCAACAAAAAAAGTCTGGAAGATAAAACCACGATGAACAACATACAGACATTGGCGATAAGTGTGTTGGGGAATTTAAAAACCGTTAACCCGAAAGCGATTGAGTATATGATTGCCGTGTTGCCGCACTATGGTAACGATACCGAAGCTGCGAAAGAAGCATTGGTAAAAATAGGCAAGCCAGCAGTGAAAGCATTAACCACACGGTTAGATAAAACCACCGATCAGGATGGGGGCTTGCAACATCAGTTGATTACGTTGCTCGGTAAAATTGGTAAAGATGCCGCCCCAGCCGAAAAATCCATTCAACGCATTTTAACGATTACGCGTAATAGCGAGGTGCGGTATGCTGCTGAGGCCGCGTTGCAGGCGATAGGGCGTTAGTGTTAAATTCAACATAATTGACAATCGGCAATTAACAATTGACAAAATACGCTGTTCATATTTAAGTTTCTTCCATTTTGTCAATTGCATATTGTCAACTGTCAATTTTAATTGTTGCGTAATCAATTTGTCATTACACTAGTTTGATAGCAGTATAATTACTTCCTGCTGAAGCACCGGATAGTGTCTTAGAGCCTTTGTGGCAATAAAAAATCAACGAAATTTAAGCCACGAAGGCACAAAGCCACCAAGACTTCACAAAGTAAATTCAATCCGGAAATACTAAGGTTCAGCGAGGCACGTTGTGCATTTACTTAAAACATTAACCTTTATGAAAACCCCACTTTTCATTTTGCTTTGCATTGTATCTGTTCCTGCGGTCTGCCAGGATGACGAAGTTTTATCGGCTCCGCGTGCACTTTTTAAAACAACGCCTCAGAGTTTTCTGGTTAACACCTTAAAGGTTGGCGTTGAGGTTTTCAATAAATCCCGGACAAAAAGCTATAGTTTGTATTTAACCGGCAGGATGGATGGACAAAATGGCTCTCCGGTTTTTTACTATTATGATGATTTTTATCAAGGCCTTAGTGCCGAGTTTCAATACAGAAAGTATCTGAATGGGTTTAAAAGTCATCAGACAAAACGCGGCCGAGGCTTCCTGCAAGGAGTTTATATAGGTGGGTACTTAAATGGTGGTTCACATAGTAATGCAGGAGAATTCTCGACCTCGAACTACAACTTTAACACAGGTCAGAGTACAATTACTTCGTATTATTTGGAGGATTACATCTTGAATTGGGGTGGTGGATTTGTGCTTGGGTATCATAGAACATTCTGGAAAGTTTTATTCTTTGATGCTTACATAGGGGGTGGATTTCAACTTTCAGAAATTGATAGACACTTTGATCCTCAAACGCCAAGTGAATATTACTTTTCTTCGTATCAGGTAATTACCTCACCGGCTTATCAAGGTATTATGCCCAAGTTTGGAATAGCACTTGGAGTGGCTTTGTAAGCAAACAGCTAAGTCTGAAAAACTAAATCCCGGCTTCAATCTGAAAGCGCACTTGCCAGTTGTTGGTGTTGGCATTGGTTTGTTGCAACCACTTGTTTTGTTCGTAGGTAATGTCGCCTTGTAGTTTTACCCGGTGCCCGCGAATGTATTTGTTAAGACCAACTGTAAATTGTTCTGTTTGATCATCTAATAGTTGAATGGAATTAAATGGCGTTACCCGCGAATACCGACTCACCATTTCGTAACCATTTTTAAAGTAATAACTGCCCTGATAATTTTGTCCGAAGCCGGCATAGATAAACCGCACATCGCCATCGGTATTTACAGTAACGGGGTTAGGCGAATCGCGCTCTAACCATTCGCAGGCAACGGCCCAGCCTTTATACTTGAAAAGAAAATCAGCCATTAAGGTGGTCATGTCGCGGGTGTCGTATAAGAACTTACCAAGCTGCCCACCTGTGCGGGTAGTATGATTATTCTGCGATGCTGAAAGCCCGATAGAAACTTTGGGTTTTACTTCGCGTAAGATGTCACCCTCAAAATAATCGCCACCGTTGGTAAACGTACCGAACGGTAAAAGCTCAAGTCTTCCGGTGTAACTTAATCCTCTGTCGGAGGCGGTAATGTTACGCCCTTCGCCCGAAGAGATTGCTCCGCGAAGTACATACGCTAGTTTACCCAGATTATTGTTGTAGTAAAGCTGCATACCAAAGTCGCGATCAACATTAAAGGTTGAGTTTACAATAGACCGATCTGCAAATTGTAAATCGCCCGAAGAGTTAACACGCTGGCGGTTGCCCGGAAGTTTGGTTTGCCCAAGACCGATTGAAAAGTGTTTGTTTACGGAGTAGATAATCATGGCATCGCGAATCACATTCGGGAAACCGGTATCATCAAAATCCATATCCGATCGCGAGAATGATAATTGAATGAGGTAATAAAATTTTGGATTATAGATATAGCCATCAAAACGTAAACGCAATCTTCTTACCCGCGCTTCAACCTGATCGATAGAAAAATCATCGGCACTTACGGTGCGGAAGGCGGCCCGGTTTTGCATACGAAACCGGATGTTGAGCAGGTATAAACTATCGGGCGAAATAATGCCCAATCCTTTTCCAAAAGTAAAGTAAGGCGAGGGGGTAATGTTTTGGGCGGGGGCCAGTTGAAAACTTAAAACAAGTAAACCAGCCAACAGAAAACCTGAAAATTTCATGATTTTAATAGGAATGGCGCAATATTATTAATTTAATGTTACCTGAATGTTAAGTGGATAACATTCCGGTAAATTATAGGGGTATTAAAGTGGAGTGCGTTTTCTCAACGTGACAACTTTGATCTTTTACTGCAAGAAATGGACATTAAGGATAGCTACACCAAATTCCACATTTTACGGGAATAATTCTGGCCCTTCCAGGGGATCATCAAAAAAGAATAGTCACTACATGAAAACAGTTACTGTTAGGGAGTTTAAGTAATTCACTTATTATCTTGAAAAGGTAATGAAGGGCGAAGAGTTTATAGTAGTTTATGGAAGGAAGAAAAGGAAAGTGGCACTGTTTTCTCCGTATGCAAATAAAAAAAAGCCGCTACGCAAACTTGGGCCACTTGATGGTAAAGTAACCATTCAAATCAGTGATGATTGGGAAATGTCTGAGGAGGAATTATTAAACTCATGAGCCTCCTTGTTCTTCTATTTAATTAATGTGCCGATTCTTGTTCACGATGTAGTGATAGTTGTTTACTTTGTGGTTTAATGTAAAAACGAATGAGAAATTTACAGTACTCTTTTATCTGTTTGGTTACGCTACTCATGATTGCTTCGTGTGGTCCTGATGATGAGAATGGTTTAAAAGACGAAAACACAATTCAACTAAACGGCCAGCCATTTTCTATTGATAATGCCGAAGTACGGTTTGAAGAGGGTGACCCTTTAGGTTCATATCTTAATATCAAATTGGAAGGAGCGGATGCTAACGGTACTACCAGAACACTTGACTTATGGATGGCGCATAGTCCCACCCAGCCCGTTTCTGGTAGCTACACATCTACACTGGTAGACTCGAGATTATTGGATGATGATTTTACTTCGTATGAGGTGCGAAGAGGAGTTAATGATAGCGATCTTTATTTTCTAGTCAGCGGAACGGTTCAAGTGCAGGATAATGGTTCGCATAACTACACGGTAACCGTAAATATTACCATGGACGAGGATAATATATTTACGGGCTTTTTCAGAGGCGATATTCATCCAGTGGAGTAATCGGACTCTCGGGAAGACTAGCGAACATAGAATCACTTCCCCTCCTTCAGCTTAGCAACTTGTGCAATAGCGTTTTCATTTTTTGGATCAAGCGCTACTGCGCGCTCGTAACAAAATAATGCATTATCGTTCAGTCCCGCTTTCGCGTAAGCTTCGCCCAGGCTATCAAAACAATTGGATGATTCGGGATACAAGTACACATTGGTTCGAAGTATTGTTATAGCTTCTTTTAGATTACCGCGGGCCATTAATACATAGCCGCACGAGTTTAATTCCGATTCTGAACTTACTGCTTTGCGCACCTGATCGGCCAACCCCCGCGGACTGGCATTATCATCGGCAAGCAAACCTGAAGCAAGCCATTCATTAATTTGTACAAAACTTTTGTAGCTGGGGCTATACGCCTGGCTACTCATAATTTTTTGAAGATCGCGCTCAAGCGATTCAACCGGGTATTCGTTAATGCGACCAACTTCTTTGTTGTTCTGATACACAATAAAAGTTGGCACCCGATATACATTCAAACCTTTCTCTTCGCGATTGGGTGCCTGCTTATACTTTTCAGAATCGCTATACACGCCAATCAATTGAATGTTTTTGTCTGAAAACCCCGCTGCGTGCAATGTCTTTAACATGCGCGGCAACTCGCGCTTGCTATCGCCAGTGTTGTTAACCGTTTCCTAAACGATTGCCAATAAGTTGTTAATCCTAATGCAGACTTTTCTTTACTTTGCCGATTACTTAGTGCTTTATGGCGTGCCGAATGAAAGACAAGTAGTTCAACAATTAAATACGCGAAGTAGAATGGCAGGAGCAGCCGCAATGGATACCCCGTTAATGAAACAGTACAGTGCCATCAAGGCAAAGTATCCGGGTGCGCTTTTACTTTTTCGCGTGGGCGATTTTTACGAAACCTTTGGTGAAGATGCCATTAAGGCGGCTAAGGTGCTGGACATTACACTCACCAAACGTGGCAACGGCTCTGCTTCCGAAATAGAACTGGCTGGGTTTCCGCATCATGCGCTTGATACGTATTTACCCAAACTGGTGCGGGCCGGAAATCGCGTGGCCATTTGCGATCAGTTGGAAGACCCGCGTTCTGTAAAAGGAATTGTAAAGCGCGGAGTAACGGAATTGGTTACGCCCGGAGTATCGTTTAACGATAACGTATTAGAGCGAAAGCAAAATAACTTTCTGGCTTCGGTGCACGTGGGTAAAACATTTTTAGGTGTTGCCTTTCTGGATATTAGCACGGGGGAGTTTTATGCCGCACAAGGGCCCGATGCTTATATCTCAAAGCTCATACAAAGTTTTGCGCCAGCCGAAATCATTTACAGCAAATCCAACCGCGAAAAATTTGAAACACAATTTGGTGAAGAGTACGCCACCTTTGCTTTAGACGATTGGATTTATGCCTTTGATTTTGGTAACGAAAAACTGATTCAGCAATTTAAAACCAGCACATTAAAAGGTTTTGGAATTGATGGCATGAACGAAGCCATTATTGCTGCCGGATCAATACTTCATTATTTAGAAGTAACCGAACATAAAGACACGCAACACATAGCAGCCATTGCCCGCATTGATGAAGATAAATATGTATGGCTCGATAAATTTACCATTCGCAATTTAGAGTTGGTAAGTTCTTCCAACGAAGGTGGTGTATCGCTGCTTGAAGTGCTGGATAGAACGGTAACGCCAATGGGTTCGCGCAACCTGCGCAAGTGGCTCATTCTTCCGCTAAAGGAAAAACAAGTAATTGACGAACGGCTGCACATTGTAGAGCAGTTTTATAACGATCGCGAATTAGCAGAAAAAATTCTGGAACAACTTGGCCAGATTACCGATCTGGAAAGATTGATTTCGAAAGTGGCGGTGGGCCGGATTAATCCGCGCGAGTTGTTGCAACTTAAACGTTCGCTCAAGGCGATTGTGCCCATTAAAGATGAGTTGGAAAAATCTTCTTCCATAGAATTAAAAAAGTCAGGCGACCAACTTAACAAGTGTGAGTTTCTGCTGGATAAGATTGAGCGCGAACTGAAAGACGATGCGCCCATGCTCATTCACCAGGGCGGTATTATTAAAGATGGTGTAGATGCCGAGTTAGACGAACTGCGGGCAATTGCCTTTTCAGGGAAAGATTATCTGTTGCAGATCCAAAAGCGCGAAGTAGAGCGCACCGGTATTAATTCGCTCAAAATTTCGTACAACAAAGTGTTTGGGTATTACTTAGAAGTAAGCAATGCCAATAAAGACAAAGTTCCTGCCGATTGGATTCGCAAGCAAACGCTGGTAAATGCCGAGCGCTACATTACCGAAGAACTAAAAGTATATGAAGAAAAAATTCTTCATGCCGAAGAAAAGTTACAGATAATTGAACAACGATTATTTGCCGAACTGGTGCGCCATGCAGCTGATTTTATTGCGCAGATACAACAGAACGCACGCGTAATTGCAGCATTAGATTGTTTGGTTGCCTTTGCTGAAATAGCACGCGCCAATCAATACAACAAGCCGGAGATCAGCGAAAGCAAACGGCTGGCGATTAAAGCAGGTCGCCACCCGGTTATTGAAAAGCAATTGCCTGTGGGCGAAAGTTATGTGCCCAACGACATTTACCTCGACAACGAAACACAACAAATCTTAGTAATCACTGGTCCGAACATGGCGGGTAAATCGGCTTTGCTCCGGCAAACGGCATTGATCGTATTGATGGCACAGATGGGAAGTTACATTCCTGCGGAAGCGGCCACTGTGGGGTTGATTGACAAAGTATTTACGCGCGTGGGCGCAAGCGATAATTTATCGCGGGGCGAATCTACGTTTATGGTAGAGATGACGGAGACAGCCAGCATTCTGAATAACCTGAGCGATCGCAGTTTGATTTTGATGGATGAAATCGGTCGCGGTACTTCTACCTACGATGGTGTTTCCATTGCGTGGTCGATAGTTGAATACTTACACAACCACAAAGATTTTAAAGCAAAAACATTATTTGCTACACATTACCACGAGTTGAATCAACTTACAGAAGATTTGTCGCGCGTAAAAAACTTTAATGTGAGTGTAAAAGAAGTGGGCGATAAAATCATTTTCATGCGCAAGCTGAAAGAAGGCGGTAGCGAACACAGCTTTGGAATTCACGTAGCGCAATTGGCCGGTATGCCCAACAAGGTTGTGTTGCGTGCCAACGAGATTTTGCATTTTCTGGAGAAAGACAAACATAAGAACGATTCGAAGAAGAAGTTTGACGAATTGCCCAAGCCCACCGCTCAAATGAGTTTGTTTGAAATAGATCCCAAATCAAAAGCTGTTCATGAGATGTTAGAGAAAATCGACATCAATACCATTAGCCCGGTGGAGGCCTTGCTGAAGCTGAATGAGATTTTGGGTGTGCTGAAGAAGTGAAAAGCCTGATTTTTAGCCTGAAAACGCATATTGAAGTTACAACTTTGTAAGTTACATTTTTGTAACTTACATTTATGTAACTTTTTAAAAGAGACATGCTCACTAACCCGTTTGTTTTTGGCAAAACTGTAAATGAAAGCGATTTCTGCAATCGTAAAACGGATATTAGCTTTTTGCATAACCAGTTTGATACCAACAGTAACACCATCCTGATATCACCCAGGCGCTGGGGTAAGTCTTCGTTAGTAGAAGAAGCGGCCAAGAGATATGCTAAAAAAAATGTTCGGTTTATTTTTCTGGATTTATTCAAATGCCGAACCCCCGAAGAATTTTACGAAGCATATGTGCAAGCCTGTTTAAAGGCAACCAACTCAAAGCTTGAAGAAGCTTTTCAGTTTGCTACTCAATGGTTGAAAAGTCTGGTGCCCAATTTATCGTTTCAGCCCGATCAACAAAGTGAGTTTAATATCAAGTTTAATCTCACTAAAACTGTAAAGGAATCTGAAATATTAAACTTGCCGCAACTGTTAGCCGAAAAGAAAGGGCTGAGAATAATTGTTTGTCTGGATGAGTTTCAAAACATTCAACATTTTCCATACCCAATAGAATTTCAACGAAAGTTAAGAGGGTACTGGCAAAAGCATGGTGGGGTGCATTATTGTTTGTATGGTAGTAAACGGCATTTAATGGTGCAGTTATTTGAGTCGAGTGATTTGCCCTTCTATAAATTTGGAGCTGTTCATTACCTGAAGAAAATTGAGTTGCAGGAATGGATACCTTTTGTAGAAAGCAAATTTAAAAAGAGCGGCAAAACAATTTTACCTACTCAAATTACCATATTGTGCGAGGCCATGGAGTTGCATTCGTATTACGTGCAACAAGCTTTTCAGATTTTGTGGTATATATCCGGTAATAAGATAAAAATTTCAGATGTGCAGGCTACCCTTCAACAGTTGGCACAGCAAAACGAGTTACAGTTTCAGAAAATTGTAGAAGGACTAACTACCTATCAACTTAATTACCTGAAAGCAATTTGTGCAGAGGTGAAGAATGTCTCATCAAAAGAATCGATAAAACAATATGCGTTGGGCACAACTGCTACCGTTCAACGTTCTATACAAGCTTTGCTGCAAAAGGATGTAATTGATACTATGGGTAAAGAGGTGATGCTGGTTGATCCGGCATTTAAATGGTGGTTTAAACAGAATTTTATTGAAACAACTTGAGTCATCGCTTCAACAAACCTCCACCAGTAATTTTTCCCGTTACTTGCTGGCGTAAACTTCGGCTCACGGGAACAACTGAGCTCCCAATTTTAAGTGAGCTGCCTTCAATACCCGTTACCTTATCCAGTGCCACAATAAAAGACTTATGAACTTTCATAAATCTGTCGCTTGGAAGTTTCTCTACCATCGCGGTAAGCGTAACATAACAAATCAGTTTACGCGAGGCCGTGTGAACAATGCAATAGTTTTGCATCGCCTCTACAAACAACACTTCGTTAAAAAGAATTTTCTCTAACTGCTGATTGCACTTAATGAAAAAGTAATCGGGTAAAGTTTGTGGATGTTTTAATGAAAAATAATCAAGTGCTTTCTGCGTAGCTTTTTTAAATCGTTCTACCGAAATCGGCTTAACCAGATAATCCAACACACTCAGTTCGTAACTTTCTAACGCATATTGCGGAAAGGCCGTAGTGAAAATTACCATAGGCGGCTCTTTTATTGATTTCAGAAAATCAATACCTGAAAGTCGTGGCATCCGAATGTCGAGCAACATTAAATCAACAGAGTTGACTGAAAGAAATTGAGCAGCAGTGGTAGCACTTTCAAAACTACCCACATGTTTTAAATATGGAATTTCAGCAATGTACTCTTCCAGGCCCTTTCGGGCGATGGGCTCATCATCCACCACAATGCAACGCAGATTCATAGAAATGGAATTTGAAGGGTAACACTAAAAATTTCAGCTTGTGGTTTAATCTCCAGTTTGTACCGATCGCCATACAGTAAATCAAGTCTGCGGGTAACATTTTTTAAACCGATACCACCGGGTTCGTTTTTTGTGATTAGCTCGGTGGTGTTGATAGCAGAGAATTCAAGCGCGTTATTCAATTTTATTAACCGTATGCTGATTTCATTTGGTTTGTCTGTAAAGTGCGAAACATGTTTAAAGGCATTTTCAACAAAGGGAATCAGCACCAGCGGTGGAATGAAAAATTCTTTCAGAGTTTCATCAGCTTTTAATTCTACAAGGTGCCGGCTGCTTAACCGTAATTTTTGAAGCGCGACATAATTTTGCAGGTATTGAATTTCTTTTTCAATAGCGATCGTTTCGCTGGTGCATTCATAAAGCTGGTAGCGCAACATTTCTGAAAACTTCTCCAGCGTTTCGCGTGCGGCTGCGTTTTGCTTGTCGATCTGAAAGTAAATGGTGTTAATTGAATTAAACAGAAAATGCGGATTGATCTGGGCGCGCAGATATTCCAGTTCGGTATTCAACTTCTCCATTTCAATCTGCCGCATTTTTTCACGTTGCAAGTACCACAGTTTGCTCAGGTATAGCGTAGTGGCAAAAGCGAGATAAAAAATTACAATAGAAAGATTGTAAAATGTGTTGTAGAAAAAGTGCTGCCGCTCGGGGTCGCCCACAACGTAACCATAGAAATAAACATCGTGCGCATTTTTGCCCAGCACATAAATAATTAATGCGGCCAGTATGCCCAGAATACCTGCAGTTTGTTTTCCAGAATTGAGTTTTGGAATAGCAACCAAAATGGTAAGATAAATGGCGCAAGCAAGCAGCCCGTTTCGAATAATCAATTCCAGAACAAACTGATTCAGCCCAGCTTTGTTGATCCACGGCAATCGCGTGTAGCCATGAAACAGCACAGTGAGCGTCCAGAAAACGATGTGATCTAATCGATAGGAAAAGAAACGCGACATAGTCAAAAGTACGGGTTTTATTAGTTACCCGAATGCCGATAGTAACTGTTCGTCAAGAATTCCGTGCGGATGGTCAGGTAATGTAAACGAGCATGAAGGCGTCACGTACATTCAACCAATAAATAATACCAAATGAAATTTATTTATGCTTTTATCGGATTAACAATCGCGTTAAGCGGCTGTGCGCAAAGCCAATCGTACAATAAAAAACCAATTGGTGGGCCGTGCGAAGATTGCCAAATGATGTTTGATGGAATACCAACTACTATCGAATCAAAAACAAATCTTGTTGATGCGAGCGAACCCGGTGAGCCGCTGATCATTCGCGGCATCATCTACAAGCAAGACGGAAAAACGCCCGCCCCCAATGTGATTTTATATGTGTATCAGACAGACCATGCCGGTCTTTACTCGCGTGGTAAAAATCAAACCTTGGCTGTGCGACACGGGCACATCCGAGGTTGGGTAAAATCAAATGCCAAAGGTGAGTACGAAATTAAGACCATTCGTCCGGCATCGTATCCCAACAGCAACAATCCACAACATATCCACCCTATCATCTGCGAACCGGATAATGGGTATTACTGGATTGATGAATATCAGTTTGAGGATGATCCATTATTAACGTCTGCTGCAAGACAGCATGTTTCTGATCGTGGTGGGTCGGGAATCATCAAACTCACAAAAGAGAACGGCATCTGGCAAGGTAAACGCGATATTATACTGGGATTAAACGTGCGTAATTAACCCTCACCCGCCTCGTTCCTCGGCACCCTCTCCGTGGGAGAGGGTTTGAGATAGGAATTAATTATAAAAACTAGATCTATGAAAAAAATAATTCTATTTATCCTGCTCGGCATTTCGTATGTCGGCTATTCTCAAACTGAACTAACCGTAGTCACAAGCGATTCAAAAGTAACATGGACGGGCACCAAGGTGATTGGTTTGCATCAGGGCATTGTAAAAATCAAATCTGGAAAAGTAAAGATGAAAGATCAGAAACTGATTGGTGGACATTTTATTATCGACATGACAACCATTACGTGTACCGATATTCCGGATAGCGATCCGATTCCAAAGAAGAAATTAGAAAGCCATTTGAAAGGCGAAGACTTTTTTGATGTAGCAAAACACCCAACAGCAAAGTTTGAGATTGATGAAGTGCGCACGCATCCTGATAATCCGGCAAAAATATTGGTGCTTGGAAATCTTACCATTAAAGGAATAACCAAACGCTGGAAGATTGAAGTAGAGCCCACCACGCAAACAGACAAACTTTTTATTGCGCAGGCTGATTTGCGATTCGACAGGCAACAGTTTGGTGTAGCGTATAAGGGGTTAAAAGATGAACTTGTGCACGAAATTGTGCGACTGAATATTGTACTAAAAGCAAAATGATGGTATGAAGACATTATTAATAATACTCTTTTCCAGTTTGGCTTCGTCTTTATTGGCCCATCCAGGTGTGGGTATTGTAATGGATAGCAAAGGCAATGTGTTTTATACCGATACCGAGCGCGTACTTAAAATTGATGCGAGTGGTCGCAAGTCTGTTGTAATACCCAATGTGCACACCCACGAATTATTTCTGGATGCCAACGATAATCTGTTTGGGGAACATTTATGGTACGAAGGTTCAAACAATACATGGCACCATTATGTATGGCGATATTCAGCCACTGGCCGATTTGAAAAAATAAAACCCGACACCAAAGGTTTTCTGGAAGACTATAGTTTTGTGCGCGATCACTTCGGCAAAATGTACTGGGCCAATCGCGATAAAGATTGTCAGCAGGTTATTCAAATGGATGCGCAAAAGAATAAAAAGAAAGTAAGTGAGTCCTGTTTTGAAAATATTCGCTGGATGTATGTGAGTTCTAAAGGTGAATTGCTGTTTGCCGATTTTCAGGACATTGTAAAGATTGATCGCGGTGGCGTGAAAAAAGTTGCCCGACAGATTGCGAATAAACAATGGACTAAATCAACCGTTGAAAATCAAAACGCAGTGTTTGGGGTATGGGATGATGCAGCCGGAAATATTTATACCGCTGTGGCCAGTAACCGCGTAGTAAAAAAATTTGATCAAACCGGTAAAGAAGAAATTGTGTTTCGAACGTCCATACCTTGGACACCCACCGGAGGGCTGGTATCTCCTTCCGGTGAGTTATGGGTCTTAGAATGTTCAGATACGAATGCGGTGCGGGTGGAGAAAATATCAAAGGAAAATAAGCGAATTGTTTATTGATTTAAGATTCAGGATTTGAATTTTGAATCTTAAATTTTGAATATTGATGGATGAAAAAAATCCGGTGGGGTATTTTAGGTTGTGGTCGTATCGCCCGCAAGTTTGCTTCCGATCTTAAATGGGTTAACGATGCAGAATTAATTGCCGTAGGTGCGCGTGAGTTAACAACCGCGCAAACATTTGCAAAAGAATTTCCGGCTAAACATGTGCATGGCAGTTATCAGGATCTGGTAAACAATCCGGAAGTAGATGTTATTTATGTGGCTACACCGCATGCCATGCATCACGAGCACGTGCTGTTATGCCTGCAGCATAAAAAGGCGGTGCTTTGCGAAAAAGCTTTTGCGATTAATTACAAGCAAGCCAACGAAATGATTCATATCGCGAAAGCGCAACAAACATTTTTAATGGAAGCATTCTGGACACGCTTTCTGCCGCACTATGAAAAAGCAAAACAACTTATTGCCGATGGTAAAGTAGGAGCGATAAAATACTTCTATGGTGAATTTGGTTTTAAACCGGCTGAACCCGTAGCGCCACGGTTATACGATCCCGCTTTGGGTGGCGGTGCGTTGTTAGACATTGGCGTGTATCCGGTTTTTATGGCCCTCGATTTATTGGGTAAGCCCGATGTAATTGATGCGGCTATGACACCTGCACATACCGGTATTGATGAACAATGTGTTATTCGGTTTCAATATAAGAATGGGGCAATTGCCAACTTGTTTTGTACGCTTGCTTCCAACCTGGCATCGGGTGGCGATATTGGCGGAACGGAAGGCCGCATTAGATTTACGCATCGCATGCATGGGCCAACCACACAGCTTGAATATTATACCGGGGCAGTTGATACTCGCCAACTTATTGCAACCGAACAAGCAAAGGGCAATGGTTACGAATATGAGATTCGTCATGTAAATGAATGTTTGCAAAACAATCTGAAAGCGAGCCCCATACTTACGCATGAGTTTACATTGCTGTTAATGCAAACGTTAGATGTAATTCGCGCCAAGGCGGGAATCCGCTATGCGGTAGATTGATTTTGTTTTTCATTTCTGCTTTAAATCATGTTTTTTAACGTTCGTTCGGTAAACAATTTGCCGATTGTGTAACCCGAATGGAATTATTCCCTGCAATTCGCGTTATCTTTGCAGTTCACTTTTACACTTAAGAAATAATGGCACAAGCAGTTGTTCCCGAGGTTAGACGAAAGCCAGTACTAAAACAAGAGATTGCCTTTGCATTAATTCACTTAATGCCATTAGGCGCATTGTGGACAGGCGCAACCTTCTTCGATTGGATGGTTTGCATTTTCCTTTACGTGTTCCGTATGTTTTGGGTAACGGGCGGCTATCATCGGTACTTTGCACATCGTTCATACAGCACTTCGCGTTGGTTTCAATTTGTAATTGCATTTATGTCGCAAACCACTGCGCAGAAAGGTGCGTTGTGGTGGGCAGCACATCACCGGCATCATCATCGCCACAGCGATACACCAGCCGATCCGCACTCAATGAAAATTTATGGTTTTTGGTATTCGCACATTGGCTGGATTGTAGGCCCCGATTTTAAAGAAACCGATTATAAAGTAATTGGCGATTATGCCAAGTATCCGGAACTGGTTTGGCTGAATAAACATTACCTCGTGCCGCCAACTATATTAGCTGTTCTGGTAACTGCTATTGGTGGTTGGGTAAATGGTGGCAGCGCGATGGCTATCTTCAGCACGGCTGGTTTAAGCACTTTGTTTGTTGGATTCTTTTTAAGTACGATTGTTTTATATCATGCTACGTTTTCCATCAATTCGATTATGCATAAAGTAGGCACGCAGCGCTACGAATCTAACGATGAATCGCGTAACAGTTTGTGGTTGGCCATTATTACGATGGGCGAAGGTTGGCACAACAATCATCATTATTATGAAGTGGCTTCGCGGCAGGGATTTTTCTGGTGGGAGATTGACATTACCTATTATATACTTCGTGGCCTTGCAGCAGTTGGTTTAATCTGGGATTTGAAAGAGGTACCGAAACACGTACTGCATTCAAAGAATAAAAGAGAAGCTGTTGAATTGCGTAAGCAGTACGAAGCACAGGCTATGCGGCCACCGGTTTCCAAAACAGAAAAGGCAAAGCAGGAAACGGATCAGGTTTCAACAGAGTAGTTATCCTTTTAGTACGTTGGTAAGGTTGGTGCGATTGAGGCTTAACGCCTGAATGGAACACAGCATGATAATAACTGCAACGCAATAGGCTAAAGGATAAGCAGGGTCAGTCCACAGAAACGGAGTGGTGTACACAAAGCTCCGCAAAAACTCTTTCAGAAAAATAAAAGTAACAGGAGTAAACACCACAATGGCAATACCCATTTGTTGCACGAACTCGCGCGCAAGCAACCGGGTAATCCGTAGCGTACCGGCTCCATAAAGTTTGTGTACTGCAATCTGCTTTAGCTTATCGCGAACCAGACTAATGCTTAAGCCATAAATGGCAAAGCAAGAAAGTATTCCAGAAACCACAACCAGTAATTTAGATAATGTGTTTAGCCGATCCTGGTAATGCAGCCAGTCTTCAAAGTGTTTGTTAACAAACGAAACCTTTGCGGGAAAACGGTTATCAAAAGCATGCGCCAGCACATGCAACGTTGTGCGAACGTTAACTTCCAGAATGCGCACACACAAATACTGATACCGGGTATGAGATTCAAGTTGATACTTCAAAGGCTTTTGCGGGCGATTAAATTGTTCGTCCATATTTTCAACCACACCAATAATGTTATCCGTATCTGCCAGGTTAACTCCGGCTCTATTTATTACTGTTAATGGATTTTCATCGTTGGGCTGAAACCATCGGCCGCTATCCAATTGCAGATTAAAGAAATCGCGATAGCCACGCTCAACAGCTATAAAATAAAAATTGGAGTTAAGCTCTTTGCTTTGTACCTGATGCGGTAGTTGAGAGGTGGCAATTACATCCACAATGTTGGGATTATTTTTTTTCCAGTCGGCCCGCAGTTGAGCAACGTTGGTAAGGCCTGCCGGATAAGGCATATACACCACCTGATAATGATTGCGGCCCGGCTCTTTAACAAGCGAATAATTTACCTGCCTGCCAATAACCAGCGAAGCTACAATCAGGAAAATACTGATGCCTAATTGCAAAAAAGTGATTACTCTTTTGAAGTGCGGAAAAGTAATAGTATCGGTGCTGAGCAAACGGGTTGGTGTTGCCCGTGTAAAGCGGTAAGCCAGCAGAAGCGGAGCAACTCCGGCAATGGTTAACATAAAAAATGTAATGGCCGCAAAGGCAGTGTAATTATGAAAAAGTAAATCGAGAATGTTTACAGCCAGCACGGGCTGTATAAAAGAATTAAGACCAAGTAGTACAAGCAAGCCTAACACAAACGCAAAGCCAACCAGGCTGAAGGACTCGGAAGCAAACATGGCCAGCAACGACTTGTGATTAGTACCGGCCAGTTTTTTAACGGCAAGTTCCTTGGCGCGATGGGGTAGGGTAAGTGTGGTTAGATTTACAAAACTGGCAAAAGCCAGAAACAAGATCAACGCAACGATGCTGATTAAAATTAAGATACTGTATGCATCGCCATGGCGGGCTTCTTCACCCATTACGCGTGGCCCAAAATAAATTTCAGAAAGCGGCTGTAAAGAATAAGTAAGATGTTCACTTGAAATGTTCTTCAAATGATGAGCATAGTCTGCTATTGTACCGTGATTAACTTTACCATACACGCCACTGGCAGCGGCACTAAATTTTAAGTTCTCAATCGCATTTTGCTGATAAGGGATTAAGATGTTGAAATCTTCATGCGTGTTGGTTGGAAAATTCCGAAACACACCGGCAATAGTATAAGTTAACGTGTCTTTGAAAGTATAGAGTTTAATTGTTCGGCCTTTGCTTTCTGTGGTGCCAAATATCTCTTGCGAGAAATTTTCTGAAACTAGCATACCATCGTTAAACGAATCAACAGAACCATTAGCCGGTTTGAAATCGAAAATGGAAAGTAGCGCGGCATCAACTGCATGTACTTTACGTTCGTGATAAAGTTTGCCGTTTGCAGACATGCTAATGCCTTGCATAATTTTTATCCGCGAAAGCGTAATAGAATCTTTGGCTAAAATTGAAAGTTGCGTGTAAACATCATTCGGAATTTTTGCCGACAACCGGTTGCCATCAAATGCTTCGTGCTGATTGCGTTCAAGTATTCTGAAGATTGATTTGTGTTGGGTATGCGATTGATCATAACTAAACTCGTGCAGGGAGAATAACACGATAAGGGTTGCGCTGGCAAAAGCTATGGCGAGGGTGATAATCTTTAAGAAGTAAACCTCGCGGTTCTTTGCCGCGATTCTTAAGAACAGTAAAAAATGGGTCATGTGTTTTAGCTGTTTGCAAATGAGAAGCCATAAATGCCCATTCAATTTAAGGCTGATTAAAGGAATGCGATCAGATCTTGTCCGTTTGTGGGATTATTTATTTCAGTACCGAACAGGTGGTAAAGCTGGTTTTCTTAATGCAGTGTTAATTCACTACACCCAA
>Ga0075163_10003565_pt1 | contig 20926 bp, 17 predicted proteins | sample JI1023141ADNA_FD_71478 | JGI IMG/M metagenome (GOLD analysis project Ga0075163, IMG submission 71478) | Wastewater effluent complex algal communities from Wisconsin, to seasonally profile nutrient transformation and Carbon sequestration -... | ecosystem: Engineered > WWTP > Effluent > Algae... | reverse complement strand
GGCACCACTCGGATGCTTGAACGCTTCACTTTAGGAGATCCATTGACCATGGAAGAACACCTCCGCATGGCCGCGCACCTCGATGCACAATTAGAGCCTCTATGGGCCGTGATGGACCGCCATTGGCCTCGGACGCTTGTGGGTTCGGCTGGTTCCTTTGACAGTTTGACTGCAATAATTGCTGCAGGGCGCGGCGATACACGGAAATCCGGAACAACCACCATGGAATTCAGCACCCATGTGTTCGACGAAATAAAGGACCGCCTGTTGCACATGCCCCGCGCGGACCGCGAGCTGGTTGAGGGTCTCCCTCAACACCGCGTAGACACGATCCTGCCTGCGTTGATCGCCACGGAGCGTGTATTGGCCCGAGGCATTGAGGAAATACGCTGGAGCCGATACGCTCTAAAGGAAGGCGCCGCCTGGCGGGCTTTCAACAACCTTACTCCTTGATGAAAGAGCGTTTCTCCGTGGTACCGTCCTTGAATTCGACTTCCAACACATAGCGTCCCGGAGCCAAGTTGCCCACGTTGAGTTCGCTGCGCTGGCCCACCACTGCAAATTGCGCAACGCGTCTTCCGGTTACATCCGTTGCCACGGCCAGAGAAGCCGGTTTGGTGGTGGTGACATTGAGCTGGTCGGATGCCAACGACGGATGCAGTGAAAACGATAGATTGGCGAGTTCATCAACACCGACACCGATAAAACCGAACTTCAGTTCATCCACTTGCAGGTAGCTGCCGTCCGTGACCAGTAATTGGCTGGCTGCGGCATTAATGGTGATAATGGCCGTGTCGGGTATGTTGTTATTGAGGTAGGAGATGTTAGCAGAGAAAGACTGCCATGTTCCGGTGGAGGTGCCTATGAAGTTGACCGAGCCGAAACCGACTGTAAAGCTGTGATTCGCCAAAGGTTCCCAGCGGGTAAGGGAAACCTGTACTTGGCCTACATCGTACTGGTGGAGGTCGTATTGGCAGCGCCCACCGATCGTGGTAGGCTTCAGATCATACGGGAAACCGATCGCACCAAGTGTATCACTGGAGACGATTTTCCCTTGAAGCACGACACCATCGCCGGCCGCCCTGTTGATCACACGGGCAAAGCCCATACCGTCGGAACCGGGTTCGCCCCGTTCGCAGGTAGGGCCTACGCCAAAAGTCTGTGCAAGCGCGTTCGTGGTTTTCCAATTTACCGGATCACCATAGGTCGCCTCGGATGTCCATTGGTTGAAATCACCATTGGGGATCTGGGCAAACAAAGCTGAGGCCAGGCCAACCGTGGCCAGCAAGAAAATTGGTCGTGAAGCGCGCATGTCTGCTGGTGTTCGGCCGTTGATGGCAGAAAAAAGGATTGAACGTATGTGGTTTCGCGAGTTGATCGGCTTGCCATGCGGTCCCATGACGAAACCCGTCCGACAAAGCTCGTTTATCTCCAGCGTTCCTACAAGGGGATTCGTCGAAAAGCTGGGAATCCTAAAATTTGCTGTGCTTCACGCTATAGCGGAAGTACACCAACATACCTAAGGCCAACCATAACACCAAACGCAACCAGGTGTCCCACGGCAGTGCTAGCATCATAGCACCACAGACGAGGATTCCCAAAATAGGCACTACGGGCACAAATGGTGTACGGAACCCACTCGGGGCATCCGGCATCCGTTTACGTATGATGAGCACGCCCACGCTCACCAGGATAAAGGCAAGCAGGGTGCCAATGCTGGTCATTTCCCCCACCACCCTGCCGGGGACAAAGGCAGCGAACGCACCTACGAAGAGCATGAAGAACATGTTGCTCTTGAACGGGGTGCGGTACTTGGGGTGAACATCGGAGAACACTTTGGGCAAGAGTCCGTCGTGGCTCATGCTGTAAAACACGCGGCTTTGGCCCATAAGCATTACCAAGATCACTGAGGAATAACCGGCGAGGATCGCGATGATGACGGCCTGTTGCAACCACACGAAAGGCGTGTGGGCGATGGCAGTGGCAACCGGTGCGAGTGAATCATTCCCTTTGCCGAACTCGGTATAATTGGCAAGGCCGGTCATCACATGGCCGAACAGGACGTAGAGCACCGCACAGATCGCGAGCGATGCGAGGATGCCGATGGGCATATTGCGTTTAGGGTTCTTGGTTTCCTGGGCAGCCGTGCTAACGGCATCGAAGCCGATGTAGGCGAAAAAAATTATGCCTGCGCCACGGAGCACACCGCTCCAACCGAACTCGCCGAAAACCCCGGTATTCTCCGGAATGAACGGCACCAAATTGGCCGGGTTGATATAGGACCAGCCCAACACGATGAACACGAGTACCACGGCCACCTTGAGCACTACGATAATGGAATTAACACCGGCGCTTTCGCGTGTGCCACGGGCCAACAGCAGCGACATGAGGGCCACGATGATCACAGCCGGCAGATTGAACCATCCCCCCTCAAATGGACCGGCCATGAGGTAATCCGGAATATGCATGCCATGCATGGCCAGCAACTTGTTAAGGTACTGGCTCCAAGAAATGGAGACCATGGCGGCCCCTACGGCATATTCAAGCACCAAGTCCCAGCCGATGATCCACGCCCAAATACGGCCCATGGTGGCGAAACTGTACGTATAGGCACTGCCCGCAATGGGGATTATGCTTGCGAACTCCGCGTAGCAGAGTCCGGCAAACGCACAGCCAATGGCACTGATGACGAATGAGAGGACCACGGCCGGGCCAGCATGTTGCCCAGCCACAACGCCGGTAAGGGAGAACAATCCGGCACCGATGATAGCACCGATACCAAGAGCGATCAGGCTTACGGCACCTAGGCGTCGCACCAGTGTCCCAGAACCTTCGGCGTTGGCTTCTGCCAACAAAACATCCATGGGTTTGCGTATGTCGTGTCTGCTCATGGGCCTAGGGGTGGGCCGCTAAGCTATACGAATTGGCGAAATGGACCGGATCCGCCCGATTCCCATGGCCTGCCTTTGCTCCAACACAGCAACAGCCGGTTCAATTGTTCAAGCCCTTGTCCTTGGCATGTGGCTCCAGATAATTAGGGCTTGCCGGGTCACGCTCCCGGTCCGGCGCATTGTTGGTGGGCGGGCGGTCCTTGATTTTTGCGGCATCATCAATGTTCAGGCGCTCTGGCAATTCGCGTTCATCATTATTGCCGGCGCCTTCCTGTTTGGTGGTCTCCTTGTTCTTTGGTCCTTTCGGAGCGTGTGTTTTCATGGCTGGTGATTTTTGTAGAGAGCAACCGTAACCATGCCGAAATATTACCTGCCCACATTGTGCATGCCGCATGGGCCATGTGGGCATGAAGCGGCCGGCATCGCAGCATCTGGACCGGGGAGCAGCTCCTCCAAATGCGTGGAAAAAACTGCCCGCCATCACAATTTGTCAACGGACATTAACGATCGGCGGAAACCTTTGCCAATACGGTTAAATTGATGGCACGGCGATACACTTCGATCTTGGATGGCTGAACATTTGGGCCGCGAACCAACCTCGGTCGTTTCCGGGGTCTAAAAACCGCAACACCAATGAAGACCCTTTTGATGGCCACCGTACTTGGAGCAAGCCTGTTCACTGCCAACGCCGTCAGCGCTCAAACGCCTGCGAGCAACCCGCAACAACCGGTCACCGCGAAGCCGGCAGCTACACATGCAACCGCACACCACGCCACCATGAACAAGACCGCCCACAAGCATGCAACCGTGGCAAAGAAGCACGAGGCTGAACCCGCCAAGTCGCAGTCGGCAATGAAATCCGCACCCGCCAAAACCACGGCGGCAAAACCCGCTGCACCTGCAAAAGTGGTCACCGCCACCCGGCCTACAGCGCCAAAGCCTACCACCGCACCGGTGAATAAATAAGTTTGGTCAAGTGAAAGGGAGGAAGGCCGGGACCGGGAGGTTCCGGCTTTTTTCATTCGATCTGATGCAGGCGCTTGCGTGTCGCGAGCGCCTGCTTTCAAGAGGTTCATTCGCTTCGCACCACCGGCTAATTTCGCGGCCCATGTCCACTAAGGGAACAAGTTCTTCCTCAATTGCCGGACGCACTGTTGTGCCGGTGCTCATTGCTATCAGTGCCTCGCACATGCTCAACGACATCGTTCAGTCGTTGATACCGGCCATCTACCCCATCGTAAAGGACAAGTTCGCTCTGAACTTCACACAGGTGGGTCTTATCACGCTGTGTTTCCAGATGACGGCATCCATCCTACAACCTTTCGTGGGCCGGTATACGGACAAACATCCGAAACCTTACTCACTGATGGTGGGCATGTGCTTCACGCTGGCCGGGGTACTGGCGTTATGGGGCGCGGGAAATTTCATTGCGTTGTTGCTTTCAGTGATGCTGGTGGGGGTAGGTTCCTCGATCTTCCATCCTGAATCATCCCGCATTGCGAATGCTGCCTCGGGCGGCAAGCGGGGACTTGCGCAAAGCGTGTTCCAGTTGGGCGGTACGTTCGGCTCTTCGTTGGGGCCATTGCTGGCAGCGCTGATCGTTGTTCCATACGGCCTACACAGTCTCGGTTGGTTTGCTGCGATCCCGTTGATCGGACTAGTCGTTGTGCAGCGCGTGGGCACGTGGTACAAGCGCACCACGGCCATACGTGCGCGCAGACCGCCTAAACCGATGGTGCCGCACGGCATCCCCCGCGCCACCGTGCAGCGGTCCATCGTGATCTTGCTGGTGCTGGTGTTCTCCAAGCAATTCTACCTCGCAGGCATGAGCAGCTATTACACCTTTTACCTCATGGGTAAGTTCGGCCTTGGTGTCCAGCAGGCGCAGATCCATCTGTTCATCTTCCTTTTTTCCGCCGCTATCGGCACATTGATCGGTGGCCCGCTCGGCGACCGTTACGGACGGAAGTACGTGATCTGGTTCTCGATCCTCGGTTCAGCGCCCTTCACGCTGTTGCTTCCCTTTGCCAACTTGATGTGGACCGGGATCCTTTCCGCCGTGATCGGGCTTGTGCTTTCCTCTGCGTTCTCGGCCATTTTGGTATATGCACAAGAACTGGTACCGGGCAAGGTGGGCATGGTATCCGGGTTGTTCTTCGGTTTCGCATTCGGCATGGCCGGGATCGGATCAGCCCTGTTAGGTGCATTGGCGGACCATACGAGCATTGAATTCATCTTCAAGGTGTGTGCATTTTTGCCATTGATAGGGCTGTTGGCGACCTTTCTTCCGCGTGTACATGAGCGGGCTGGGTAGTTGGTCGTAATCGTTTGCTGCCATAAAATGAGCCGGGAGTCTTGAGCCGGGAGCTGACCTATCATTCATCACTGGAAACCGATCACACTTTTACATCTCCGACTCTCTCTCGTTGGCGCTGCGGTGTAAAACCGACTTGCCCCCATCTTTGTGCCATGGCGAAGATCTTGGTGATAGACGACGAGAAGGCGATCCGGAACGCATTGCGCGAGATCTTGGAGCATGAGAAGCACAAGGTAGAAGAAGCCGAGGATGGCGCTTCAGGCTTGGAAAAGGCAAAGAAGGGCGGCTTCGACGTGGTGCTGTGCGACATCAAAATGCCGAAGATGGACGGTATGGAAGTGCTGGAGAAACTAATGGCGCAAGACGACAGCATCCCGGTGGTGATGATCAGTGGTCACGGCACCATTGACACGGCTGTGGATGCGATCAAGAAAGGCGCTTTTGACTTCATATCAAAGCCTCCGGACCTGAACAGGATCCTGGTAACCCTACGCAATGCGCTTGACCGGGGAGAACTGGTCCAGGAGACCAAAACCCTGCGGCAAAAAGTACAAAAGGTGAAAGCCGGCGATGCACGCATGGTGGGTTCCAGTGAGGCCATGGACGCGATCCGTGAAATGGTGGACAAGGTTGCACCGAGCGATGCCCGGGTGCTGATCACTGGCGGCAATGGCGCCGGCAAGGAAGGCGTGGCGCGGATGCTGCATGAAAAGAGCGCCCGGAAAAGCGGTCCGTTCGTGGAAGTGAACTGTGCCGCGATCCCCGGTGAATTGATCGAAAGCGAGCTGTTCGGGCACGAGAAAGGGGCCTTTACCAGCGCGATCGCACAACGCAAAGGCAAATTTGAGCTGGCCTCTGGGGGCACACTGTTCCTGGACGAGATCGGGGACATGAGCCTTGCGGCGCAGGCCAAGGTGCTGCGGGCCTTGCAAGAGAACAAGATCACCCGGGTAGGTGGCGACAAGGAGATCAAAGTGGACACACGCGTTGTTGCGGCGACCAACAAGGAACTTCGCAAGGAGATCGCAGAAGGCCGTTTCCGGGAGGACCTGTTCCACCGCTTGAGCGTTATCCCGATCCATGTTCCGGACCTGAAAGACCGCGCAGGAGACATTCCTGAACTGATCGAGCACTTCTTAGCCAAGGTTTGCGAAGAACAGGGCATCGCCGCGAAGAAAATGAGCGATAAAGCCGTTAAAGAGCTGCAAAAATTGCCTTGGACGGGCAATGTGCGCGAGCTGCGCAATGTGGTTGAGCGCCTCGTGATCCTCAGCGGCCCTGAAGTGACCGATGCTGACGTGAAGCGCTACGCCGGCGCGGGTTTATAAGTTTTCCCGCCCGCCCGGTTGAAAAGCCTTTTACAAAGTTTCCCAGCCCAACGGGCAACCCTTTTGCTTTGAACCCGTCTAAACAGTGGACCCTAGAGGTTCAAGGACACGCGGGGGGGAACTTGAAAAACTAGCGCAAATGAGCATCCTGAGCCAGATCTACACCAACTTGTACGGAAAATTCGGGGATAGCATGTTCTACATCCTCGGGTTCATGGTGCTGCTCTCCGTGGTGGCGCAGTGGCGGCTGTACGAAAAAGCCGGCCAACCCGGTATTGCGGCGATCGTTCCTGTTTGGAACGTCATTGTTTTCCTGCGGATCATCGGCCGCCCGGCGAGCCACATGTTCCTGTTCCTTATTCCCGTTTATGGCCAGTTTTATTTGATCCCGAAAGTATGGATCGAACTGTGCCAGAGCTTCGGCAAGCGCACCATGATGGACTATGTACTGGTGATCCTGTTGAACGGACTGTACATTTTCAACCTCGGCATGAGCTACGACACAGCGTACCTCGGTCCCGTCTATGGAAAGCACATCCCGACGGACAACGGGCACACGAGCCCGAGCATGGCTTGAAAACTTACGGGTTGACCGGTTACGGGTTTACCTCGACTTCGCTCGGCAACCCATGGTTAAGGGTTGACGTGTTACGAGTTACGGGTTAAGTGCGCCACAGGTGTTGTCTCATTTCCCTGTTTTGCAATACCTCATCTAATCCAGCAGTGTGGCGGCTTTGGTCAATGCGTTGCCCAAGCCATCCGGATCCTTGCCCCCTGCAGTAGCGAAGAAGGGCTGTCCTCCCCCGCCTCCTTTGATCTCCGCGGCCAAGGTCTTGATGGCGTCGGTGGCTTTCAGTCCCTTGGCTTGCAGGTCTTCACCCACCATTACGGCCAGCAGGGCTTTCCCGTCGCGCTTAGCACCGAGTACCAACAGGAGGTCCTTGTTTGCGTCCTTAAGGCGAAAAGCGAGTTCGCGCATACCGTTCGCGTCGAGGTCCACTTCCCGAGCCAGTAAGCGGCCTTTGGGCTTTTGCTCAACATGGTCCAAAATCGAAGCTTGCAGCGCATTCACTTTCTCTAAAGCGGCTTTTTCCAGCTCCTTGGTCAAGGCGGAGTTCTGTTCGATCAATGCTTGTAGTGCGGCCAAGGCATCCTTGGGGTCACTCAGCAGGTGCTGCAATTTTTCCAACATTTCCAAGCGCGCTTCCACGAACTGCTCGGCAGCTTCGCTGGTAATGGCTTCGATGCGCCGTATGCCTGCAGCCAGTGCGCCTTCCTGCACGATGCGAAGCGCACCGATCTCGCCCGTGCGCGGCACATGCACACCCCCGCACAATTCCACGCTTTCACCGAATTTGATCACACGTACGGCATCGCCGTATTTCTCGCCAAAGAGCGCCATGGCACCCATGTCCATCGCTTTTTTCACGGGCACGTCGCGCAGTTCTTCCAACGGAATGTCGGCACGCACCAATGCTTGAGCTTCGGCCTGCACCCGTTCCAATTCCTCCGGGGTGATCTTGGCGAAGTGCGAAATATCGAACCGCAGCTTTTCCGGTGCCACCAACGAACCTTTTTGTTCCACATGCGTGCCCAGCACCTTCCGTAGTGCGTAGTGTAACAGGTGCGTGGCGGTGTGGTTGCGGCGGATCAAATTCCGGCGATGCTCGTCCACTTGTGCTACAACCGGCGCTGCTACTTCGGGTGGTAATTCCTTCGTGAAGTGTACGATAAGCTGGTTTTCACGGCGCGTATCCAGCACGGCGATCTTCGCATCGCCCTGTACCAGCCAGCCTTGGTCGCCCACTTGGCCGCCGCCTTCGGGATAGAAGGGGGTGCGGTCCATTACGATCTGGAAGCGGTCGCCGGCCTTGTCTTTCACTTGGCGATAACGAAGGATGCGTGCCTCCGTGGACAGCACGTCGTAGCCGATAAATTCCGTTGTGCCGCTTGCCAACTCGGTCCAATCGCCGGTGGTGATGGAGGTGGCCGCGCGCGAACGCTTTTTCTGCTTCTCGAGCTCCGCCTCGAAGCCTTTCATGTCCACTGCCACGCCTTGCTCGCGGGCCATGAGCTGCGTAAGGTCGATGGGGAAACCGAAGGTGTCGTATAGCTCAAATGCCTTGGCGCCGCCAAGCGTGCCCTTGCTTTCCGCGATCAATTGTTCCAACCGTTTTGTGCCGGTTTCCAAGGTTCGCAAGAAGGAACGCTCTTCTTCCAAAACCACATTGGTGATGAGTTCCTGCTGCTTGCGCAGTTCAGGGAATTGACCGCCCATCTGTTCCGCCAACACGGGTACCAACGCGTGGATGAACGGTTCGTTCAGGCCGAGGAAGCTGTAGCCGTAACGCACGGCGCGGCGAAGGATGCGGCGGATCACGTAGCCCGCACCGGTGTTGCCGGGAAGTTGGCCGTCCGCAATGGTAAAGGCGATCGCGCGCAGGTGGTCGGCCACCACACGCATGGCGATGTCGGCCTTTTCATCGTTTCCGTACGTCTTTCCGCAGGCCTTTGCCAATGCTTGGATCAGCGGTTGGAATACGTCCGTATCGTAGTTGCTGCGCTTGCCCTGCAGCACCATGCAAAGGCGCTCGAAGCCCATGCCTGTGTCCACATGTGTTGCGGGCAGCGGGTGCAGGGAGCCATCGGCCTTACGCTCATACTGCATGAACACGTTGTTCCACACTTCGATCACATGCGGGTTATCACTGTTCACGAGCTTCGCACCGGGCAACAGTTTTTTCTCTTCTTCGCTGCGCACGTCCACATGGATCTCCGTGCAAGGGCCACAAGGGCCGGTCTCCCCCATTTCCCAGAAGTTGTCTTTCTTTCCGAAAGGCAATATGCGCTCGGCAGGCAGGTATTGCAGCCAGAGGTCGCGTGTCTCGGTATCCGGCTCCAAGTTGTCCTTAGCATCGCCGCCGAAGTAGGTAACGTAGATCTTTGCGGGATCGACCTTGTAGGTGTCCACTAACAACTCCCAAGCCCATTTGATCGCGTCCACCTTGAAGTAGTCGCCGAAGCTCCAGTTCCCGAGCATTTCGAACAACGTGTGGTGGTAGGTATCGATGCCGACTTCTTCCAGGTCGTTGTGTTTCCCCGAAACACGTAGGCATTTCTGCGAGTCGGCGATGCGCGGCTGCGTAATGGGCCGATTGCCGAGAAACAGGTCCTTGAAGGGGTTCATGCCCGCGTTGATGAACATCAGCGTGGGGTCGTCCTTTACCACCAAGGGCGCACTGGGTACGATAGCGTGGCCACGTTGGGCGAAGTGGTCGAGGAACTGCTGGCGGATCTGATGGGAGGAGGGCATGGGGAGTCTTGATGCGGAGTCTTGAATCTTGAAAAATCACCACAGCGGCACGGAAGGCACGGAGGGATTCATATTAAGGCTGTGTCGGAGGATGTTTACACGGTTCATCATTTTGGATTCTCTGTGTTTTCTGTGCTTCTGTGGTGAATTAACTGCTCATCACTCAAAAGGTGCGCAAAATTAGTCCTCCGCTATCTTCGCAACTTCCCCAGTCGCCCAGATGGCCGAACACAAGTACCGTTTCAACCCCAATACGCTGAATTTTGAGCGCATCCGGCTCAGCGGCTGGAAGAAGGTGAAGCGCACATCCTTAGCGCTCGCACCGGGGCTTTTGGTCGGCATTTTGGGTATCTTTCTGGCGTTCCAGTTCATTGATTCACCCAAAGAAGCGAAGCTGCGGCAGGAAAACCAGCGCCTGTTGGTCGAGTACGACCTGATCAACAAGCAGCTCGGTGACATGGAGAACGTTTTGGGGGACATTGAGCAGCGGGACGACAACGTGTACCGGGTGATCTTTGAAGCTGACCCCATCCCCAACACAATTCGCATGGCGGGTATTGGCGGGGTGAACCGCTACAAGGACCTGGAAGGTTTCGCGAACAGCGACTTGGTAATCGGAACGCGAAAAAGACTGGACCGCATCGCGAAGCAACTGGTTGTACAAAGCCGCTCGCTTGATGAAGTCGGCGCGCTGGTTATGCGCAAACAGGAAATGCTCGCGAGCATCCCGTCGGTGGAACCCATCCCGACGGATGAAACGCGGATCAGTTCGGGCTTTGGCGAGCGGATGCACCCTATTTACAAGATCGAGAAGCCACACATGGGACTCGATTTCACCAGTCCTACAGGCACGAAGATCCATGCTACGGGCGACGGGCGCGTGTCTTTTGCAGGCTATAACGCCAGTGGTTTCGGTGACCACGTGGTGATCGACCACGGCTTTGGCTACGAAACGCTATACGGGCACATGAGCAAGATCAATGTGCGCGAAGGGCAGCGGGTAAAGCGCGGCGACACCATCGGCGAAGTGGGCAGCACAGGCCTGAGTACAGGGCCACACCTGCATTATGAGGTGCATAAGGACGGCGCGCCCGTGGACCCGGTGAATTTCCTCTTCAACAGCTTGACGCCGGAGGAGTACGCGCGGATGGTGGAGATCAGCCGGAATGCCGGGCAATCACTGGATTGATCGCTAAATTCGCGGTAATGCCCCTGAAGGAAAAGTCAATAGAGCGGATGTACTGGCCCATCGGGGAGGTGGCGGAAACGCTCGGCGTCAACACTTCGCTGCTGCGCTACTGGGAGAAGGAATTTGGCACCTTAAGGCCTAAACGGACCATCAAGGGTGACCGCCTTTACACCAAGGACGACATTGAACAACTGCGGCAGATCCAACACTTGGTGAAGGACCGCGGCTTCACGTTACAGGGAGCGAAAGACCAGTTGAAGCGCCATGAGCCGGTTGAAGCGCCTCCCGCGGCTGAACTTCCGGTGGAAGCGATCCGCAGGAAATTGGAGCAGGTAAAAGCACAACTGTTGCAGCTAAGGCAAGATGCCGTTACCGGTCCTGATCTATCGTAGTCCCGCTCAACTGCGCGCCAAGTAGTTGCGCACGTAGTCGTCCACGCCTTCTTCCAACGTATGGAACGGCTTCAAATAGCCGATGGCGCGCAGCTTTTCCATGGGCGCTTCGGTGAAATACTGGTACTTGTCGCGGATGTCCATCGGCGTGTCGATAAACTCGATTTTTACCGGCTTGTCCATGGCGTTGAACGTAGCTCGAGCGAGGTCTAGGAATGTGCGTGCCTTTCCCGTCCCGAGGTTATAGATGCCGCTGCTCTTGCGGTGCTCCATCAGGAATATGCAAACGTCGCAGAGGTCCTTCACGTAGACGAAATCGCGGAGCTGGCCGCCGTCGGTGTAGTCTGGCCGGTGACTGCGGAAGAGCTTCATGCCCCCGCTGGCGGAGATCTGCTTGTAAGCGTGGAAGATCACCGAAGCCATGCGGCCCTTGTGGTTTTCGTTGGGGCCGTACACGTTGAAGAACTTCAGGCCGGCCCAAAAGAACGGCTTTGCATCCTGCTTCAACGCCCACTTGTCGAACTCGTTCTTGCTCTCGCCGTAGGGATTGAGCGGCTTCAGTTTGTACGGCAGCGTGTCGTCGGTATCGCCGTAGCCCAGGTCGCCATCGCCATACGTGGCGCCGGAAGATGCATAGACAAGGGGGATGGCATACTTCGCGCAGCGTTCCCAAATTTGCTGGCTGGAACGCACGTTCAGCTCATCGAAGATCGCCTTGTTGAACTCCGTGGTGTCGGTGCGGGCACCGAGGTGGAAGATGAACTGAATTTGGTTTTCGTTCGCGTCGATCCACGCGGGGAACACGGACCGCTCCAAGCGTTGCGCGAGTTTGACACCTTCGAGATTGGATTCCTTTTCCGGGTGTGAAAAATCGTCCACGGCTACGAGGTCACCGTATCCACGACGTTGCAATTCCGCGAGGAGCATGCTGCCGATGAAACCTGCGGCGCCGGTCACTACGATCATTACTTCACGGGTTTCACCAGGATCACGTACACGGGAAAGTGGTCGCTGTATCCGCCTTGGTAGGTGTCGCCCACGTATGTGCGCAAAGGGTAGCCCGCGTAGTTGCCTTCATCCTGCCGCAGGTATGGCTGATTGTAAACGCGGGCACCGTAGAAGCGGTATCCATCGTCGGTCGCATTGGCCAGTGAGGGTGTCATGATGATCTGATCAAAGAGGTTCCAGGAATCGCGCCAAGCCAATGTGCCGATGCCTTTCTGGTAAAGATCATACATGGGGTTGAACAGTTTTTCGCCGTTGGCAAGGGCCTTGTCGCCAGTGGTGTTGAGGAATTTGCGGACGCTTGGATCCACCGGATCATCATTCAGGTCACCCATATAGAGCACACGGGCGTTGAGGTTAACGGCTTGCAGTGAATCTATGATATGCCTGCCGAGCTTTGCAGCCAGGATGCGCCGTGGCAGCGATCGTTTTTCGCCACCAAAACGGGAGGGCCAGTGGTTTACCACCACACTGATCGTGTCCCCGTCCATCAAGCCAGTAACCACGAGCTGGTCGCGGGTGCGGAAGAGGCTGTCGTTGGGGTCGCGCAGTGGGTAAACGGCTTCATGGAGCAGGGTGAAGTACTTCGGGTTGTAGATGAACGCCACGTCCACGCCGCGCCGGTCCGGGCTATCATGGTGGACAATGCGGTAACCACGCTGGTCAAGCGGTGATGTATGGATAAGGTCCTCCACTACGGCCAAGTCCTCCACTTCGCACATGCCCATGGCCACGAGGCCTTCAGGGAAGACGTCCACGCCCATTTCGCTGATCACGCGGGCCTCATGCTGGAGCTTGCGCTCGTAGCGTTCGGTGTTCCATTGCTTGGCGGCAGCGGGCAGATATTCCGCATCGTCGTTTGGACCGTCGAGCGTGTCGTACAGGTTTTCCAGGTTCCAAAAGCCGATACAGCGGGGCACGTAGCGCGTATCACCCTGTTGGGCGAACGCGGCTTGTAATAGAAAAGCAGTGGGTAACAGCAGAAACAGGCGCCGGAAGTGTGTCATGTGTCGGTTGATCTGGGGGGCAAGTTATCCAGCATCGTGCCGATCTGTCCAATTGACCGTTGCCATTTTGCGATAACCGACCTTTGCACCATGATACATCTTGTCCGCTCCACTCTTTTCTCATTCGTTTGCACATTGACCATCGGCCTATCGGCCCAAACCGTGTCCGACGCCCGCAATGCCAGTTTAGGCAGCTCCGTTACCGTAAGCGGGATAATTACCTCTGATCCTTCCTTGGGCAGCGTGCGCTACGTGCAGGATGCCACGGGCGGTATTGCCGCCTTTCCGGGATCCGGTTCCGCTCCCGGTTTTGCGCCCAATATGGGGGATGCCATCACGCTGACCGGCACATTGACGAACTACAGCGGCCTGTTGGAGATCACACCGATAACGGCCTTTACGGTAACGAGTTCCGGCAATGCGTTGCCCGCTGCCCAAGTGATCACGCCGAATGGACTGAATGAAAGCGTGGAAGGCGAGATCGTCCGCTTGGAAGGCATGACTTTCAATGCAAGCGGCACGTTCGCTTCGAATACATACATCGTGCAATCGGGCGGCCAACAAGCGGACGTCTACCTGCGTACGGGCCATCCAATGATCGGCACGCCGATCCCTGCGGGGGCCGTGGACATTACGGGCATCGCATCGCAATTCGACCCGTCTTCACCTTACACCAGCGGCTACCAGTTGCTGCCGCGTGCCACCAGCGACATTACGCCGTTCGGGTCCATCGCCGTATTGCCCCCGATGACGCAAGCGGTGATCACGCCGACCGGGTTCACCCTGAATTGGCAGACCAACCAGGCCGGTACGTCACAGGTGTTCTACGGCACAACGCCTGCACTGGGGCAGCTCGGCGGAGATGCGTCCATGGGCACTTCGCATTCGGCCGTCCTTGCCGGCTTGGCTTCCGCCACGTTCTACTACGCCAAAGTCTTCTCCGTGGACGGGTCTGATACCGCGTTCTCGCAGGTCGGCCTATACTCCACGGCTTCGCCTCTGTCGGGGGGCATCAAAGTATACTTCAACAAGAGCGTGGACCATTCAGTTAGCAGTGGCACTGACGCCATTGCGCTTTTTGATGCGGTGGATGACACCATCAAAGCCTACATCGACCGGGCGGAGACCACCTTGGACATTGCCATGTACAACACCAACAGCGACTTTTTAGTGGCCGCTGTCAACGCCGCGTACGACCGCGGCGTTACGGTACGCTGGGTCGCGGAAGGCAGCACGAGCAATTGGGCGTTGAACAGCTTGGACCCCGCAATTCCCGTGCTCTACCGTACCGACGGCCTGGGCAGCGGTACCCACGACAAGTTCTTCGTGATCGATGCCGAAGATGCTTCCAAGGCCACCATCATGAGCGGTTCTTGCAACTGGACCACACAGGGTTTCTTCGATGACTACAACAACCTGGTCTTCATCCAAGATCAGGCATTGGCACGTTGCTACCGCGCGGAGTTCGAGGAGATGTGGGGCGGCAGCGGTGCCCAGCCGGTGCCATCGCAAAGCAAGTTCGGGGCTGATAAAACGGACAACACACCGCATCTTTTCAACGTGGGCGGCACGTACGTTGAGAGTTTCTTCAGCCCTACCGACGGCGTAACGGCGCGGATCGCACGGGCGTTGGACGATGCCCAACACAATGTGCGGTTAGCCCTCTATGTGCTTACGGAAAACACCTTAGGCGATGCCATTATTGCAGCCAACAACCGGCCGGGGATGCTTGTTGCGGGTGATGTGGAGGACATCTACACCATCGGTTCCGAATTTAACTACTTGGTGGGCCAAGGCGTGAACCTCGTATCGCATTTGGATGAACCCGGCCTGTTCCATCACAAATACGCCATTATCGACGAGGGCTTCGCGAACGATCTGCTCGTGATCACGGGCAGCCACAACTGGACCACCAGCGCGGAAACGGTTAACGATGAGAACACGTTGATCATCCACAACGCCTCCATCACCAACCAGTTCTACCAGGAATGGAATGCGCGGCACAATGCCGTGGTGGGCATTACCGAAACGGAAGCCTTGGACGGATTTGCAGTTTGGCCAGTCCCTGCAACGGAGGTGTTGAACGTGCTGTTGCCGGCGGATGGCAAACGACATGCATTGACCTTGGTGGATGCGTTAGGTCGCACCGTGATCCAAGTGGATGCCAGTGGCAATGCCCAACTAAATCTTGGCAACATCCCTGCCGGGGTCTACCTGTTGCGCTGCGAAGGGTTCGCAACACCGGTAGTGCGGCGGGTAGTGATTGCGGAGTGATCGGGCCCGGGGTGCTTACTTCATCCCCATCGCCTTTTCCACCATGTTCTTGCTTCCGATGTAAAGCGGGCAACGTTGGTGAAGCTCCGTAGGCTTAAGGTCGAGGATACGCGTGATACCGTCCGTCGCGATGCCACCGGCTTGTTCCACGATCATGGCCAGTGTGTTGGCTTCATAGAGCAGGCGCAGCTTTCCGTTGGGTGCCTTCTTTGTTGCGGGGTACAAATAGATGCCACCCTTCAGCAGGTTGCGGTGAAAATCGGCCACTAAGCTGCCGATGTAGCGCGCACTGAACTTCTGCTTTTTGCAGTCGTCGATGTAGTTGCGAACGCCGTCAGTGAAGTCGTAGTAATTGCCTTCGTTAACGGAGTACATTTTGCCGTCCACAGGCGCTTTCATGTTGGGGTGGCTCAGGCAAAAGGTGCCGATGCTGGGGTCCAATGTGAAGCCGTTCACACCGTGGCCGGTAGTGTAAACGAGCATGGTGCTGCTACCGTATATGATGTAGCCCGCTGCCACTTGGTCCTTGCCCGGCTGCATAAAATCTTCCATGGTGGCCTTGGGACCTTCGCTGAGGCGGCGATAGATGCTGAAGATGGTGCCGATGCTCACGTTCACATCGATGTTGCTGCTGCCGTCCAGTGGATCCATCGTTACCACGTACTTACCACCGTTATCGAAATGGACGATGTCGTCGTTCTCTTCGCTGGCCACGGCGCACACCATGCCTTGGCTGCGGAGCAACCGCAGAAAGAGGTCGTTGGCATACACGTCGAGTTTTTGTTGTTGTTCGCCTTGCACGTTTTCAGTGCCTTGCGCTCCAATGATGTCCTCGGCCAGTCCGGCCTTGTTCACTTCGCGGTTCACCATTTTGCCCGCGAGGCGAAAACTGGTGAGGAGCTGCGAAAGTTCGCCAGTAGCGTAGGTGAACTCGTGTTGGCGTTCGGAAATGAATTCTGCGAGTGTGGTGATGTTGGCCATGTCGATCAGATGAACAGTATTTCAACTTCGCTCAAGAACCGATCAGAAAATGACCGGCTGCGAATGTTGTGCTGCAAATATCGGCTGTGCGCGATCTTTGGGCACCATGGAGATCACGATCCGCAAGGCAGAAGCTCGAGATGTGCCGCAAATGCTGGCGTTGGTGAAGGAATTGGCGATGTTCGAAAAAGAGCCGGAAGCAGTCACCGTGACCGAGGAAGCGATGCGTGATGCGGGCTTCGGGCCTTCGCCGGTGTGGTGGGGCTGGGTGGCCTTTCAATCAGACGATCAGAAAATCAGACGATCAGAAAACGAAGGCACCTCGGGTATCGTTGACGAGCGTAAGATCCTCGGAATTGCCATCTGCTACGAGCGCTACTCCACATGGCGCGGGCGCGTTGGTTATTTGGAAGACATTGTGGTAACGGAAAACGCACGCGGACTGGGCATCGGCGAGTTGCTATTCAAGGCATGCGCAGCAGAAGCCGCTCAGCGGGAGTACCACCACCTTACTTGGCAAGTGCTGGATTGGAATGAAGGTGCGATCCGCTTCTACAAGCGCCTGGGGGCGGACTTGGACGGGGCGTGGGTGAACGGCCGTTTGGATAAGGTGCAATTGGTGGAATTGGCCGGGCAATGACCCGCGACGGCGCATCCGGAGAGGCACCGAAGGCGCGTTTGCCTTGGGGATGGCTCCTTGTTCTCGCCGTGCTGCTTCTCCCTCTATTCCAGTTCGGCGCAAAGGATACCCACGATTGGGGTGACGATTTTGCACAATACCTCAGCCAAGCCCGCGACATTTCAAACTTCCAGCTCGCAAACCCCGATGACGAAGTGCCCAACCATGCCCTCTATGGTCCGGTTCCTAAAGGCGTCGGCTTTTCAGTGGTGATCGCGCCGTTCTGGGGTGCCTTTGGCGACAACGTGCGGGCCTATCTGTTGCTGAATTCCGCCTTGCTCTTCCTTTCCGCCATGCTCTGCTTCATTTTTCTGTGTCGAAGTGCTGGACCGCTCTCTTTCGGTCCCCTGCCGGCACTGCTCGCAGCATTGCTGTTCGCTTATGACAGGCATGTGTTGCAAGCGGCATCGGAGATCATGCCCGACTTGTTGCTAGGCTGCTTGGTGCTTGTCGCGCTGTTACTGATGCAACGGTACGACGCTCCTTCCCGATGGGGAACCGTCGTGACTGTAGGTTTCGCCACGGTGGTGAAAAGTGCGGGCTGGGTACTGTATGCTACAATGCTGCTTCATTTTCTTTTACTGCGGCACCATCGGCACGGGCCAAGGCCGAAATTGCTGGAAACCATCGGTCTTATGTTCCTTCCTTTGATAATCCACCTGGCCTTGGTTGCACCATGGCTGCTCGGCAACGCTGCCGGGGATGCGTGGTACGCCCATGTGTTCACCGGCGGAAGCCTTCCGGGAACGATCATGGCGAACGTGCCGGCCTACGCTTGGACCTGTTGGCAATTCTTTGAGCAAGAGTTGCCCATGTGGATGAACCGCATCTTGGTACCGTTTGTCCTGGTGGCCGTGATCACGGGCATGGTGAGGCGCTACCGTAGTCGGCCGGATGCGGGCGATGTGCTCTTCGCATTGTGGATGGTCATGCTGCTTTGCTATCCGTACACCGCCGCGAACGACCGCTTTCTGGTGCCGATGCTCCCTATCGTGTTCCGCTTTCTGCTAAACGGAATGGCTTGGTTTGCCGCACGCGTGCAACTGCCTGCCGGAAAAACAGTGGCCGCATTATTGGCGTTATTTCTGCTCGCACATGCCAAAGGCTTGCAGCTTTATGCTTCAACATACGACCGGCCCGTTCCGGGGCCTTACAGCGCCGAGGCCAAAGAAGCCTTTGCAGAGATCAAGCAGCTTGACCCGGAGGGAGTAGCCATCGGAGCCGGAAGGCCTTGGGCGGTCCACTTGTACACCGGGTTACCGGTGGCATTGTGGCCAGTTGCGGAAAACAATGGCGTTCCGGGAAAAATGCCGGGACTGGTGTTGCTTTGCACCGATCCAAAGCACGCGGGCATTTACGATGAACAAGTGTTGCGGACCGTGCGGCATGAAGAACGCCTGAAACCGGTTTGGCAAAACAGCAGCTTCGTGATCTTGCGCGACAACGATCCAAATCCATGAAAGTCTTCAAATTCGGTGGTGCCAGCGTGAAAAATGCCGAAGGCGTGCGCAATGTGGCGGACGTGGTGAAGCGATCCGGTCTGGACGACCTGGTGATCGTGGTGAGCGCCATGGGCAAAACCACCAATGCGTTGGAAGCCATCACTTGGGCATGGCTGGATGGCCGCCCCTTGAATGAAGCTGTGGATGCGTTGGAAAAAGCACATGGGGATATTTTGTTGGAAGTCGCCCCGGAAGACCGCACAGCACATGTGCGACTTGGGGACGAGTTCCGTGCAATGCGAGCGCTTTTGGGCGGCAAGCCCACGAAAAACATCGATCGGCATTACGACCAAATTGTGTCCTTCGGCGAAATGTGGAGCAGCATCATCGTACAGGCGCATTTGAATGCCGCCGGTGTTGCCAGTGCATGGTGGGACGCACGCGCCGTGGTGCACACCGATGCGCGGTACCGCGCGGCCGGCGTGGACTGGGAAGCATCCGCGAAAGGTGCGGAGCAGTTCCTGGCCAACGCACCGAAAAGCCCGCTGCGCGTGGTGACACAAGGTTTCATCGGCAGCGCTCCGGACGGTTCCACCACTACGCTCGGCCGCGAGGGATCGGATTTTTCCGCAGCCATATTTGCCTATTTGCTCAATGCGGAAAGCGTGACGATCTGGAAAGACGTGGCGGGCATGTTCAATGCGGACCCCCATGTTTTTCCGGACACGAAATTGTTGGAACGCATCAGCTACCGCGAAGCGATCGAGCTTAGCTATTTTGGCGCCAGCGTGATCCACCCGCGGACTTTGCAGCCTTTGCAGCGCAAGAATATTCCGCTCTACGTACGCTCCTTTTTAGACGCCGCAGCGGAAGGAAGTACCATCAGCGAAGCAACCGACCGCGACACGCTGGTTCCTTCCTTCATTGTAAAGGCGCAGCAACTTCTCATCAGCATCACGCCACGCGACCTCAGCTTTATCGTTGAGGAAAATTTGAGCGCCATTTTCAAGGTTTTCGCGGAGCGGAACGTGCGCATTGACCTGATGCAGAACAGCGCCCTGGCCTTCAGCGTGGCGGTAGACGATACGCCGCGAAGCAGGGAACTCATTCAGGAACTGGGCAAAGACTACCAAGTGCGTTACAACGAAGCCTGCCAATTGATCACTGTTCGGCACTACGACGAAAAGACGTTGGACCAATTGCTCAAGGACAAAGACGTGTTGATCGAGCAGCGGTCGCGCACCACTGCGCGGTTCGTGGTGAAGTGAATTACTGATATCAACGTCCTCTGTGGGAGAAGTTGATGGGACTCAGGCCTTGGCCAAGCGCTTTGCCAGCTTGCCGATGGTGAGGCCCTGAACCAGTATCGAGAAGGTCACCACGATATAGGTGAGCGTGATCCACAGTCCGCGGTCGAAGTTGGTGCCCAACGATATGGCCATGGCAATGGAGATACCGCCGCGCAAGCCGCCCCATGTGAGCATGAGCAGCGTTTGGTGGCCCATTTTTTCTTGGAAACGGATGAGCTGCGCGGGCACCCACACGGAAACATAGCGCACTAGCAGGATCGCAACAATGGCGATGCCGCCCACCGCGAAATGGACGGGATCGAGTTTCACTAAGAGCAGCTCCAGACCTATCAATACGAAGAGCACGGCATTCAGGATCTCGTCGATCAACTCCCAGAATTTGTCCACGTATTCCTCCGTGATCTTGCTCATGGCGTGCTTCTTTCCATGATTACCGATGAGGATACCTGCCACCACCATGGCGAGCGGACCGGAGACATGCAACGCCTGCGCCAGCGAATAACCGCCCATGACCACCGCAAGGGAGATCAGCACCTCCACCTTGTAATTGTCTATGCTGCGCATGAGCAGGAATGCGATGTAGCCTATGGCCAAGCCGAACGCGATGCCGCCGATGGCCTCCTGAGCGAAAAGCGCGGCTACTTCCATCGCACCGAAACTGCCGGGGCTTTCAGCGATCTCCAGAATGGTGAGGAACACTACCACGGCGACACCATCATTGAACAGCGACTCACCGGCGATCTTCATTTCCAGTGATGGCGGCACCTTGGCTTCCTTCAGGATGCCAAGCACGGCAAT
>Ga0075163_10003562_pt1 | contig 20937 bp, 19 predicted proteins | sample JI1023141ADNA_FD_71478 | JGI IMG/M metagenome (GOLD analysis project Ga0075163, IMG submission 71478) | Wastewater effluent complex algal communities from Wisconsin, to seasonally profile nutrient transformation and Carbon sequestration -... | ecosystem: Engineered > WWTP > Effluent > Algae... | reverse complement strand
CGCGGCGGGCCAGGTAATCGTTGATGGTGACAACGTGGACCTGACGCCCGCCGAGTGCGTATCCGGCGGCGGCTATCGCGCCGGACAGCGTCTTGCCCTCGCCGGTGGCCATCTCGACAACGTCGCCCGCCATCATCCGCAACGCGCCGAGCAACTGCACGTCGAATGGACGCAGATCGGTGGCTCGTTCGGCGGCTTCACGCGCCACGGCCAGGAACTGTGGAATGTCCGAGGCGCCGGCGAGCGATTCCAGGTTCAGCAGCTCCGCCGCGTTCCGTAGCTGTTCGTCGCTCAGCGCTTTTGCCTTGTCGGCGAACTCGGCGGCGCCCTGCACTTCGGTCATCGATTCGTTCTTGACCCGTTCGGTGCTGGCACCGAGTAGACGCCAGAACCCCTTGCTCAATCGGCCAGGTCCGCCAGTGCTGGTCTTGCGAGTCTTCGCCACGGCTCAACGGTACCGGCGGTGAATGCGATCGCGGCGGCGACCGGCCACGCGTCGGCGCTGTTCGTTCGGGCGATCTGTCGGGGCGACACTTCACCGGCCATTCACTACTGACGCACCCCGCGCGCCGGTGTCGCGGTAGGTTCGCCCAGAGTGGCACGCACGCCACCCCAGGAGGAGATCGCGTTGGAGACCTTCAAGCCGTCCATGGACTGGGCGCACGAACTTGGTCCGTCGTTGGTGTGGATAGGCCAGGCGTGGGCGATCAGCGCTGCCGTCACGATGGCTCTGCTCGTCGTGTTGGCTCGCTTCACGGTGTGGGGCCGCCAGTATTGGCGGATTACCGGCGACTATTTCAAGGGCCGGCAGAGCGTGGGCATCTGGATCTGGCTGGCGGTGCTTCTACTTTCCACGATCATTTCGGTCCGGCTGGATGTGCTGCTCAGCTACTACAGCAACGACCTGTTCACCTCCCTGCAGGTTGCCTTCCAAGGCGCTGGAGCGGGCAATGAGGCGCTCCGCCAGTCCGGTATCCACGGGTTTTGGCAGGCGATCATCATCTTCGCGATTCTCGCGACCATCTACATCACCAGGGTGATGCTCGACATCTACCTCATGCAGCGGTTCATCATCCGCTGGCGAGTCTGGCTCACCGATCGGTTGACGTGTGACTGGCTCGACGACCACGCGTACTACCGGACGCGCTTCACCGACCGCGACGTCGACAACCCCGATCAGCGCATCCAGTACGACATCGACATCTTCACCGCCGGGGTCGGCTCCTCGCCGAACACCCCGATGATCGGGACCTCGGCCACTCTGCTGTTCGGAGCGATCAACTCGTTGGTGACGGTCGTGTCCTTCACGCTCATCCTGTGGAATTTGTCGGGACCGCTGACTTTTGCGGGTTTGACACTCAGCCACGCCCTGTTCTGGGTCGTCATCATCTATGTCATCTTCGCGACGGTGATCGCGTTCTGGATCGGTCACCCACTGATCCGGTTGAGCTTCCGTAACGAGCTGACGAACGCGGCTTTCCGCTATGCGCTGGTTCGTCTGAAGGATGCCGCCGAGGCCGTCGGTTTCTACCGCGGCGAGGATGCCGAGCGGGGCCTGCTGCGTACCCGTTTCGCGGCGATCATCGCCAACTACCGCCGGTTCGTGAATCGCACCATCGCGTTGACCGGATGGAATCTCTCGATGAGCCAGATCATCAACCCCCTCCCGCTGGTCATCCAGGCGCCGCGATTGTTCAAGGGCGAGATCGATCTCGGTGACGTGACGCAGTCATCGAGTGCCTTCGGGTCGATTCACGACTCGCTGTCATTCTTCCGGAACGCCTACGACTCCTTCGCCAGCTACCGCGCGGCGATCATCCGTCTGCACGGGTTGGTGGACACCAACTCGGTGGCCCGTCATCTCCCCAAACTGGAAACGCAGGCCAGCGACGACGGTTCCGTCGAGTTGAAGCAGGTCGAGGTCCGCACACCGGGCGGCACCCAGCTGCTCGACCCGATCGACCTGAGATTGGAGCCGGGCGAGACGCTGGTGATCACCGGACCATCCGGAGCGGGCAAGACGACGTTGCTCCGCAGTCTTGCGTTGCTGTGGCCCTACGCGTCAGGCACGCTGTGTCGGCCGGTGGACGAGCACGACACCATGTTCCTGTCGCAGATGCCGTATGTGCCGCTGGGCGACTTGCGAACGGTCGTGTCGTATCCGGCGAGCTCGGGTGACATCGACGACCAAGAGCTGCAACGCGCACTGACCAAGGTTTCACTATCGCATCTGGCTATCCGGCTCGGTGAAGTCCAGGACTGGGCAAAGGTTCTGTCGCCCGGTGAGCAACAGCGGATCGCGTTCGCCCGGGTGCTGTTGACCAGACCCAAGGCCGTATTCCTGGACGAGTCGACGTCAGCGCTCGACGAGGGCCTCGAATTCGCGCTCTACGATCGCGTCCGCACCGAGCTGCCGAACACGATCCTGGTCAGCGTCAGCCATCGCCAGACAGTTGAGCAGCACCACGATCAGGAGCTGGAATTGCTCGGTGAAGGGCGATGGCGGCTCGGAATGGTCGGCGCAAACAAGCCGGACATCTACGGCTAGGCGACCCGGGCGGCGAGGCTCAGCGGGTTCGCGCGGCTTCGGCCGCATGGGTGCCGGCACGCCGGCCGAAGTACGACCCCTCACCTAGCTGGGTGCCGCTCGCGTAACCCTTCCCGTCCTGCGCGATATTGGACGCGCAAGCCCCGGCCGCGTACAGCCCGGCCACTTCGGTGTGGTCGTCGCGAAGGACTTCGCCGTCCACGGTCGTCGCGAGGCCGCCGACGGTGAAACCCGAATACATTGCCTTACCCAGAGACAGGTCGAATGCCGCCCATGGGCCCTTGTCCTGGGGCGCAAGGAATTCCGGCTGCTTGTGGAAATCGGGGTCCACCCCGGCGGCGGCGTGCCGGTTGTAGTGCTCCAACGTCGAGACCAGCGCGCCTTCCGGGATGCCCAGAGCTGCCTCCATCTCCTCGACCGTTTCCCAGCCGTCGATGAGCGTGACCAGCGGGATGGAGGGGCGCTGCAGATGGGATTCGTCCACGATCAGGAATGCCGCGTTATCGGGTTGATCCATGACGAATCCGGAAGTCCGGGAATGGTAGGAGTCCTCAGCGACGAATCGGCGGCCAAGGTTGTTGACGATGAGGCCGGTGAGCAGGATGGCCGGCGGATAGACCGGTGCGGTGATGAAGGCCTGATCCATGTGCTTGGTGGCGCCGCCGGCAGCCACGCCGAGCCTGATGCCGAGGCCGTCGTCATAGGTGTTTCCCAGGACGAACGGCTTTTCGGCGAGCTTCGGCGTGTAGTGGGCCACCATGTCCGGGTTCATCACGAATCCACCTGCGGCGATGACCACGGCGTTCGCCCGGACTGCCCCGGTTTCGGCGAAACGTTTCCACTTGACGCCTGCGACGCGGGGTTTGTCCACCCCGGTGCCGTCGACGACGAGGTTGGTGGCGCCGGTCTCGTACCGGATCTGTACGCCCAGTTCAGCGGCGCGTTTGAGGAGCAGTTCGATCACCAGCGCGGCTCCCTGGGTATCGCCCGGTACCGGAACCTTGTGGCCGCGTGGCGCCGGAACGGCGATGTCCCTGAATGGCCACACCTTCTCGTTGCCGGTGTACATCAGCCCTTCGGTGTTGGGCTGAATCACGGCTTTGTGAGGGTAGTAGCTGCGCTCGAAGTGGACACCGAGCTGTTCCAGCCAGTCGAAGTGTTCGACGCTGTCGTTGCAGTAGGCACGGATCTTGTCGTGCTCGGGTTCCCGCGTTACTGCGACCAAGTACTTGTACATCTGTTCTGGGCTGTCGGCGTGACCGGTTGCCTCCTGAACCGCCGTTCCGCCCCCGAGATAGAAATGGCCGCCCGCCATCGCGGTCGTTCCGCCGGCCACGGCGGCGCGTTCCAGCACCAGGACGCGGGCTCCTGCGGCCGCCGCCGAGACGGCCGCGCAGCCACCGCCGATCCCGAAGCCGATCACGACGACGTCGACCTCGTCGGACCACTCGGGCACCTCTGCGGCGTCGACGAGCGCGGGGATATCGAGGCCGCTCATGATTGCTGCTCCTGTTTCACGTATTCAAGAAGGCCCGCGTATCAGCTTTGCTGTGCGGCCGCGAGGCGAATATTGGCCTCATCGTCACGAATCTGCTGGCCTGTCGCCTGCCATGACACTGCGGCGGGCAGATCCCCCCATGTGCTGTTGAACAGGCCCAGGATCACTGCCTTGTCGGTGCCGGTCAACATGTAGACAGGCCCGCCCGAGTCGCCTTTGCGGCTGACAACACCGTTGTTCATGGTGAACCAGCCATTGTTGACGCGTTCCACCGATCCGCAGCTCTCGGCCGTGACCACGCCGAAGTGGCAGATCGGCTGCCCCTGGGTCAGGGTGGAGGACGGATCGAACACCAACTGCCGGCCGTTGGGCAGAATGTTGTTGATGGTGACGTCGCCGGCGAGGTTGATCGTCTCGTAGTCGGAGATGACCTCATCTGTCCGGACGACTGTGCCGTCGGGAGTGTTGTCACGGGATGTCGCGACAGTGCCGATGAATCGACCGTCCTTGTCGGTGACGACGCCGTTGGCGCGGCAATGGCCGGCCGAATACGCCACGCGCTGAACCGGATCGACATAGCCCAGTGTGCAGACATTGGTGTCCTGGCGAATCTCCATTCCCGGGGACACCACTACGCCGGGGCCTGCTTGAGCACTCGGGGAGATGGCCAGCGCCGCCGCGACGGCGCCAACCGCGATCAGGGCAAATTTGAAAGCCGAACGCGCCACCGTACACCCCGATCGGTCGGCGACCCGTCAACGACGCGGTCGCAATAGTGTGTCGACTCTGTATCGGTTTACTGCCCGGAGTGTTACGGCCACTATTGCGAGAACACGTTTTTCCTCAGGAGTCGAAACCGAGCCCCAACCGGTCAAGCGTCCGCAGGAAGACGTTGCGATTACCGGCATTGTGATCAGCTTGATTCAGCGACCACCGTGTCGCCTGAATGCCGAAGCTGGCCAGTGGCTCGGGAGGGAATGGCACCGGCTTCTTGCGCACCATCTCCAGCTCCGTGCGCTCCGTCGAAACGCCTTCGACCATGTCCAGGCACACATCGGCGGCGAACCGCGCGGCACCGACCCCCAGCCCGGTGAACCCATTCACATAGGCGATTCGTCCGCCCGCCGCCCGGCCCCAATGTGCGCAGAATCTACTGTTGGCGTCGATGGCACCTGCCCAGCGGTGGCTGAACCGGACGTCTTCCAACTGCGGGAAAGTGATGAAGAAATGGGCGGCCAACTTACGGAATGTTTCGGGCCGGTCCTCGTAGTTCGAGTTGACGCGGCGCCCGTAGAAGTAGAGGGCGTCGTATCCGCCCCACACGATCCGGTTGTCCGCGGAAAGCCGATAGTAGTGAAACTGGTTGGCGCAATCGCTGAGCCCCTGGCGGCCCCGCCAGCCGATTCGATCCAGTTGCGCCGTGCCCAACGGCTCGGTGGCGAGTACGTAGTCGTAGACCGGGACGGTATGTAACCGGTTGCGGCGCAACAGACTTGGGAAGACATTAGTGGCCAGAACGGCCCGCTCGGCGGTGATCGTTCCGCTGCTTGTCATGACCCTGATTTCGCGACGATCATGTTCGATCGTCTGTGCTTCGGTGTGCTCGAAGATCTGAACGCCTTTGTCGCTGCAGACCCGGGCTAGTTCGAAGGCCAGCCGGGCCGGGTCCACGATCGCGCAGGAATCGGGGGCGAACAAGGATGCCAGGTAGGTGGGTGACGCAACCTCCGCGCGTGTTGCGGCCTCGTCGAGGTACAGACCTTCACCGGCATCGGCGGCTTCGCGCAGCCACGGGACCTGATGCTGCTCGGTGGCGACGGCGAGAGCCCCTGTGCGTTCCCAGTTCACCTGCATGTCGTAGCGCTCGATGTCGGCCTGCATGCCGTCGAGGTTTTGCATGCCCAGCTGCTCGAGACGGTCGAATTCGTTGGCCCAGCGGGACTTACCGTTCTCGGTTCCGTGGGTCAGGCTCGCGTCGACAAAGCCGCCGTTGCGCCCGGATGCCGCCCAACCCACCTGCTGTGCCTCAATCACGATGATGCGCGCCGACGGGTTGCGTTCGGCCGCGTGCAACGCAGTCCACAAGCCCGCATATCCAGCGCCGACCACCAGGAGGTCGCACTTGGTCGAGCCGCTCAAACGTGGGTAGTCGACGCGGGGAGCGTCGAGCCACATCGAGCCGAATCCGGCGGGCGCCAATGCCCGGGCGATCAGTCCCGGGTCAACTTTGCGATCGAAGACAGTCTGCACACCGAGCATGGTGACACGGTGCCGGCCGCGCCAGTGACGGAACCGTCGCTATTTGGCGAACCTCGTGAGCAGCGGACCGAATGCGGCGAGCACGAACACGTAGGGCGTGGCGATCGTCCCGATCGCCTCGACGGTGGTGCCGGCCAGACCGATGATCACGAGCGAGAACTCGCCACGCGCGATGAGCGCGGTGCCGGCTCGCAGCTGGCCGGGCCGGGCCACCCGGTCCCTGCGGGCGGCGTACGCGCCGGTGATGATTTTGGTGAGTGCGGTCACCACGGCGAGGGCGACGGCAGCGGGCAACATGGGTATCAGATCGGCCGGCGCGACCGACAATCCGATTGCCACGAAAAACACTGCGCCGAAGAGATCTCGCAGTGGAGTGAGCACGGTGCGTGCCCGGTCTGCCGTCGGTCCTGTCAGGGTCAGGCCGACCAGGAACGCCCCCACGGCTGCGGACGCGTGAAGGTGTTCGGCGAGTGCCGCCACGATCAGTGTCAGGCCGAGAATGCGGAGCAGCAGTTGTTCATCGTCGGGATGGGAGATGAGCCGCCCGACGTGGTGACCCCACCGGTAGGACGCCCCGAAAGCGGCGCCCAGGGCGATCAGGGCCACAGCCATCCACAGCAGCGCCTCCCACCATGCGCCTCCGGCGACCAGAACCGCCAGCATCGGCAGGTACGCCGCCATCGCGAAGTCCTCCAGCACCAGCACCGAAAGGACAGCCGGAGATTCGCGGTTGCCGAGCCGGCGCAGATCGTTGAGCAACCGCGCAACGATTCCCGACGACGAGATGAACGTGATCCCGGCCATCGCGAGGATTCCGATCGGGCTCAAGCCGAGCAGCCAGCCGGCGATGGCCCCGGGAGCAGCATTGAGCACCAGATCGACCGCGGCCGACGGCAGGTGCCGCTTCATGCTGGTGGCGAATTCCGCGATCGAGAATTCCACCCCGAGTGTCAGCAACAGCAGCACGACACCGATCGATGCGCCGGTTGACACGAATTCGCGAGCGGCCGGAACCTGCGCGACACCCCCGTTTCCCAGCGCCAGCCCCGCCGCCAAATAGAGCGGAATCGGCGACAGTGCGAATCGCCGGGCGATAGAGCCGAGGATCGTGAGCACAGTCAGGATGACGCCGAGTTCGAGCAACAGCGCCGCCGAGACAGCCACGCGTTCAGCCCTGGTCGACGATGCGTTGAACTCCGGAGATCCCGTGCTCGGTGCCGATGACGACCAGGATGTCGTGGGCACGCAGTACCTCGGATGGTCCCGGGGAGGCCAGGACCTCCTCATCGCGGACGATCGCCACTATCGACGCGCCCGTCCGGGTACGCGCCTTTGTATCGCCGAGTGGCCGATTGACAAACGAACTCCCGGAGCGAATCTCGACCTGGCCGGCGTCCAGACCGGGCACTTCCCTGGTCAAGTCGGCGAAGCGCTCGACTAGCCGTGGCGCGCCCAATATCTGGGCCAGCGCCTCAGCTTCCTCGTCCGTGAGTCGGAACACCGGCCGCGCCTGATCGGGGTCGGCGGCCGTGTACATCACGACTTCGAAATCGCCGCTGCGCCGCGCGATCACACCGATTCGACGGCCGTCGTGGTTCTCGAATTCGTAGCGAAGGCCGACTCCGGGAAGAAGGGTCTCTTTGACCTCCATGATGATCGCCCTCCTGCTCTGCCGCCGACCGGGGGTCGGCGGAACCTGTTGCTAACTGGCCTGTACGGTCTCGAGGCGTTGCTCGGCGGGTTTCCAGCCGGGCGGGCCGAACGCGTAGCCGATCCGATCCCGCCAGCGGTCGGCCCGTTTCACGTCACGCGCGATCGCCGCGTATTCGTGAGTCTGCAGACGCCACACGTTGAAGGTGCTGACTTGCTTTGTCAGACCGTAGTGGGGACGAAACACCTCCGGTTGGAAACTTCCGAACATGCGATCCCACAGGATGAAGATCCCGCCGTAGTTCTTGTCGATGTACAGCTTGTCGGTGCCGTGATGAACTCGGTGGTGCGACGGGGTGTTGAACACGAATTCGATGGGCCGGGGCAGCCGGCCGATTCTCTCGGTGTGAATCCAGAATTGGTAGATGAGGCTGATCGAGAAGCCCGTGAAGACCATCCACGGCGGAATTCCCAACAGCGGCAACGGAATCCAGACGATGATTTCCCCGCTGTTGTTCCATTTCTGGCGCAGTGCCGTCGCGAAGTTGAAATACCGGCTGGAGTGATGCGCTTGATGCGTCGCCCAGATCAACCGGACCCGATGCGCGGTGCGGTGATACGCATAGAACAGGATGTCGACGCCCACCAACGCGATGACCCAGGTGTACCACTTCGTCGCCGGCAGATGCCACGGCGCCACATGGACATAGAGGGCTACGTAACCCAACAGCGCCAGGAACTTCCAGGCGCCCATCGTGGCCACGGACACCAGTCCCATGGAGATCGAGGCAACCGCGTCACGCGCCATATAGGCGCCCGCGGGCGGGCGATCGTCGGTGGGGTTATGTCCGGGCGGATTCTCCAACTTCTCGAGCTTGCGGGCAGCTGTCCACTCGATCGTCAGCAGGAGTACAAAAAATGGCACTGCGAACAGCACCGGCTCGCGCATTTGCGGGGGAATTATCGCGAGCCACTCCCCGAGTCGTTCCACCCTTGTAGTACCCCGCCCTTGTTGTGATTCTGTGGCAAGTTTAGCTCGGTGCCGATCAGACCTACCGGAAGCTCAGCACGTCGTTGCCCCACACCGAGCGAATGCCACTGTCCAGGTCTTCGACGATGTGATCCCTGCGGTTGAGCACCATCGTCGTTCGTCGCCGGATGCTGTAAGGGGTCCAATTCGGTTCGCCGGGAGGTCCGCTCGGGTCGGCATCGCGGGCAAAGTTCGTCCAGCGTGCGCGCATCCGTTCTGACAGAGCCTGCGCCGTCTTGAGCCCGCCGAGCTTGAATGTGAAGTCCCGCGTACCGGGCGCCAGATTGCCCCAGGTGTAGATCAGTTCGGTGGCGTGCGCCGCGCCGAGGCCGATGATCTTGAATACCGGTGTGGCCCAATCGAATCGGTACAGGTATACGGGAGCGATTTCGCCATGCCCTTCGGCTAACCACACGGTGGGCATCCGGAAGCCCACATCGCGCGCGACACCCAGCCCGCGTGCGCGTGCGCGCATTCCGGCGTAGCCCGAGATGATCTGCTCCTCGCTCGGCAGCGTGAGGCCGGGTTGATCCTCGGCGATCTTTTCGAACATCGTGCGAATCGCCTTGGGTGTGATGGGCATGAGGGGCGATTTCATGAATCGGAACAACGCCGCCTCGTCGCGGTTCGTCCCGATCAGCAGGGGTATCGGATGAGTGTTTCCGGCCCGGGCCACGTGCACCGGATAGTCGGGCACCAGGTCGCCGTCGACCGTCGGGGTGAACGCGAGACGGCCGGGAGTGGTCATCGGGACGTGGTCGAAAAGGTAACCGGAGGCCTCGACCAACATCTGCGCGGGCGCGCGCCGCGCGTCGGCGATCGTCATCCCCAGCCGGTCCAGAAGTCGGCTGGCCAGATCGCGGGCCCGGTCCCCGTCGTAGACGGAGGTGACCGGTGAACTCTGTGCGATTGCCCGACTGAACAATCCGGCGGCTTCGGGAACCGCCAGCAACGTTGTCACGATGCCGGCGCCGGCTGACTCCCCGAACAAGGTGACCCGTTCGGGGTCACCGCCGAATCCCGCAATGTTGTCGCGTACCCAGCGCAATGCCGCCAGCACGTCCCGCAATCCGACGTTTGACTCGCAGCGATCGTCGAATCCGGAAAGGTCGGTGAAGCCCAGGGCGCCGAGCCGATAGTTGACGGTCACGACGATGACCCCGGATTCGGCAGCGAGGGTCGAACCGTCGTAGAGCGGCTGACTCCCGGATCCGAAGATGTATGCGCCACCGTGGAGCCACACCATCACCGGGAGTCCGTCGCCGGCCGAGGCGGTGGCCGGTGACCAGATGTTGAGAAAGAGGCAATCCTCGTCGGCATGGGTGCCCGGACCCATCGGGATGGGGCTTCGCGGCTGCGGGCTTACGGGCCCGAACGCCGTCGCGTCGGCAACCTCGGTCCATCGTTGCGGCGGCTGCGGTGCCCTCCACCGCAGATCGCCGACCGGGGGCGCGGCGTAGCGAACGCCCCGCCATACCTTGACCGGTCTGTCGGCCCTGTCGCCAAGGGCGCCGCGAACGGGACCGTATCCGGTTTCGACCACCAAATGATTCGCGATCCGGCCGGCTCCCGCTCCCACTGTCATATTGCCCCCGGCTCAAAAGATTTCACCTGATTAGTCCACGTTACCGACGAGCGGCCGGGCTATCCTTTGCCGGGCCGACCAATTGACGGAGGTGCGCACAGTGCGGCAATGGGCATTACTGCTGGCGGCGATCTGCACGGAGGTTACCGGCACGCTCTCGCTTCGCGCGTCGCATGACAATGGCGCCTGGATGGTTGTCGTGGTTGGGGGCTACGTCCTTTCTTTCTTCTTCCTGACGATGGTCCTTCGGGCCGGTATGGGGGTCGGCGTTGCCTACGGCATTTGGGGTGCCCTCGGCACCGCGACCACGGCGGGGCTGGCGTCGGTTTTCTTCAACGACCCCTTCACCACGTCGATCATGGTTGGCATCGGTCTGATCATCGGGGGCGTCCTGCTGGTCGAATTCGGCTCGCGCGAAAGCGGACATGAGGTCGCGCAATGACAATGTGGTTGACGCTGGCCGGAGCGATTGTCTTGGAGGTGTCGGGCACGCTCGCCATGCGAGCGTCGGACGCATTCCGTAAAAAGATCTGGATTCTTCCGGTTGCCGTCGCGTTCGGGATTTCGTTCTGGTTGTTGTGGCTGACTCTCGAGATGGGCATGCCGGTCGGCATCGCCTACGGCGTGTGGTCGGCGTGCGGTGTGGCCCTGGTGGCGCTCATCGCGAGAGTCTGGTTCAAAGAGCCGCTGACGCCCTTGATGCTGGCCGGCATCGCGCTCATCATCGCCGGAGTGATGACGATCGAACTCACCGGTTCTGCGGAGTGAGCGCCACCGCGATGACACCGCATGCAGTGCTGGAGCCGTCGCTGGCGGAGCTTGCACAACGCTTTGCGGTAGCCACTGAGTACGAGGACTGGACCGGAAAGCCCGTTGCCGTCGAGCGGTCCACTCTGATTGGGGTTCTCGCTTCGCTTGGCGTCGATGCCGAGACCGAGGAAAGCCGATTGGCGGCGCTGGCTCAGCACGAGCGCGATCACTGGCGCCGCGCGTTGCCGCCGACAATCGTTGGCCGTGACGATGCCGAGACGTCGTTTTGGGTGCACGTTGCGCATGGTGCGCCCGCGGATGTGTCGATTCGGCTGGAAGACGGCTCGATACGTGGCGGCATCAAACAGGCGGAGAACTTCACTCCCCCGTTTGAATTGGACGGCCGGCGAATCGGCGAGGCCACATTCGTCGTTCCCGCCGGGCTGCCCCTCGGATACCACCGGGTGCACCTGCGCTCTGGCGATCACGAGGCAACCGCGCCTTTGATCATCACGCCGTCGTGGCTCGGCATGCCTGCGCGGCTGGGCGCACGCCGGCTGTGGGGACTGGCGGTTCAGCTCTATAGCGTCCGGTCTGAAAATTCCTGGGGCGTGGGTGATCTCACGGACCTTACGGATCTCGCGGTGTGGGGCGGCGCACGACACGGCGCGGGGTATGTGCTGGTGAATCCACTGCATGCCGCGGCGCCGACCAGGCCGATGGAACCGTCTCCCTACCTGCCCACTTCGCGGCGATTCTCCAACCCGATCTACCTGCGGATAGAAGCTATACCGGAGTACGCGCGGCTGGCGAAGCGCGGCCGGATCGGAAAACTCCGTGCTGCTGTTCAAGCCCGTGCCGCTCGCCATGACTCGATCGATCGTGATGCGGTGTGGGCCGCGAAGCGCGCTGCCCTCAAACGGATCTTTCGTGTGCGCCGGACTGCCGGCAGGCAGTTGGCATTCGACGCGTTCAAGGCGCGGGAAGGCGCCGCGTTAGACGATTTCGCCACCTGGTGCGCGCTGTCGGAGAGATACGGCGCCGACTGGCGTGAGTGGCCTGAAGGGCTGCGGCATCCATCGAATTCGGAGGTGGTCGAATTCGCCCGCCGGCACGACAGCAAGGTGGATTTTCATCGATGGCTGCAGTGGCAGCTCGATGACCAGTTGGCCGCTGCGCAGTCACAGGCAATCCGGACCGGCATGTCGTTGGGCGTGATGCATGACCTCGCGGTGGGCGTCCATCCGACAGGCGCGGACTCCTGGGCCTTGCAGGACGTGTTGGCGCTCGGCGTGACGGCAGGCGCCCCGCCGGACGAATTCAACCAGCTGGGGCAGGACTGGTCTCAGCCGCCCTGGCGGCCCGATCAGTTGGAAGCGCTGGGCTACCAACCGTTCAGATCGCTGATCGAAGCGATCCTTCGTCACGCGGGCGGTGTGCGGATCGATCACATCATCGGCCTGTTCCGGCTGTGGTGGATACCTCGGGGGGCGCAACCGAACAAGGGCACCTACGTTCGCTACAACCACGACGCGATGATCGGGATCGTCGCTCTGGAGGCCTATCGGGCCGGTGCTGTCGTTGTCGGTGAGGATCTGGGGACGGTCGAGCCGTGGGTCCGGGATTATCTGCGGGCCCGTGGTCTGCTCGGCACGTCCATTTTGTGGTTTGAGCTGGATCGCGCCGGCGCACGGAATGTTCCACTGCCGGCGGAGCGCTGGCGCGAGTATTGCCTATCGTCTGTCACCACTCACGATCTGCCGCCGACGCCGGGATATCTGGCGGGTGAACATGTTCGACTGCGTCACGCACTGGGATTGTTGACGCGTTCGGCCGAGGAGGAGTTGGCCGATGACCGCGAAGCTCAGTCCGCCTGGCTGGAGGCGTTGGTCAGCGCCGGCCTGCTGCACGCGGACGCCGACGAGGAAGCTGTCATCCTGGCGCTGTACCGCTACCTGACTCTGACTCCGTCCCGGATGCTGGCTCTGGCACTCACCGATGCCGTCGGCGACAAACGCACTCAGAATCAACCGGGCACCACCGACGAATACCCCAACTGGCGAGTTCCGCTGACCGGACCCGATGGCCGTCCGATGTTGCTCGAGGACGTTTTTGTCGACCCACGTGCGGCGGCTCTCGCGTCGGCGCTGGAGTCAGCCACCCGGCAGACTCCAGCCAATGTGACCTGAGCGCAGGATGCGGAAGTAGGATCACTGCCCATGCCGTTGGCCGAGGGCGAGAAATTCGCCGGGTACACCATCGTGCGCCTGCTGGGAGCGGGCGGAATGGGCGAGGTTTACCTCGCCCAGCATCCGCGGCTGCCCCGGCGTGACGCGCTTAAGGTGCTGCCCGCCACGGTCAGTCGTGACGACGAGTACCGCGCGCGCTTCGAACGGGAAGCCGACATCGCGGCCACCCTCTGGCATCCGCACATCGTCGGCGTTCACGATCGTGGTGAATTCAATGGTCAGCTGTGGATCGCGATGGACTACGTCGACGGCACCGACGCCGCCGAGCTGCTGGCGAGCTATCCGCACGGTCTGCCGCAGCGTCAGGTTCTCGACATCGTCACCGCCGTGGCAGAGGCGCTCGACTATGCGCATCAATGCCAGTTGCTTCATCGCGACGTGAAGCCGTCCAACATCCTGATGGCGCGACTGGAATCCGGTGAGCGGCGAATTCTGTTGGCAGACTTCGGCATTGCGCGCCACACTGACGATTCGAGCGGGCTGACGCAGACCAACATGACGGTCGGAACAGTGTCGTATGCCGCACCCGAGCAGCTGATGGGCGGGGACATCGACGGTCGGGCCGACCAGTATGCACTCGCGGCGACGGCTTATCACCTGCTCACCGGGACACCGCCGTTCCAGCACACCAACCCCGCTGTCGTCATCAGCCAGCACCTGACTGCCGCGCCTCCGACTCTCGCGGAACGACGTCCGGAGTTGGCCGGCCTGGATCCCGCCGTGGGTAAGGCGATGTCGAAGGATCCCGCCGATCGCTACGTTCGGTGCGTCGATTTCGCGCACGCACTGGGGCGCCACATCACGGTTCCCATCGCGGGCAGCCCTCCCACCGATCCGGATGCGACGCGATTCACCCCGATTCCAGATGTGACCGCCTTGAGTGCCCCGATCGCCGGTCAGAAGCAGGGTTGGCGCCGCCCTAAGTTCCTGTTTCCGGTACTCGGGATTCTGCTGATCGTCGCAGTCGCGTTCGTCGCGGGCCGGTTCCGGGGCGAAGACCTCGAGAACCGGGAACTGCACGGCACGATGTCGAATGCCACCTCGACGCCGGGTGCACAGACGCCGGGTTCACCTACGCCGGGTTCAACGACGACTGCACCGGCTTCGACCCCGGACTCCTCCACCACCTCGTCGACCACCAGTACGGCCACCGACACCGTGACCGACACAGTGACTGCTACGTCTGTGGTGATCGGGGCCCGGTGCGGTAGTCCCGGCACCACCGCCACCACCGCAGATGGAACCACCGCGTATTGCAGTCAATTGCAGTACACCGACCGTTATCTGTGGTCGACCTCCCAAGGTGTGATTCCCAATCCGGTCATGACCACTGCGCCTGTGGCGCCGCCGCCTTCCGAAGACGAATCCCCGGTTCGAATCTGTATGCAGCAAACCGGCCACACGAGGTTGCGGTGCGCAGAGGAGATCCTGAACGGCAACGGGTACTGAAGCCTGGTGCGCGCCCATTTCGTGGCGCGAAACATCCTGTGTTGGTCTGGCGATACACCCTCTGGCAGGGCTTGGCCGCGGTTTTTCCCGGGTGCCGGAACTGCGCTATGTTCGGTCTGACCAACAGACGGAGGTTCGGTGAATAAACTCATCCTGGCGGCCGCGGGCGCCCTCGCGGCGGGCACCGCCGTCACGGCGCTCGGCATGGGGGCCAGCAGCGCGGACACGTCGAACAGCATCTACAACGTTCTTGGTGAGCCGTATGCCAAGGCTGTGGCGATTCTGCACGCGGAGGGCATGTCTACGGTCTTCGGCGGTTCCGTCGGTAGCGATGTCCCGCAGGCTCGATGCATCGTGCAGAGCCAGAAGGCGATCACGAGCGCCAAGATGCAGTTGATGCTCAACTGCACCGAGGAAGCTCAGCCGCAGCGGCCTGCCGCGACCTCCGTGGCGAGTGCTCCCGCACAGGGTGGTGAACAGGGTGCTGCTGCTGCCGGTGGTACTGCTGCCGGTGGTGGATCCCGTCCGACTGCGGGCGCTCCCGGAGTTGTTTCGGTGGTGCCGGTTCCGGTTGGCTGACCCGGGAATCGCACGCGTTTAGACTCGGTGGAGTCAGCTGGCGACTATTGGGTAATTGGGGGCTGCGAATGCTTCGACCACGCCGTTTTGGGCGGGAGATCGATCCGGGCCCAGTTCAGATCCAGGCACGCAAGGTCGATTTCGACGTCAGCGGTGCGCCGCTGCACTGGATTCCGGGCCACCCGGTGGCTTCGCATGTGATCAGCGTGCTGAATCTCGTTCTCCCCGCTGCCGAGCGGTGGTTTGTCGCCACCTACAACGAAGCCCTACCTATGGTTGACGATTCGCGGCTGGCCGATGACATGCGCGGGTTCATCGGCCAGGAGGCCACTCATGCGGACACGCACGACAAGATCTTGCATGAATTCATGGCGGCTCGCGGTGTCGATCCCGAGCCTGTCCTCCAGCATGTCGAGTACATCTTCGGCAAGATGCTGGCGCCTTCGACGTCCAGCGATCCCAAGCGCCGCTTCAACCATCTGTGCGACAGGCTCTGGTTGATCGCCGCGATCGAGCACTACACCGCGGTGATGGGTGATTTCGCCCTGAATTGCGCGTGGGACGACTACGGAGCCGACCCCACTATCTCTGACCTGTTCCGCTGGCATGGCAGCGAGGAAGTCGAGCACCGAAACGTCGCCCACGATGTCGCGACGTATTTCCGGGACAGTTACGTGAGCCGGATCCGTTCGATGGGTCTGGCCGCAATCCTCATCTACGTTTTCTTCATGCGCAGCTCCTGGTATCTGTGTCGGATCGATCCGGATCTCGATGTGGGCTGGCTTCGCATGCAACTCATGCGTGCAGGTGACTCGAAGATCGGGCTGCTGCCGAAGTACCGGAATCTGTTCGGCAGCACCACACTGACCTACTTCCGGCCGAACTACTCTCCGGAAGACGTCGGATCGACAGCGCAGGCTGTCGCATATCTGGCCAGCTCCCCCGCCGCTCGCGCCGCTCACCTGTAGGGCGGGGTAGGCCTGTGCTGCGTCGCTTGCGCGAACTGCCCCCGAGCGCATCCGGTCGAACCCACCGTGACGCGCTCCTGGGTATGGCCGACACCATGATCACCGCGTTGTGGTCGCTCAGTGGCTCCGCGAGAGTGCCCGATCGGCTGCCCCACCGGGATCGCACACTGCGCCTGGTGGTCGTCGATCGCCGCGTGGTTGCCCATGATCAGAATGTGGTCGCTCTGACCTTCGCCGCCCCGGACGGCGGCGTCCTGCCGCGCTGGCATCCGGGTGCCCATCTGGACCTTCACCTGCCAAGCGGTCGTGTTCGGCAGTATTCGCTGTGCGGCGACCCGGAATCGCGGACGAGCTACCGCATCGCCGTCCGGCGAATTCCGGACGGTGGCGGCGGTTCGATCGAGGTGCACGACCAGCTGGCCGTGGGTTCACAGATCACCACCAACGGGCCGCGCAATGCCTTTCCATTGGCTGTGCCGGGCTACGGATCACCCGCTCAGCGTTTCCGGTTCGTCGCAGGGGGCATCGGTATCACACCGATTCTCCCCATGCTGGATTTGGCGGTTCGCCTCGGTATCGATTGGTCCATGGTTTATGTCGGGCGTAGCGCCGAGAGCCTGCCCTTCATTGACGAGTTGGGTCGCTACGGCGATCGAATCGAGGTCCGGACGGATGATGTCCACGGGTTGCCCACCGCCGACGTCCTCCTGGGTGACTGCCCCGAGGGCACGAGTGTGTACGCCTGTGGGCCGGCTGCCATGTTGACGACGATCAGGACCCGGTTGGCAGGGCGGGACAACGTCGAGTTGCATTTCGAGCGATTCGCCTCCCCGCCGGTGGTCGACGGCACAGAATTCACCGTGACGGTAGCCTCCACGGGAGCCGCGATCTCCGTCGCGGCTGACGAGACGACATTGGCGGCTCTGCAGCGCGAAGGTATTGCCGCTCCCTACTCCTGTCAGCAGGGTTTTTGTGGAACCTGTCGCACCCGCGTGCTTAAAGGTGTTGTGCAGCATCGCGATACGTTGCTGACGGAGCCTGAACGCGATCAGGGAATGATGCTCATCTGTGTGTCACGCGGCCGGCAGGGCAGCCACCTGAGATTGGATCTCTGACCGCTGATGTCACGTTCACTTGGTCTGGCGCGCTGGGATCTCATGCGGCCTTTGGACATGTTGTCGTCGCTGTGGTCTTCGGCTGCTGCTCTGCCTCCGGTCAGCGCGGGTGCCGCGGTCGCCTACCGCTCGTTGTTCATGACGATCAGACGTCTGGTCGTTGGTCGCACGCTCACCGTCGCGGCGAAAAGCGGTGATATCACCATGACGGTCACCGAAATCGAGTCGAGCCTGGACGTCGGCAGGCTGGCGGTCGGCCAACTCAATGACATCGAGCTCAAGGCGACCAACGTCACCTGGGCGAATCAGGTTTTCGACAACGCCGGCGTGGTGCTGCGAAACGTGCACCTGCGCCCGGGCGTCCCTCCGGTTCTGGTGGCGGCACCGGTCGACGTGACCCTGGAAGTTCCGACCAGCGCGCTGTCGGACCTCATCAGTTCGGCGTTGCCGAGGATCTCGGGTCATGTCGACAGCGATGGTGTCGCGAGGCTGCGCTCTGCGCGGTGGCCGGGGCTGGCGAGCGTCGAAGTGGACACCACATTGGATGGCTCTACATTGTGGCTGGCGCCCCGCGTGCTCCGGTTGGGTGGCAGTCGCTGGTCACTACCGAATCGGATCCCCCCCTACCCGGTGCATCTCCCGAATTTGGCGGGTGGATTGACCTTGACCAATTTCGAGCTGAGTCCCAATGCGGTCCATTTGACCGGCAGGTTGCCGCAGTGGCGGGCCGAGGTGCCCCGCGCCCGTATCGAGGATCTGCTGAACCAACTCAGTGCGGTCGGCAAGCCGCTCATCCTGACCGGGCTGGGGCTGGCCTAACCGGTTCCGGAGCCTCCCCAGGTCTCCTCGAGTTCGTGAGCGACGTCGATGATCTTGGCTTTTTCGGATGCCGGGCTGTCGATTTCGTCGGCGACGTAGGCGGCGATGAACCGTCGGATTTCCGTGTCGACGCCGGCCACGACGCGAAGGATTTCGCCCCGAACCGATTTTGAGGTGACGTGCACAGAGATGTCCGATGCGCGAGGCTTCGCGAGATCGATCACCAGGAGCAGTGGTTCGGCGGCTCGTGCGGTTGCGCGTAATGCGATGTCGCCGTCCACTTTGAAGCTTTGCTTGTCGAGTCTCAGGTCGACGACCATCTCGATCGCGAGCGGGATGCGGATGCTGAAGGTGATGGTGTCACCGAGGTTCCGGCGAACGTGAGGCTCCTGGATCTTGACCTTGGCGCTGATCCTGGCCAACCCACCCGGTCCCTGAGCGATAGGCCCCATCTCGAACTCGCCTCCGGCGACTTCGGCAAGTGCTGCGGCGACACGATCTTCGGTCACCGCGATCTGGAAGAACCGTCGGCCGAATTCCTCGTATGTGACGTAGTTATGCGTGTCCATAGCGGTCTACAGTCTCACGCTTGCGAGGTTGCGGGAGCGCAGTCCGATAACAAATCAGCGCACAAGGATTCGGCGGCGTTCACATCTCCAACATCAAGGTGACCGGCCCGTCGTTGATCAACTCGACGCGCATGTGTGCGCCGAACTCGCCCGTCTGCACCTGGGCGCCGAGGTCGCGAAGCGCATCGGCAAACGAAGCGACCAGCGGTTCGGCCAGTGCTCCCGGAGCGGCGGCGTTCCACGCCGGCCGCCGGCCCTTCACCGTATTCGCGTACAGCGTGAACTGGCTGATCACCAGTATCGGCGCGTTGATGTCGGCCGCGGATCGTTCGCCATCGAGAATCCGCAGCCGCCAAAGCTTTTCGGCGAGGCGACAGGCAACTTCACCGGTGTCGGTATGAGTGACACCGACGAAGGCCAGCAGACCCTGACCGGGTTGAGCTTCAGCAGATCCGATCGCGCCGACCACTTGGCCGTCGACCGACACCGATGCTGCGGTGACGCGCTGCACCAAGATTCTCATCGCCGTGACCTGTCAACTGCGCCAGCGAGTGCCCGCCGCCCGCCGACGTTGCCAGTGGCGGACGATCATCAGGTTGTGTGGGAAAGTGGCTCGCGGCTCAGCGATCCGGCCGTCCGCGGCGGCGCGACGACGATGCACTTCGTCGACCACCAGCCGCGCTGCCTGGTTCATCGCCCATTTGTGGTTCCACAGCATGGGGCGGTGGAAGATTCTGCCCAGCGGTCGCATCCATCCACGCGTGATGGACATGCGCCAGTCCAAGTGCCACTGGCAGCCGGCGCCGTCGGGGATGAGGGTCACGTCGCCGATGCCCTCGAGGTCGCCCGTGACCGCCACTCGCATGTACTTGTGCTGGATGACGTCGATGATCCGAACCACGATGAAGAAACTGTGTGGCAAGAACCCCTTCACATGCAGCCGCATGGTCATGCCCAGTCCGTCGGCCGCACCGCGGTCGACGACTTCGCCGAACATGAAGACGTTCGAGCACCATTTGTCGAGTTGCTCCGGATCGAGCCCCACCTCGGTGAGTTCCTCGGGACGGGCGTCCAGGTAGCGGACCGTCGTGAGTTTGAAGTCGTATTCGTCGCGATCGACTTCACCAGGCATGTAAGTTCCCGTCTCGCGTTGCATGATTACAACCGATGCCAACTATAAGCACGCGGCGGTACGTACTTGACCAGGCAAAGCGTCGAATGTTTCCCACGGTCATGAACTTTCCGGGCATGAGCGCCCTGGAGAAATCCTTGCTGAACCACGAGTGGAAACCGACGATGCTGGCCAGCCCTCCGGCGGGTAGCGGATTGCGGCCGATCCTCGGCGATGCCGGTCTCCCGGTGCTCGGCCATCTCATCGAACTGTTTCGCGGCGGACCCGACTACGTCCTGGGCCTCTACCGGTCGCATGGCCCCTTGGTCTACTTCCGTCACTACCCCGCTCCCGTCGTCCTCGCCATCGGGCCGGACGCAACCGAAGCGATCTATGGAAACGGCACCATGGATTTCTCCCAACGCGGTTGGGATCCGGTGATCGGTCCGTTCTTTCGCGGTGGGCTCACACTGCTCGATTTCGAGGAGCATCGGCATCACCGGCGAATCATGCAGCAGGACTTCACCCGTGCCCGCTTGAGCCACCACGTCACCCATATCGATCAGATCGCCACCAGGGCGCTCGATCACGAATGGGCCGCCGACGACCCCCGATTCCTGATACACCCGGCGATGAAGGTGCTGGCTCTGGACATCGCATCGGTGATTTTCATGGGATGCGAGCCGAGCGCCGACTCGAGGGAAATCGCGAGGGTTCATCGTGCCTTCACTGCGACGACCACCGGCGGCGAGGCGATT
>Ga0075163_10003561_pt1 | contig 20940 bp, 16 predicted proteins | sample JI1023141ADNA_FD_71478 | JGI IMG/M metagenome (GOLD analysis project Ga0075163, IMG submission 71478) | Wastewater effluent complex algal communities from Wisconsin, to seasonally profile nutrient transformation and Carbon sequestration -... | ecosystem: Engineered > WWTP > Effluent > Algae... | reverse complement strand
GGGGGGGAGCGCACCAAGCTGCTCGATTTCGGGATTGCCAAGCTTCGTCAGATCGATGGCGCTTCGATGCCGGGGGCGACCAAGGGGGATGTACTACTTGGCACACCCGCGTACATGTCACCAGAGCAGTGTAAAGGTGCGGGAAACGTCGATGGCAAGACGGACTGTTATGCACTCGGGGTGATGCTGTATCGGCTGATCTCGGGTCGACTTCCGTTTCACGCGCAGGGCTCAGGCGAAATCATGGCCTTGCACATCCTCCAAGAGCCCAAGCCGCTCGAGACGCTGTGCCCGTGGGTTCCTGAACCGCTGGCGCAGCTTGTTGCCAAGCTGCTGCTCAAAGACAAAGACGCCCGACCTGCCATGGCCGAAGTGGTGGCGAACATCGATCGCATCCTGCCTGCCTGTGCCGAGGTGGTGCGGCCTGATGCAGAGAGTTCGCCCTCCCCCGATGGCATCATCGAACTGGAAGAAGAGTCTAGCGGCCCTGATGAGTCGGACGAGCTCGACGAGACGTTGGACTCGGATGTTCTTGCCCAGCAACAAGCAGGACGCCCTAGCCATGGATTCACGCCGCCCTCTGCCACGCCATCGGGTTTGCGGTCTGGCCCGTCCGTTCGCCTGGCGAGCGATGGCAGCCTCGGAAGTGCCCCTTCGACATTGGGAAACGCGGTCGGCACGAGCGATGGGCCATCCCAGGTCAGCTCGGTGCGACGATTGGTGCCGGTGATCCTGGCAGTCGTCGTCGGGATGGCCGCAACGGTTGGCATCGTGTTGCTCCAAGGAAACTCTTCGCGGACTCGGGGTGCCTCACAGCCGACAGCCCAACAGGGTGACGCGGTGTCCGGGTCGATGAAGCGGGTCCGCTGGGAAATCAACTCCACGCCGTCCGGTGCAGAGGTCAAGCGGGCCGCAGATGGCACGATCTTGGGCAAGACCCCATGGCAGAGCGAGCGGCTGTCGGGCGATGGCGGCGACGAGCTCCGCATCGGTTTGCTCGGATATGCCGAACGGACCATCGTGCTCCATCGCGACCGCGACGAGTCTCGAGAGATCGTCCTGCAACCAACCCAAGCCGACAACAAATCGCCTGCATCGGCGAGTACATCCACGAATAAGGCCACCGACGCCGCAGCGAAGCATTCCATCGCAGGCAAGGGAAGAGGCAAAGCCAAAGGGAAGCCCGAAGCTGCCACCGCACAGAAGCACCCAGCAACGGGAAAGACCGGTGGGGAGACAGGCCTTGAACTCGAAGAATAAGCACGCCCTCCATGCTGCAGCGCTGGCTGTGGCCATGCTCGGTGGCGGGTCGACCTGGGCGCTCCCACAGGCCGAGCCAGCCGCGTCGATGCAGCCTGGTGTCGATTCGGCGGACAACAGCGAACAGTCCCTGTGTCTGGCGGATCCTCTGTGTAGGGCGCACTTTACTCGGGCGCGAAAGCTGTCGAAGGCAGAAGACTTCGAGGGAGCCCTGGCTGCGTACCAAGCGGCCTATCGTCGCCGAGAAGCGCCCTGGCTGCTGGTCAACATTGGGCGAACCATGCACAAGCTGGGTCGACCCCAAGAGGCGGTCAACTACTTTAAGCAATTCCTGGCCAGCCCCGGTACTCAGCCGGTGGAGGTGCAAGAGAAGGCACGCCAGTTCCTCCGAGAAGCGGAGCAAGATCTGGCCAGCAAGCCGTCTGAGCCCAAGAATCGGCCGCCCGAGCCCAAGAAGGCCGTAGCGAGTGGCAGTGAGTCGAGCGGCGGAACGGCCACTGCGACGGGATCACTGCCAGAGGATGGAAAAGGTGTGGTGGGGCCAGCATCGAAGCCTCAGCCACCCGCGCCGGTCGCCGCACCGAACAGTCGATGGCTCTCGGCACCATTCCTCGCTGGCGTTGCCGGGGGGGGTGCTGTACTCGTGGCGGGCGCAATCACTGGTGGCCTCGCGTTGTCCAGCTCGTCGCAGCTACGCAATACCGCATACGTCGGTGATCCTGGCATGACGCAGCTAACCCTGCAGCAGCGAACCATCTCGCTGACACGAGCCACCGATGTACTGATTCCCATTGGTGCGGCAGCAATCGCCGCCACCGTACTTGTGACAGCGCTGTGGCGACCACGCTCGACGGAACCGTCTGGACTTGGCAAGAGGGTGGCAGTGCCCGTGGTGACAACAACTGACAGCGCTGCGCCAGCAAGTGACAAGCCCCCCGACAAAGCGCTGGAAAAATCACCAGACGGGCCCACCGAGAAGGCACCGGAGCCACCAGCACCGCCTGCGAGTGTTCCCGTTTCGCAACCGACGACGCTGATTATACCGACGGCCTACATCGGCTCGACGGGCTTGGCCTTGTCTCTGTCCTGCACATTTTGATCTCTCGTCGCGAGCCAATGACTACGCGAAGGAGTGACTGTGGATGTTACCGACTGCTCATCGCGCTTGCCTGACCCAGTTGATTGGCTTGCCCCACAGGGTGCTACCGCTCATACTGCTCGCTGGCTGCACGCTAGCGACGGATACCACCATCCGAGCGGGTCTCGGCAAGCCATGCGTGTCAAACGATGACTGCGCGGGCGCGATCTGCCAAAAGGGTGCCGTGCTGACCGAGCCGGAGGCAGGCGTCTGTAGCTTGGCCTGCAGCAGCAACGCCGATTGTCTGGATGGGACGATTTGCGCCGCTCAGTACTGTCATGTGCCGCTAACTGTGGGTCTGACGGTGCCCTTGAATCCAGTGCCAAGTGACGCTTGGTCGCTGACGTTTGCCGACGGAGTGACCAAGGCTGCGGCGGAGCTTCCCTACATCAAACTGGACCGGATGTTTGTACCGACACCACTCGCGAACTCGCTCGATTCGATGCGAGCGCTAGCGATGCGAAATCGGGTGCTGCTCGGTCATCAACTGGAGTACCTGCCGAACCTGACCATCCTCGCGACTGAAAATCCGCTACATGTCTTCCTGGGCGTAAGCAGCGCCAATCCCTACACGCTGCCGGATAGTCCAACCAACCTAGGTCAAGTCTACCTGCACACGGAGGAAGCCTACTATATTGCCGGGAGGCTGGCCGCCAAGTCCTCTGCAAAGCGGCTTGGCGTGATCGCTGGCGTCATTGGTCCAGAGTCGATTCGCAACGTCAATGCGTTCGCACTGGGTGCCCGCCAGGAAAAACCAGGCATCGTGGTCGAGGTACGCCATCTCGGTTACTACTACGATTCCGGAGCGGCACCGACCTATAGCTACGCTGGATCGATGTACTATCGCGAGGAATACCTGGCGCGCTTGCTGTGGGAGGCCGGTGCAGAGGTCGTTTTAGACATGAGTCATCGCAACGATCGCGCACGGAAGCTCCTTCATGTGCACGATGCGATGCGGCCAGTCCTATCGATCATCTCGCACGTACCCTTTGGAACCGGTGACCTCGATCCGAGCGTTGAAAAGTCAGTACTCGCGGGAATCCTAGAAAACTGGATGCCGGTATCGCTTCAAGTACTGGAGCAGATCCATCGAGGAAGACTGTCCCCAGCGACCCGTGTCGGGTTTGACCTTTCCGAAGGGGATAAGCCTCCGTTCACGGTCAGCGTCAATCGCAATGCACGGACTGGGCTCGATCGTGATGATGATGCGGTGTTCTTCATCCGCGAACTAGCCAACAGCCGAGATCCGGCCTGGCTCAAGATCTGGACTGGACCCTTCAAGACAAACGGCCAGCGCGATCAGGATGGGAATGGGATTCCGGATCAAGCGCAAGACGTAAGTGCCAGCAGCGGACTGGGTGTCGAAGAGATCTCGAAGATGTGCTTTTTCGTCGATGGCGTCGTCGAAAAAAAAGCACTCAACGACCCTCTGTCTGGAGACCAACCCGCCCTGGTGCCAGGAGGACTTGTGCCATTAAGTACCTCCGCCGAGAGCGCAGTTCCAGCCGTATCAGACACTGTTGACAAGCTCGTTCTGCCGCTCGGACAGAGCAGTAACTGTCGCAAGAATGCTCGATGGATCTTCCGCAGCAACGGCTAGATAGGAGTCGTCATGTCCTGGCCAACAACGATTTCTGCCTTCTGTCTGTCGATTGTGCTCGTCGCTGCTACCACCCGGCAAGCGCAGGCCCAGTCCTGTAGCACAATCAAGAACCCGCTGTACATTGCAGGTTCGACCGCACTTGAGCCCCTGTACAAAGAAATCGGTCCCAAGCTAGCTTCCGATCCAGTAAGTCCGGTCACGCTCGTATATCTAAAAAACGGCTCTTGTTCAGGAGTCGAACAGCTTGGAACCAAGCTCACCCCGGCAGTGGCACCCAAGATGTTTTATGTCGATGCCAGTTACACAGGTGGAGATGTACCGCAGTGTGTAAACGATCTTGCCGTGAGTCCCTCGCTCGACATCGCGGTGTCGGATGTGTTCTACGAACGATGTAAAAACGGAGCCGCTCTGCCCGCTGGGTATAAGGACTTCCTTGGTCCGGTCGCAACCATGGTGATGCTCGTTCCCAAGCAGAGCAACCAGACCGCGATCACCGCAGAGGAGGCCTACTATCTGTATGGGTTCGGTGGCTTTGGCGACGCAGAGCCTTGGACCGACGAAAATTCCGTCTGCATTCGTAGCGCCAGCTCGGGTACGCAAGGACTGTGGGCTGCCGCGATTGGTGTCCCTCCAGGAAGCTGGCGCGGCAAAGGGAATGCCGCCTCTACCGATGTTCTCAACTGTTTGGCCGCTTCCGCCCAGAAGTCTCCCGAGCGGACGATTGGAATCGTTGGTTCAGAGATCTATGACGCCGGTACAGTCCGCAATACGTACAAGTCACTGGCATTCCGAGCCTATCGTCAGAATCATGCATACTACCCAGACTCTACGCCGACTTCCTATGACAAGCGGAACGTCCGAGATGGTCGTTACACCGCGTTCGGATTCGCACACCTGTTGGCAGCTACCGACGCAACGGGAAAGCCTTTCAACCCACTGGTTGAACAGCTGACTACTCTGCTGACCGGACAGCGTAGCGATGTTCTCACCAACATCATTCGCAACGTCAAGATGGTGCCACGGTGCGCAATGAACGTCACACGAACCTCTGATGGTGGCGACCTGTCTGTATACACCGGACCGTCTTGTTCTTGCTTTTATGAAACCACACTTGCTGGACGAGCACCGGATCGCTGTCAGAGTTGCAAGGTTGACGGAGACTGTAGCAGCAGTCATTGCCGACTCGGATTCTGCGAGCCGCGGTAACAGAGGAATGCATGCACAACAGACAGACGATACAGAGCAGCTTGAGACGGGTGGTAATGGCAATGGGACTACTGGTCGCAAGCTGTGGGAGCGACATGACTCAGACAGACATGGGGACAGGACCGCAGTGTGCTGCAAATCCCATGACTCACCTTGAGCTTATCAATTCCTGCACGAATGCGGTGGCCATCGACAAACCTGTCCGGCTCGCCAAGTTTCGTCCCGGTGCGCCCCTTCAGCCGCTACCCAATTAACCCATCCCCCGCCACTGAACACACGGCCAGACCGATTCCGTTTTTCTCTCCTGTGGCGATCCGAACAGCAGGCAGGCGCTCACAGTAGACCCTATCTCCGACAGAAAAGAGCAACTGACTTGCTCAGCGTGCGCGCTGATCGAGCCACCCATCGAGCGTCTTCTTTGGTTGCGCACCAACGATGGTTTCGATGGCTCGGCCTCCCCGGAATAGGCTCATCATCGGAATGGAATGCGCTTGAAAACGTGCCGCCAGTTGCGGGTTTTCATCGACGTTGATCTTGACGATCTTCAACCGGCCCTGGCGCTCGCGAGCGATCGCGGCGAGCACCGGAGCCACCGCTCGGCAGGGTCCACACCACGGAGCCCAGAAGTCCACCAGAACGGGAATGGGAGAGTCTTCCACCTCAGCGCGGAATCGTCGTTCATCCGACTCGATGGGAGTCCCAGGAAGCAGCCCATGCTTGCAGCGACCACAGCGCGGTTCGTCCTGCAGCCGAACGACCGGGATCCGATTCACCGCACCGCAATCGGCACACGGCATCTCGACACTGTTCATCAGCAACCACTCCTTTAAGATCAAACTGGCCATCAAGACCTTGATGTCAAGCCGAGGATCCGCTCTTGAACGAAGGCGCTCTGCCGCTGTTTTTGCAGCAGCTCGGTAAGCACTTGTGGGACAGTAGACAGAGAGCCAGTTTTGCGATGTATGTACTGGGTCTTCTGTCCGCGCTGCCAAGCAAGAGTGTCGAGCCGATTGCGGCTCTGTTCGCAACGAACCCGACGGAAACGGACGCCGAGTTTCAGCGTCGAACCCCGGTACAAACGCTTATCATCGACGATACGTCGTTTCCCAAGAAGGGAGCAGGTTCGATGAGGGTGAAACGACAGTATGATGGGGGCTCTCGGAAAAGTGGCCAATTGTCAGGTCATTGCTTCGCTCACTGCAGCGACGGAGTATGCTCACATTCCTATCGATATGGAACCGTGGACGGAAAAATATCAAGGGAGACTGTACACGGGACTGCAACATCACCCAAGTTCGGTGATCTGTACGTATGCGTTCATCGTCGCAGAACGTGAGCGTCAGGAGCGAAGTGGGAATCCAGGAGAAGGACAGATGGTGCGAACGGCAGAGATTCCGCAGCGGCACAGTCCGACCTCTGTTGCGACGCTGCGCAAGCAAAATGGCGAACAAGTCACGCCCTGGTTTCTCGCCGCATTTCCCAGTCGTCCTCATCGAAAAACCACTCAAACACAGGCAGATGTGGGAGCCGCTTCTGGGCCCATCTTGGGCTACGCTTGAAGGTGTTCTTCGTTTGTGAGTCTCCGTAGGCATTCCATGCGTAGCACTTGCGAGTGGTCTGGGATGGCTTCTGACTTCCGCGCCCTTATCGCTCGAGAGCTGGGAAGTCTTCGCGATTTTCTCGACGGGAATGACCTTATCCGGCTTGAGATCACGATGGACGATGTTTTTGGCGTGAGCTGCGGTGAGGGCGGCGGCAATTTGACGGACCAAACGCATAATATCCGCAAGTGGCATGCGATCGTGCATGCGCCTGGAACGCCGACTTAGCGTCTCTCCTTTGAGGTACTCCATGACGATAAACGCAGTACCGTCAGCGAGAATCCCGAAGTCGTGACACTGAACGATGCCAGGATGGTCGATGCGATTCACGGCCTTGGCTTCGTTAAAGAAGCGCGAAACCACCTCTTGGTTCGCAGAAAGATCCGCATGCAAGACCTTGATGGCTACGCGACGCTCAATGGCATCATGCCGCGCCTCATAGACGACGCCCATTCCGCCTTGACTGATCTTTCGCACGATCCGATACGGACCGATCATGGTGTCTAGCACCAGAGAACTCCCTCCATCCAATGTTACATGGAAGTGTCATCGAGTTTCAATCGCTGGCAGGAATGAGCTTGCAATGGTCTTGGCGGTCTTGGCGGTCTCTGATGTCGGGTCCAACGAACCAGGAATGCTACTGTAGCGGAACGGAGTCGAGCGGGAGGCTGGTGCGACAACCGGAACAGAGACCGATTCGCCTTGGAAGAATTCAACGACAATGACGTGACAGGAAGGACCACGGACAGAATCGGACTGACACCAACGCGCACTGTGGTCAAAGAGTTGTACCGGCGTAGCCTCCCCTACCCACGAAAGGATCGTCTGACTTGCCCCCCATAGTTGGTCTAAGTGAGACGTCAGGAACCCCTCTTTTTTTGGGGAACTCCCTTTCTGTCTGTAACATCCCATCTTGCGACGCAGATTCACTTCCAGCTACTTGTGAGAGCACCGAGCACTCTATTGGTTCGCAGGCTAGACCCAGGGCTCTCTAGGATAGCTGGAGCAGAGCGGACGGAGAATCGCACTCCGTCTTTACGGAATAGAGTGCTTTGAGCGAAGGGACGAAATCTCGCGCATCAGCTCCTCCCGTTCGGTCAAGAGCTGCTCGATATGGCGCTGGCTGCGACGAAGTTTGTCCTCAAGACGCTTGCGAGAGAAGAACTCTGGTAGCTGTGCGGTAGACGCATCGAATCGCGGCAACGGATTCCCATTTGCCTTCCGAGCTGCCCCCGCAGATTCCCTTTGATAGTTATTGAGATGTTCCTGCAAACGCCAGGGTGGAGACATGATGAAGCGGCAGGCATCGTCACCTTGTGCTCGACAGCTAATTTCGACGGCAGCAAGCGGTACGCCGAAGCTCTCCTCACACCATCCTGAGGAGTACCCCGCGTTCATGGCGCAGACTGGCTCGGCGGCGGTCTTTCCGCGACGGATCCAGGAGTCCGCTTCAAATGAATAGGGGTGATCGTAGATGAGGTAGTAGTTTTCGTTTGGCATCACGCGGCTGCTCGGATCGATCTTGACCGATGCCCAACCAGAGAATGCAAACTGCACAGGTCCAATCGACAGCCGCTCGACAGGATCTGTGACTTGCATGTGGGAATGAAAATGACAGGCGTCGGACTTGCCGATGGCGTGCCCCAGATCGAAGAGTAGATTCGCCGCCAAACGGCGCGCTTCGCTCTCACTCCCTTCACGGTAGATGCTGCACAGGAGTTCGGTGAACTCGAATGACATCGCGGAGGCGCGCATCAGGATGTAGCGTTCACCGGAGATTTCGATCGTGCCACGGGTTGGATCTTGATTCTGCGTGCCGAAGTAGCGTCGGGCGTACTGCTCCGCTCGCTCGAAAATTTCCACAAACGGAGCGGGCACATCAACGGTGGTCACACTCATTACGACAGCTCCTGTACAAGCTTGCGCGCAGTCTGTTCATCAACTGAGGAAAGCTCTCCGCGATATTGATTCAGCGTCTGGGTCAGCAGTCGTCGAGCCTCTTGTTGATTGCCTTGGGTTTGCCACATGCGACAGATGCCAAAGACTGCGCGAAGCTCGTACACACCGGCTTTTTGACAGCGTGCGATTTCGATCGCACGAAGGAACAGATCATCGGGCCCACCATCTAGCGCAAACTCTATGAACGAGCCGCGAGTCTGTCGCCTCAGGAGCTCGGCCTGAACACGCAGCACCTCTGCGGTCAGGAATCGCTCGCCGTGGCTAGACATCAGCTCGAGTGCTTCTCGGATCTGTGCGTGCGCAGCATCAAGCTGTCCGCAGTCGAGGTAGCGCTCGGCCACAATCGCCAGCAGCGGAGGCATCGTCAGTAGCGTCCCCATTCGTCTGCGTCCAGCGAGTGCCTGCTCCATCAAAGAGAGCCCTTCCGCTGGCTGTCCGTTGGCCGCCATCGAAAAGCCCCGCATGAAACTGCCCTGGAGCACCGTGTGTCCATAGCCGTGCTGGGTTCCGAGTGTGCAGAGCTCATCGGCAAATCGACTGACAGTGGCAGCATCGTTTCGAAACACATGATGCACCGCTGCACCATGCAGCGCGAATCCTTGACTGTATGGATGCCCAAGTTCTTCAGCCAAGGCAATCGCCTGCTCATGTACGTTTTGCGACTGCTCTGCATATCCTGAACTCCACAGTGCATAGCCTTGGTGAACCAAGCACATGATCTGGAGATCAACGCCGTACAGATAGGTTAGATGCTGGTGGCGGTAGCGATCGTAGCGCGTTAGTACGGACGCACCGAGCCGCAGCGCGTTTGCAAACTCTCCGAGCATGACGCAGGTCACCTGCTGCGTCAGATCTGCCGCGAGAGCCGTATCTGGATTTTCATCGCGCAGCGCGATTCGTGAGATCTGTTCGGAAATATCACGGGCACGCCATAGCCGCCCTTTCGTCAGATTACAGCACCACAGTCCAAACAAGGTCGGCAAGACTTCCTCTACCCAGTCCGTGCGCTGTTGGGCCGCAACGCGAGTGCATAGCTCAAGGCAACACTGCAGTGCTTGCTCGGTATCAGAGGCTGCGTATCCTCGTGCGATTCCTATCGCGATGGTATGGGGCACACGCAGCGCCAACTCTAGCTGATCACGCGACGGTGTGGCTGCAAGCCGCTGTAGGAGTCCGAGCGCTCGATCAAGCTGGGTGAGTGCTTCTCGTGCCGCGCCACTGCGTAGCCCGTGTTCTGCCGATTGAAGCAGTGCAACCACCGCTTTGTTGAGTTCATCCGCGCTGGCATGCGGATGCTCTGCGGCCTGACTGTAGTGATAGGCGAGCAAGGGATAGAGATTCTCGACCCGATAGGCGGAACCACCGTGACTGCCATCACGGGCGCGGCGCTCAAGGTGATCTACCACGGCGAGATGAAGCTGTTTGCGCTGCGCGAAGGACAGCGTTCCGTAGGCGACCTCTTGGATGAGTGCATGACGGAAACAGTACGTGAGGTCTTCATCCGAAAGCTTGGCGGTGAGCTCGTTCTGTTCCAGATCATTTAGGTAGTCGGGTAGATATGTACGATCTGTCGCAATGGGGTGTACTCCGTCGATGATCTGATGCGAAAAGGTTCGTCCGATCACGCTGGCGATCTTCAGCAAGAGATTCTGCGGCGGTCGCAGCCGATCGATGCGGCTCTGTACGACTCCATGCATGGTGGTTGGAAAGTGCTGGCCACGCAACTCGGCTGGGGTCTTGGTAAGCGAGCAGATGCCATCGGAAACGCGTACTGCGCCCGCATCGATCAGCGCCATGAGCAGCTCTTCGCTGAAGAACGGATGTCCCCCTGTTTGTTCGAACACAAACTCGATGAGAGGGAGTGGTATGATCTTGGTTCCCAGCCGTTCCACAAGCTGGATCTCGGTCTCCGTTTTCGATAGTGGCTGGAGTACGAGGAGCTTCGCCGATGGACTCTGCCGCATGCGCTGGTATTCCGCACGGGCCATCGAATCGGAGAGATCTGCCAAGGGTCGCGTGGTCAGTACGATGAGTAGCCCCGGAAGTTCCCTCCGGAGCCGGAAAAGCAGAGACCACGAAACCGAGTCGAGCCAGTGTGTGTCGTTGAGCAGCAGCAGCGTGGGGCCTCGGCTCTCTACGCCCCGCAGGATCTGGACCAGCAGAGTCTGCAATTGCTCGGAGTGCGTGCGACCGGCCATCGTAGCCGACCAGCCCTCGGTTTGAGCGTGCGGTACGCCAGTGAGTTCCATTCGTAACACCGCGGAAAGCAGGGCCAGCCGCCGTTCACGTTCTTCAGCAACGTCACTGAGGCGGCTCGCTCCTCCGCTGCGCATGGATGGTGCGCAGAGTTCTGGAACGACCTGCCCGATCTGCTCACGAACGCTGCGCGCATCTCCTCCAATGCCTTCGGTTGGGAGTCCAAAGAGTGAGCGAAACAAAGGAGTGAATGCCGAGTATGCACTGGTGCGATCGATGGAATCCCCACTACCGATGAGAGTGATGATTCCCAGCGAGTTTGCTTGCTCAAGCAGCGCTTCTGTCAGTCGGGATTTGCCAATTCCAGCCGGCCCCTCCAGGATGAGCATGCCTCCCACGGATTGCTCGCGGAGCTGCTGCAAACAGCCCTTGATGGTCTCAAGTTCCGCAGTCCGACCGAGCAATCTACTGGAGCCCTGAAATGGCTCGTGTGAGTATTCGTGACGGAGTCGTTCCCGTAGTGGAGGAAAGGCGGAAATTGGCTTTGATTTGCCTTTCACTGTGAGCGACAGCGCCGTACCAAAAGCGATGCTGGTCTTGGTGGATTCGTATGTGGTCGCGTCGCAGAGGATCGGCAATTCCCCATCTGAGATGGCGGCGGCGCTCATCATTCGCGCCGATAGGTTCACTACATCGCCAAGTACCGTATACTCGCGCCGAACTGCGTTTCCAACCGTGCCGCAGAATGCTTGTCCTGTGGTGACTCCGATTGCGCAGCGCTCACCGCGCTTGTGAAAGACTTCTTGGCAAGCTAGCGCCGTGCGAACACCCCGCAGCGCGTCATCAACATGTGACAGCGGAGGGAGCCCAAATACGGCCAGCAGCATCGCTCCTTTTTCATCAACGTGTAGTGTGTTGATGCTGCCCTCATATCTGGCGATGATCCGTTGAACCGATGACACCAGGTGTTGCGCATCATTGGCACCCTCAACGTCGAGGTCTGGGAGCAGCATAAAGAGAACGCTCACCCGGCGAAGCTCCGTTAACCAAGCGCTCTGTCCGGCATCGAAGCGATCCAGAATAGAAGACGGCAAGCAGGCCCGAAGCGCCTTTCGCATGTCGTGCTTTAGAGTTGGCAATCTGCGCGGTGTTGGCGGCGGCGGCTCTGTGAGCTCCCAAACGCGCATCGCACCCCCTTCTGGAAGCCGTACACCATGGGCGTGTCGCCCGAGCAGAGCCGTTACCTCCTGGGATAGCATGACCTCGGATGGTGCCGCTTTCGGACAGACCAAGCTCGCTCGACTGAGAGCCGGTCCACCAAACACGAACTCCCAGCGCCCAAGGTATCCGCCAAGCTGACGAAGGCTCGCTGCGCCGAAACCGATACCGATGCGCATCTCCATCCGCACGCCATGAACCGGCAGCGTAGCCGATAGTGCTTGCTGTAGGGACAGCGCACAGGTTACGGCAAACCCTGCGGCGGCCTCAGCCGGTTCCTCGGCCCACAGCGCAGTGAGTCCATCGCCAGCGATCTTTACGACTTCGCCGCCGTGCTGAGAGATATGGTCAATGACTTTGCCGAAGTACGCCGTGAGCGTGCTGGCCAGGAGCTCGGCACCGACCCTTCCTTCTTGGCAGAGCCGCTCGGTCAGCTTGGTAAATCCCGAGATGTCGGCAAATAGCACCACTCCAGAGAAGGGAATCCGAGCGGGTGGCTCTTGTGGGTTGGAGCAGGCGAGCAGGCGAACATACGGTGGGGGGACAAAACTGGCCAGTTTAGCCAGCTCGCTTTCCTCCTCGATGTGTGGAGGTGGCTCACCATGGCCCAATGTGTGCTGCCCCTGTGGCTCACCCGGAACCCTATTTTGGCCCATGTGACGTTACATGATAGGACATCTTGGGCCTGAAAGCCCCTCCTTTGACGACGTGTGTCAGGGGTGCAGTTCGGCGATCGCCGCCCAGACTTTGCCAAGGGCTCCGCTTGGTGACATCCTTTTTTCCTGCTGTGCGAGCCGCCAGATGGCGTTGTCTTTGCCGTGAAAGAAGACCTCGATTCGGTTTTCGCGATGGCCACCGCGCCTTGGATCGTGCCGCCCTGTGAGTGCCAGGGCCGATAGTAGGGACTGTTTGGCGTGTCCTGCCAGGTGTGCCACAGCTCTCTGTCCTTTTGTCGGTGGCAAAGAGGGCGGGGTCTGCTGACGTGTGAACAGACTGTCATTCCTCGCAACCACCGGGTTCATCTTTTCGAGCAATTCGGTGCCCCATGGGAAGCCGCACGAATTCGTGATGAACTGCACAATAGAGACGATATCCAGAAGAACCGCTGCTATCGAGTAGCACCAAGGACATAATGCCCGTAGTGTGCCAGCCCATCTGGGTTCTTAAGATACTTGAACAACACCTGTCCGCCCGGATCTGCACCGACCACTTCGGCCGCCTTCAGCGCGTCGTTGAGAGATTCCCAGAAGACCTTAATAAAATACTGCGGCGATTGGGTCAGCTCACTCTTGCCGACAGCGGTAATTCGCTTGATGAATCCCTTCTGCTTGCTAATCAGGCTCTTTTCCATTTCTAAATCAGCAGCCCGCAACACCGACGGGTCAAGGGAATCCGCCATATTGAGGGCGATCACCTCGAGTGCGACCTCGGGTCCGTTTACTCTTGGATCGGTCAGTCCTGGGTACTGAAGGTCCGCGTTCTTGCGACGTTCGGTAGCATCACCAATCTCATAGTGGCCATAATGGTCCATTCCGTTCGGATTCTTAATGTACTGGAACAACACCTTGCCACCAGGATCTGCCGATACTACCTCTGCGGCTTTCATGGCATCGGCCATCGTCTCCCAGTAGACATGAATGTAGTATTGTTTGGCTTGGGTTACCTCGTCTTTACCAAGCGCGGTGATCCTCTTGATAAATCCTTTCTGCTTTGAAATCAGCGTCTGCTCCATATTCAAATCGGCTGCTTTGAGCGCTGCGACATCAGCGCCGTCTGCAATGTTCAGCGCTATGACTTCTAGCGCCACTTTTGAATCCTCCATATATCCATCGCCACAGCCGAGCAGAAGAACACCATAGGTCAGCAAGGCAAGTATCTTGGACGCATACGAATCGATCTTCATCGAACACCTCCGTGGAATCTGATTGGTCTGTTTGTGAACCAGCACGAGCGTCCTAAGACGCTTGAGCAGAGCATGCACCCTAGGGCACTGACTGGACAATCTACCGAAGAGTTGAAAGACTGTTCACTCACAGCGAACAATCAAGATCTACCGTCGCTGGAAGAGACGCCGGCGTCGGCGAGACCGGGAGGGTCTTTGATTAGAGGACAGCGTGGCACCAGCATGGTCATTGCCCGTGCCATATTGACAATCATTTCCACTATTTATGAGTTCATACCTCGGGAGATGAGTGCGTTTGGCGCAAGGCACGCTTGTTGCAAATCGGGTTAGGAAGAACCAGGTACCAGAGGAGGATCAGGATGAGACGCAGGGCTAGATGGATATTCGTTGGTTTGCTCGCTGGCTGTGGCAACGACCCTGCCATCGACGTGTCGAAGGTGGTCACCGGACTCTATAAATTTACGGCGTCAACACAGACAGACAACTGCACACCGCGACGATTTGTCGGTGGACGAGCTTCGGTTGCGGTCTTTCCCGGACCTGAGAGTATCGATCTCTTTGAGGCCGATGCTTCCAGTGAGCAGAGATACTCACTGAAATCAGCCAATGGCTACTCGGTGCGGACACCAGCAGAAGGCGACAACCTCTATCCCTGTCCAAGTGTCCGCAGTGGTTCGTACGTGAGCATACGAACATTGATAGGTGCCGATCACAATCGCATTGAAGTGAACGCCACTGAGCAGTGGGTCATCACATCGACCTGTAGCGGCGCACGCGTTGGCGTTTCCGAAGTACCTGCCTCCAGCTGCCGAGCGGATCGAACGCTTGTTTACGAGCTACAGTCAGAATGTCAAAGTCCATGCAACATCAAATCAAACAAAGATCCTGCAACGGCTGAACCGACGTACCAATGCGATTGCTCGCGCTCGTAGTGCTCAGAAGGTTCCCTTGTCTAGGAAAAACTCCGCCATCACCGAACCCCATGAATGAGATCCATCGGGTCCAGAGCCCGCCGCTTCATGGTATTCTTGTTCCAGCACTCCCTTGAATCGTCCATCAGGAAGTTGCTTTAACATCAAGAATATCCGGCCGTTTTGATCAAACGCGGCTAGCTGGTTGAGTGCTGAATCACGCTCAACTCTGGATACACGTTGATGAATGGGGACAACTCCCGCGTTGGTTGATCGAGTGGCATTGAATGCCTCAATTTGTCGGTTGAGAGCATCCACTGCTGCGGAACTGCTGGACGGACTGCTCTGTCCGCTTGGCCCTGGGGGCGCAGGATTCGGCAGCGTAGTCTTTGCGCACCCATACCAAAGAAAAAGAAACGCCATCGCTATCGGGACGCCTGCTCTGTGCCTCATCATGAAATCCTTAGGAATCTCCAGTCCGGGGGCTGGGGGCTCACGGGACAGTGGGCCCCCAGGTACACGTACGGGACTGCACGACGCAGTCTAGCTTCTTTTTACGATACCACAAAGGCGCTGCGGAGCGGCGCTGACGGAGTGAGAGAACTCTTGTGCGGCGAGCGTGTTGGCTACCAGCGCTGCAGCCTGCTGCAGGTACTCCTTTCCTGGGCAGAATGAAGCTCCGCTCGGGCCTGGGATGAGCGTCGATCGGGTAGGCCGATCTGGTTGACAAACTTCAGCAATATTCCTACATCTGTTTGGCCATGATTATGATGCGTAAAGCCATCTTCTTTTTTCTTGGCGTCCTTTCGTTCCCTGCCTGCGAGGGCATGGTGTTGGAGGACGATACTCGGGCAGTTGTCGACGTGGCGACCATCGCGAATGAGCTGCGCGACGGGACGCCCGAGGCGGCTGCGGTACTGCGCTTTGTGAACAACGCACCCGAGTCGGTTCTGACCTTCAACTTTGGTGCAGGAGGACAGACGCTCGCTACGCACCGCCGCGGCCCCGATGCCGTCGCGGGGACCAGCGATGACGTGTTGTACACCCGGGTCTCCGAGGTGAGCGGCATTCGCGGCGTGGGTGCGACCACAATGAGTCGCATCGAGAAGTACGCCGTGGGCCATCACTTTGCCGATGGTTCCGGGGAGCCGAAGACCGCCGCCTGGGCCAGTTCCCTTGGCTATGGTGAGGACATTACGGTGAAGCACGCGGTCTCTGTCTACGAGCGAGACTGCCGCTCCTCCTGCAAGATGGTGGATCTGCGCACCGAGTCGTTCTCCATTCGCATTTTCCGCGGTGGGGATGGCGAGCACTATCTGGTGCTGAACGACCGGCACTTGGGCCGTGTGCAGCGAGACGGCGTGATCAGCATGACCTCGGGTGGCACCGGCTCGAATCCTGCCGGGTATGCATCGCTGTGGTTTTATGCTCGCGTCGATCGATTCACTGCCACAGACTATTCGTTCACGCTGAAGGGATACACGGAGCAGCTCCCCACGAAGTCCCTGCCCACCTGGCGCTACTTGCTGGTGGACGATGTCTTCCCGCTGCCGCTGCGTGATCTGCCGCCGGCACCAACACCGGGCTATACGGATGTCTACGTCACGGTGACGAACACCTGCTCCATCATCACCAGTCCCACGACGATTGATGCGCCGGCCGGAGGCTCGGTAAAGCTACGCTACCAGAACGCGGCGTCATCCACGTACCGGGCGTTCCTTTCCATGAGTTACGGCGGCGGCGCGTCGTTGGCCCCCGGTGAGAGCTTCGAGGACCCCAATCCGCGCTGTGGCCGAGGCATTGCATCCGAGGCGACGAGATTCGACTCTCCCTGCGGCAGCACCACCGGCCTCGTCGTGCGCTGTCACTAAGAAAGTGTTTCATTTGGAAACACCTGCTTAGAAGGAGTCTCCTGACTGCGTTAAGGAGTCCGCTGGCAATGACGAGCGACCCACCTAACGTAGCCAGCGCAGCAGGATGTCCTGTGTGCCATCGGCGTTGATATCGCCACCCACAGGCGTTGTGAGATCGGAAAAGAGAGCTGTTCCCAAGCCCGCCCGCCAGCGGGAATAGGTTCCAAAGCCGCTGCCGGAGGACGGGGCGACCCAGAAGGATCCGGTGTTGCGAAAGACTGCGATCGCATCTGCTCTGCCATCACCGGTGACGTCCGCGAGGAGCTGTGCAGTAGAGCCGGTTCCGTGTCCTGATTTCCACAAAGAGTAGGCTGAAAATGCGGTTCCACTCGATGGAGCAACCCACCAGCTCCCGGTGGTTCCGTAGAACACCACCGCATCCGCTCTGCCATCACCGGTGACATCAGCCAGAAACTGTGTTGAAGAGCCGACTCCGTGATTGGTCTTCCACAGTGAATAGGAAGCGAAGGACGTTCCGGTAGAGGGCGCGACCCAGAAGCTTCCAGTGGTTAGGAAGAAGGAAACCGCGTCGGCTTTGCCATCACCGGTGACGTCCGCTACAAGCTGGGTGCTGGAGTCAATTCCGTGTCCGGACTTCCACTGAGAGTAGGGAAGGAATGCTGTTCCTGTTGAAGCCGCAATCAGCCAGTTTCCCGAGGCTGCATGGAAGGCTACAGCATCGGCTTTGCCATCACCGGTGACATCGGCGAAAAGGTAACGTGAGGCGCGAGTTGCCGTACCGGCGTGCCAAGGAAGGAGCGGACCGAACGAAGCGGTGCCGGTTCCCGATAGCGCAGGCGCGACTGAAATCGATCCGCTTGCAGCAAAGATCGCGATCAGATCGGCTCTGCCATCACCAGTGGCGTCAGCAAGGAATGTGTAGTCGGCACCTTCGATGGTGGGTTCGTGCTGGTTTTGCGGAGCAGACAGGGACGTACCCGTAGAGAGCGCGACATCCCAGTCCTGACCACCACTGCCGTATGCTGCCCGGACTCCTGCGATGTCCGTTACGCTCAGCTTGCCGTCTCCGGTCCACAGCGGGTTGCAATAGTTCATGACGGAGTCGAGGTCCCAGGCACCGATCAAGACATCGCCATCACTGCCTTGCTCAGATGTACAAAAGGACGGAGTGTCGGGGCGATTCTGTTCGTGGGCAAAGCCGAGCGCATGGCCAAACTCATGGACGGCACCAACGCGGATACAGTACGGCTTGGTTCGCTGACAGCCGGGGCTCCAGGTGGTGAACGCGAAGTTTAAGACCATACCGTCTTTGACTCCGCGTATCTCTGTGCCGAGCCCAAGCGTGTAGGGCCCGACATCCTTGACGCGGATGCGAATTCCTGATGCATCCGTCGCGCAGCCTCCCCATCCTGTGAAGCGCACAGCAGAGACCGATTGCCAGGTACTTTCGACCGCAGCGCGAACCCACTCTCGCTCTGTTGAGGTGCCGGGATCGAGGCTTTCCCAGCACACCGGAATCTCGGTGTTTCGTCCGCTGCGACTCCACAGTCGCGAGGCCGCAACATACAGAGACTGACTCTGTTCGATCGTGTCGGGAGTGCTTTGCTGCGGGCGTTCGGCACACGCAAAAGTCAGCGCACCGACGAGGACAAGCATCAGCAGGCGGGGTCTGGGCAACGGCGACAAAGTGGCTGGATAGGAGATTCCCATGCCCGCGTTTCTAACATTCGCTGCGCTCCTTTGTATGCAAGAGTCCGCTTAGGAGGCCCGATCTGCAGCAATGTCTGACTCCTGTTCACTTTTTACTTGATCACTGATGTTTTGATCAGTAGTTTCGCTGCGCTCTCCACGCAAGAGAGCGCGTTTCGAAACCCATTTCCCTTTGTAAGGAGTCGAGAATGAGTCTGACCTTCTACTACGCCCCCCACTCGAGTGCTAGCCCGGTTCACTGGACACTGGAGGAGCTTGGCGTTCCTTATGAGAAAGTGCAGCTCGACTACCGAGTCGGCGACACCAAAAAGCCAGAGTTTCTGAAGCTGAATCCCAATGGCAAAGTGCCGGTTTTGGTTCACGACGGCGTGGCGATCTTTGAATCGGCGGCCATCCAGCTCTACTTGGGAGAGCTGTTCGGAGTGGCCAAGGGACTCTACCCCGCGCCGGGTCCGAAGCGCGGCGAGGTCATGAAGTGGATCATTTGGACCAACGTGACGCTCGGAGAGGCCATGTCGCGCTTGGGTCGCAACGTGGGTGAGTGGGCACCGGCCGATGAGCGCAACGCCAAAGCAGGGGCGACCGCGAAGGCCGACATCATGGGGTTGCTTCAGATTGTGGAAAATACCCTCCAAGGTCGGCCCTACCTGACCGGAGAGACGTTCACGCTGGCCGATCTCCACCTGGCGTCCTGGATCGAGTACGTGCGGATGATGCAGATCGACCTTACGCCCTATCCGACGCTGGTGGCGTGGTGCAGTCGCTGCACGGCTCGGCCTGCTTGTGCCACCGCTCCATAGCGACTCACTAGACGACGTCTGTTAAAACAGACGATCGTCTGCTGAAACGACTCGGCATGTCGATGTAGTGTCCGGCGGGGGGGCGAGTCTCGGTAGAAACCTGTCTGAGTGATCCCGCTAGGCGGCGCGAGCGGTCCCGGTTGCTTGCGTTTCAATCAAGCTGATGAGACGCGATGGACTACAGCGGCGGACGAGCAGGTGGCGAACCCCTCGGCTGACTGCTAGTTTGCGTGCTGCTACCACCGCATTGTGGCTGTTTACGTCGGTCACGATCACAACCAAATCAACGCGATTGACCAGCGCCGCCAAGGTTTGGGCACCTCGACCAGCGGTGTGGCCGCTGTGAATCTCTAGCTCATAGCCGGCGGACCGCGCTGCCTGTTGGAACAGACCTTCGGAACGCTCGACGCCGCCAATCATGCCGATGCGAAGAGGCGGCGATTGCGTGCTGGGCTGCACCAGTTCGGGTTGATACTTGGGACGTTTCGACGAAGAGATCGACGCTGAGTTCATTGAGCCACCATCACCATAACAACCTAAGTCCGTTATAGCATACGATGTCTGCTATGATGTGATTTTGTCCAGTCTTCGTCGAGAAATAGCGGAACTCGTCCAAAATAACGGACGATCGGGTGCTTGAGCGGAGGCGACTTAGAACTTCTGAATCGTTTCGACGAGCGCCTTGGCCCAGGTGAGCGGAATTTTCTTGGAGGCACGGTCCACTTCCATCGAAGCGCGGCGCAGCTTGATATTCGGGAAGTACTGCTGAATTTCTTGAAGCCGTGGCGAAAAACCACCGCGAGCGGCTTCCATTAGGTTCTGGTACGCCATCCGCTGTTCCGAGTTCATCTTCCCGACGGGAAGGTCGGGCACTACATCGGAAAAGTAGGCGTTGGCGACCCGATTGAGTGAGGCGCAGCGAAAGTTGAAATAGTGGTTGGGACCGCCATCGGTCGCTTTGACGAGGAAGAATCCGAAGAAGCAGCCGGTGTCCGAAAGCTCAAGCGATTTGTCTTGCTTGAGCGCTTGCAGATCCCAGCCGTTCCATTTCTTGATCTTGGGGTCACCCTGGGCAGCAAACTTGCGGTCGAGCCAGACCTTGTGCCATGGCTCTGCGGGGCGAAGCTCTTTGGCCGGTGCGACGAACTTCATTCCCGATGGCACGCTTTGCACGATCTGGATGAGGGCAATCTTGTCCTCTTCCCGGCCTACGCGACGACCGATCCGCACAAAGCCGAGCCAAGGTGTGCCCGGCTCCGCTTTTTGAAACTCGGTCAGGTTGTCGGTACCAATGTTCATGGTGAAGCTTGGCCGGACCACGCCCCACAAGGTCGCATCGTTGGCGAGCTCCTTTTCATTGTCAGCCTTCATCACCAGATCGGGATTTTTCGGCATGCGCAGAAAGGTTGTGCGCAGCTCGACCGGACCGAACTCTGGTTTGTTGTCGTATTTGGTGGGCTTTGGCTTGGTTTTGATGATCTCATTGCCGGAGGACTCTTCCGTAGTACCCACCGTGAAGGATTGCTTGCCGCTGCCTTGGCTGTTGGTGCCGGAAGACTGG
>Ga0075163_10003559_pt1 | contig 20948 bp, 24 predicted proteins | sample JI1023141ADNA_FD_71478 | JGI IMG/M metagenome (GOLD analysis project Ga0075163, IMG submission 71478) | Wastewater effluent complex algal communities from Wisconsin, to seasonally profile nutrient transformation and Carbon sequestration -... | ecosystem: Engineered > WWTP > Effluent > Algae... | reverse complement strand
CCGACGCCCGGCCAACCAAGTTATTCTCAAGACTTTAGGTAATAGATTGATCTCAAAAGAAAAAGCGGGTGCTTCGGAAGATCTGGAAGCACGCCTCCAGGGCCACACCCCCATGATGCATCGGCCTTAATGCCAGTAATGACGTGGGTTTCAGAGGGTTTGTTTTTCAGGCTACACCACCAGCTACACTAAACGCCCTAGCTACTTTCGTACCTTTAGGCGGAACGTTTAGCCTTGATCGGGTTTCGGCGTCAAAATGATGACAACGCCCTCAATGATCTTGAAAATCCCCTTGTAGTCGTCGTTATTGAAATACTGATTCAACCCCGCAAAAATCAGCGGAAGCCCCCGAAGCCAATCCCGAACTTCAAAGACAGCCCGGTATGAGTAATTCGCGAGGTTAACGGGGTCTTTGCCCTTGGCAAACCGAGCAATCAATACGGCTCGGAGATCGTCCGCAGCTGTTTCTGGATGGAGCCTCATCCACTCTCGACCGTAAGACAACACCTCAGCGTGGCCCACCATATCGTTTTCTCTCCTTAGGAGTGGGCTGTTCTGACTAATCCAGAGCCCGCGTAAAAAAGCATACCCTCGTCGAGTAGCATGTGCGCAAGCACAACTATCCTTTCGTCACAATATTTGGAATAGCTACAGGACTCAGCCATGTGGTTTCACACGCTTCTGAAGATTGCTCTGGTTGGCCTCACGCTTGTTGGCTCGAACGCCAATGCAGCCACCCCCAGCAGCTACGACCCTCCGCCGAGCGTTGCTCCTGCGGGCATGAAGTGGCGACTCGTGCAGGAGTGGGTCTGCATTTCCCCTACGCTGAGCCCTGAACAGGCCGTCCAAGAGGCAGTAAAGCGCACTGCCCGCAATGGCATTGGGATTGGCATGGAGCCGATCGGCTTCACGTTTGTCCCGCAAGGAGGCAAGAACTGCCTTGTGTCGGCATGGAAAAAACTGGTCAAGGAATAGACGACGTTGCACGCTTGACATTCGCCCTGCACCCGGTGCAATCTGTAAATGCCCCGACACAGAGGGGCGCGGGCGTCGCGGCCCGTAACTCTCAAGGCCGACAGGCCGCGCAAGCGGCTTTTTCACGTCGGTGGCATGGCTACGCCTGATCAATGGCGGGGCCGTGTGGGAGGGCGCAAGCCCTGCCGGTGTCCTTGAGACCGGTCCGCGAACCCGCACGGTTCCGCCACCCCTCGTCGCGGAGGGACGCGGAGTTTCGACCGCACTCAAGGAGTACCAACCATGCACCGCACGACTCTGGGCACCTTCGCCCGCCTCTCGCTCTACCGCACCCTGCGCCGCTTTGCCGGCCCCGCCCTCGCCTACCGTCTGGCCTTCGCCGGGAGGGCCGAAGCATGAGCACCCCCACCGACTTCAAGCCCGTCCACCGGGACGACGTGGCAGGCTGCCTGAACTGCTGTGCCGAGTCGTTCGCCCAGTTCGCCGCCCTGTTGCAGGCCATCAAGGAAAAAGCGCCCGAACACTCTGATGCCGCCAAGCTGGCCGCCCTGGGCTTGGCCGTCGCCAACGACATGGAGAACTTCGCCGGCAGCATCCTGGAGCAGGTGCAGAAAGGCGGGGTGAAGCAATGAGCACGTCACCCGCTCTCACCCGCGGCCCCCGTCGCAGCATCGGCCACCAGCAGCCCGCCGCACTTTCGCCGCTGGCGATCTTGAAGGCCATCGTGCTGGAGACGATGGATTGCCCGCCGGTTCGCCCCTTCAGCGCCGACAGCTACCTGCCGCCGCACCTGCTCGACGCTGCCCAGCGTGCTATTGCAGCGGCGGAAGGTCGCCACGTTGCCGGGAGGGCCGCAGCATGAGCACGACCCAAGCCACCATCGAGGCGTTCTCTTGGCTTACCAAGGACGCGCAAAGCATCCCCGGCGCCCGACACGCCGAAACCACCCACGACACCGCCAAGGGCATTGCGCTTGTCCTTGAGATGGTGGAGGCGGCTGACCTGCGGGACGAGGAAAACGGCCCGCCGCTGATGAGCGCAAGCGATCGAGGAACGCTGATCCGCCTTGCCATCGCCTCTGCCCGGATGCTCCAGGGCGAGGCCTGGAAGCACATCGGCTGGCTAAACGAGCACGGGGTGAAGAGCGCCACTTAATCTGCACCATCCGCCCCCGGCTTGATCTGCCAAGACCGGAGGCGGGTGATGATGGGATCCAGCTGATCGGCAGCCTCCCTGGCCCACGCAAGCCATTCCCTGACCTCGGTTCCGTTGAGGCCACTCGCCGCGGCATCTGCCTCCAGACGCGAGACATAGTCGCGAATCCGCTCCGCCGCGCCCCATCTCTCTGCTTCCTGAGCCAGCTCCAAGCGCCGTTTGGCTTCAGCTTCTTCACGCGCCCGAATATCCGCTTGCCGTTGGGCTTCGAGCAATCGTAGTCGCTCCTGCTCTTTACTGGCCCTGCGTTCCTCGGCCCAGCGAGCGATACTTTTCACCGAACCAGCGTGCTGACGCTCAACCCCTTCGAGGATGAGCGGCCACTGGCCTTCAAGCAATCCCGACTTTGAATCGCCAAAACGGATCTCGCCGTAGCCTTGTTGCTCGACGTAGATCGAGAGTATCCCTGTCGGCGACAGCACCCTTTCTTGACGTGGCGATCCATCCCACGAGTTCGCCACGGTCTTGTAACCAGCATCCAACTTCTCCGTGAGCCGGATTTGAACTGTCGCACCGGCGCGTGAAGCCTCGAGTCGTCCATTCCCCTCGACAAGCTTGACAACGTATCCAGCGGCATCCAGCGCAAACGCCAGATCGCTGAGCAGGCGCAACGCACGCTTGTACGTTCGTATCGACACCCTCAGAACAGACTTTTTCCACGTCGGGAGCAAAATCTCACCCTTCTGGCAAAACCACTCCCAACTGAAGAAGCGCACAGTGGGTTTAGCGTTCAGATACCGCTTTCCTGGGTGCGCCTGCTCCCAATCGAACTCCTCTTTACCCTTGAGAGCCTGCTTCTCCGCCTCGCAATAGAGATGCTGAAGTGGCTGTATCACGCGGTGCAGAGGTTTCTCAGGCGGCTCTGGTGCCGACTCGGTGGGTATTTGCTCAGGCTGGTGCGGCTTGCGTCGGACGCTCGCCCGGGGCTGGGCGGCTGAAGCGTGCTTTGCAGGATCTCGATCTGGAAGCTCCGGCTTCATAAAGGCTTGGCCGACGGCGACACGCGCCCAGCGGCCGCGCTGCGGAACTGGGACGTTCAGTTCCGAGCACAGGCGCTTCATACCTGCGTAGCTCAGCCCGTAGCTTTTGCAGAGAGTGGTCAGCGGGGTAGTCCAGACCTCGCCGTATAGCTTCTCTCGATCGACATCATCAGCCATGGCTCCTCCAGCGCGATGTAACGGATTCACCGAAATCTATCGCGAAACTTCGATTGCAGGAACGAGATCAAGTAGTTGAGCCGTCAACGAAAAAGCCCGCACGCGGCGGGCCTTTTGTCTTTGACATCAGAACTGTTTTCGCTGCCTGGTGAAATTCAGGACACTTGCGGACAGCTCACCACTGCCAGCACCCTCCCGGAGGGGCGTTTCCTTGAGCCTTGCCAGCTCAACTACCTCAGCGGATCCATCCAAGAATTTGTGTGGCAGGCCAGACAGCGCCTCGATGTCGCGATTGGACAAGCCGAGGTGTCGCGAAAGCCCTTCACGCGGCATAACACCAGCCCCCATCAGCAAATCGATCGTACGTTTCAGCAGCCGCGGCTGCTCAGGCGGCCGACCATCGTCGCCCGGCTCCGCCTTGGCCCCCCAACGTGCCGACCGACGCTTGAAGAGCATGAGCTTTTCACCATCACCGATGATGCCCAGCGCCTCCAAGCGCATGATCATCGCCGCCACGGAAACCCCCCATCGTTGCTTCAGCAACAGGAGACTATCCAGTGTAACGGGCATGCGAATCTCCGCTGCGAAGCTCTGTGCAGGAAGAAGAAAGGCCCCGGCAAATCGGTGGGCCTGTCTTTCCATCTCCTTGTGCCGTTCAGGCGCAGTCGCTTTCGGAATGTGCTTGTGCAGGACTAAGTGCCCCAGTTCATGTGCCGCATCAAACCGACTACGGAAACCATTCCCCTTGTCGGCGGCCAATAGCACCAAAGGCCGCACAAGCAATTCGCTCCAGGCCGATAAACCTTCAATCTGGGCAACGCCAGTCTCTTCACGGGCAAGGATAACGCCAGCGTTCTCCAGAGCCAGTGCTACATCGGGAATCGGGCCGGAACCCAAACGCCACGCATCCCGACACTCCTGCGCAGCGGTCTCGATGTCCGCAGACGTGATGTCTGCAGGGTCCACAAAACACCGCGCTGGAATGTTGACCACAGGGAAGTCCACGAACTCGCCCAAGCTAAGAGCGATCTCTTGAACCCACTCGAGACGAGCTTCCAGCATGCCCCTGGCTGCCACATGCGCCGAAGCATTGCTGCGGAACAAAGGAGGCGTCGTCTTCGATACAACCGGGCGAGTGAACCACTCCGGTGTCACATTCACCACTGAAGCAAGCCGTTCAAGCGTTTCGGATTCGGGCGACTGCTGACCAGATCGCCATTTGCTTACTGTGGACGGACTAACCCCCACCATCGTCGCCAACTGAACCTGCGACAGACGTCGGGCTGCCAGCACCTGTACTAGGCGGTCTGGCTCAAACCCGTTGATTCCTCGTTTCACGACATTCCACCCTCGTTGTCCTTCCTCGTCTTAACGGACGCCTTGAGCACAGGTGTAGCCAAGTCGTCCTGCTGGGAAGGCTCGTTGTAGCCTTGCAAAAATTTGCTGATAGATTCGCAGTACAGCCAGTTCTTCATACCCGGGGCCGGCACCGCAATCAATATGTCTAGCGGACGGGGATCTGCACCCTCGCCAAACTCGGCGACGAAGAAGGCGATCCCAGTCGCTACCTGTTGTTGGCTCTCGAACAGACTTCCTTGAACCAACTCCGCAATGTATTCATTGCCCTGCACCAGCGCCATACGTCTACGACTGCGGCGCGCGTTATACCACGGACCAACTCGTACGTTGAAGCGGGCGATCTTGAAGCCCCCGACTTGCCCTACGACCAGCTCGTTCCCTTTCAAAGGGGTGGGCGAGGCGCCATGGGCAGCAAGAACCTCAAAGAACGCTTCGTTTGTTCGGAAGTAACGGGTAGAGCCAAGCTCGTTCGCAAAATGCCCAGGATGAGACATAACCGTCGACTCGTAGGCTATCTTTGCTGCTGCCTCGAGAGCCTCTTCAACTGCGAGCACCAACTCGCGGGGGATGCTATTTATCAGGAGTTTTTGGATAGATTTCGAGGACTTCGCAGACATTGTTTTTCTCGCTGTTGGGATTTTGCGAACTAGGAATCTATAGCCTAAAAGTTTCGCCAAACGCAGTCAACGATAAAATTTGATGCGATAAACGAATTATTCCCTGCTTTACCCCTCCACGTTCTTCCACCTCGCCGCCGTCTGGCACCGACGGCGCGCGTTGCAGATGCTCTGCACCGTGCTCTTCGGCATCTCCACCAGTTCGGCGATAGCGCCGTAGCTCATCCCTTCGTCACGCAGCTTCAGAACCATCTCGCCGTCCGTATATTTGCAATTCTGGTGCCCCTCGCCGATGTGCAGGCCCGCTTCATTGACCGCCACCGTACGCATCGCTCAGCCTCCTACGTGGCCGAAGTCCGGCCCCCGGTCGGGCAGCGCTTCGCCCGGCCGCCACCAGAACGACTGGCCCCAGTCCTTGTGCGCAGAATCCTGCATCCGCGACAGGTAGCCCGGTGAGAGGTATTCCTGCAGATCCTGCAGGCCGGCGTGATCGATGGCCGCCTTCGCGTACCAGAGGTTCAGGAAGGGCAGATGGCTCTTGGCAAAGCGCAGCGCCTCCGCGCCGGCGTGCGTCTCCTTGCCCTTCATCGCTTCACCCAGGTTGCCGACGGTCAGGTCGGCCAGTTCCGCCCCGCTGCCCAGCACCGGGCCCAGTAGGCTCATCCAGTTCGGCACGCCGGCCCTGTTCTGGCCGCCCATGCCGGTGTAGAGAATGTCGCCGAACACACCCGCCCCGCCGCCCTGGGCCATCGCCGCGCCCCAGAACTTCGGTGTTGTCATGTCGCGCGGGTCTTTGCCGTTGGCGAGATCCTTCAACTGCATGGCCAAGGCCCCGAAGATTGTCAGCGAAGTCATGAGCCCGGCGCTGTAGGCCACGGCGGAAACCTTCTCGCCGTTCCGCCACTGGTCGGCAGTGCGGCCCCAGTGCCGCGAGATCATCGCCATCGGGAAGCCCTTGAACAGCGCCAGGGAGCGCAGCAGTTCGCCCTCGATGGTGCCCTTCTGCGTGCCACGACTGACGGCGGCCCGGGTGTTCAGATCCTGCGACAGCGAGGCGAACTCCGATTCATCCGCGATCAGGCCGAGCACCCGGGACACGGCGCGGTTACGGTCGCGCAGCGACAGGCCGGCGGCCGTGAGATCGGCCTCGGGAATTGCGCGCAGCGCCTGCAGGGACAGCATCTGGCTGCCGCGCCAGTTCTCCGGCATGGCGAGGCCCCACACCTTGAAGTCCGTCTCCGACACGCCTCGCGATTCCAGCCGCCAGCGGTCGGCGTGCTCCAGCGCGTTCCAGTCGAGGCGCGAGAGCTTGCCCAGCGCACCCATCTGGGTGATCGAGAAGCCACGACGCAAGGCATCCGTCCACGCTTCCAGCAGGCTGGCCTTCATCGTCGCGTTGGTGAGCTTGGCGGTCCAGCCCTTGCCGACGTTCGATTCCGCCCAGCGGTTCATGTCGCTGATCACCGACTCAGCCACCAGGCCGCCACGATTGGCAAACTCGGTCGCATCCTTGCCGAAGGCGCGCACCAGGTTCGTGAGCGACTCGGCGAAGCCCAACCGGTTGAAGCCCGTGGTGATGAAGTAGGTCGGCAGATCGGTGACGCTCGACAGCAGCGCGCTGCCCAGCTTGCCGAACACTTCCACGTTGCGGGCGCCCTGCGCCACCTCGGCGAGGCGCACATTGACGGCGTGGCCGGTGACGCCAGTCAGGGCATCCCACATGTCTTGCGTGCGCACCAGGAACGGCCCGACCAGATCGGACTCGCCGCTCTTGGTTGCCGTGTCGTGCAGAAAGCGGAATTGCGTCTCCGGGTTCGGGCCAAACTCCTCCACCAGCCCGATGTCCTTCGCCAGTCGCGCGACGTGCCCCTGCATCGCCGACAGAACGCCGCCCCGGTTGTAGCTGGCGGCGTAGGCCATGTAAGCCTCGGCATCCTTGAAGTGGATCACCCGGGCCTCGTTGCCGTGGTTGGCACGCAGGCCGCTGCCGGTGGTCTTGCCCGGCTCCAGCTTGTTGATGCCACCGGTGGAGATGGTTTCCCACGCGTGTTCCAGCAAGTCGGTCATCTGGACGTCGTTGAAGAGCGTCCCGTTCTCGTCGATGTAGCGGGAGCGGTCGAGCAGCGGGAGGGTGTCCTGCACCCACTTGCTCTGTCCGGCACGCAGCACTCGGGTGCTGTCGTGGGGCTGGGGGATGTAGCCGTAGTCGAGCTTGCCCACGTCGCCGCCGGCGGCGTTGAAGCGCTGGCGCATGCCCTCGACGGTTTCCAGCCAGGCCTTTGCGCCCTTCGCCGCCGTGGCGTCGCCTGTGTGCTCGCCGAAGATTTCCCGTACCAGCAGGGACGCCTGCCGGGCATCCTCGACCATGCCCAGGAACTTCGGATGCACGGCTTCGAGCGCGTCGATCAGGCCGGAGAAGTATTCGTTCGACACGCCCCGGGCGAAGCGGCTCGCATCGTCCAGCACCTTGGCCACTGCCTGGAAGGGTTTGGTGCCATCCGCCAACAGGGAGCTGTACCGGTTCATCACCTTGTCGTGAGCGAGGATCGTCAGCGCGATGCGCTGCTTCTTCTTGGCGGCCTCGGCGAGCAGGCCGGCACCTGCCTCCTGGGCTGCCGCGTGAAGCCGGTCATCCCGCCCCAGCTGGCGCCATGCGGCAGGATCGCTTCGGGCCAGCGACTTCATCGCCGACGCAATGCGCGCCTCGATGTCCTGGGCTTCCTTCTGGGTGATGCTGCGGCCGATGGCCTGACCGACCGCTTGGATACATTCCGTTCTCATTGGGGAAACCTCAGGGCGCAGGTGACGGCGGCTTCGAAGGCCGCCTTCTCGTTCTTGGCCGTCGCTTCGACGGACTCGGCATGTTGGAGCAGATCGGCCATGCGGACTTCGCTGCCGTCCTCCAGGCGGATCAGGGCATCGGGGTTGCGTGCGGCGATCTCGACCGCGCGGGCGTGTTCCGGCGTGCCGGCGCTGCGCACGTCTCGCGCTGGCGCGGATGACTCGGCGTCCTGTCTGCCGAGCATGTGGCCGACCACCTGCCGCACCTGATCCATGAGGCTGGCCGGAGCGCTCGGTGCACCGGACTCGAAATCCGGCATACGGCCAGGTGTGCCGTGGACGGCCGGGGGAATCGAACCCCCGTCCAATGCACTCCGCACGCCTTGCGAGATCGGACGCTCCTGGAAGCCGCGCGCGATGGAATCGGCACGACCATTGAGCGCCTCGAGGAAGCGGTCGGGCAGCGCGCCCTGATCGAGACGCGCGAGATCCTGCTCGGCGCGCGCCGCTGCTCGGCGCGCGCCGCTGCACGGTTCTGTTCAAGCTGACGATCAAGACGGGCCGCCTGCTCTTCCAGCTCGGCGAGCTTGTCCGGGAGGGACTTGCGCGCAGCGGCTTCCGCTTGCTTGCGGGACAGCCCGGCCGCCTGGTGCGCCTTGGCTTCGTCACGCATCGCGGTGTCGGCCTGCAGCGCCTCGATCTGGCGAGCAAGCGCCGAACGCTCCTCTGTCATCCGGGCCACATCGCCCGCCTCGGCACGGCCGCTGGCCTCCGCGATCAGCTCGGCGCGCAGATCCGTGGTCATCCGCTCGAACGCCATCGCGCGGGCCGCGTCGAGGGTCGGCACGTCCGGGCGGATCATCTGGGCGATGCTCACCACCTCGCCTTGGTCGAGTTGCTGGCGGGCCAGCGCCTGGGCGTCGTGAGCATCGGCCGCTGCCGCAAGATCGCCTGGGATCGTCAGCGTGTCGGCGTCGCGGGTGCGGACCTCGTTCACCGTGAGCAGTCCAGCGTGCTCGTCCGGCGTCAGGCGCGCCGATTCCCGCGCCTTGGCCGAGTGGAACGCGCCACCGAAAGCCGCCCCCGCCAGGGCGTCGATACCGATCTGCAGCGGGTCGAGGGGCCGGTACTGGGCTGCGATGGCCGGATAGTCGGCACGCTCGAGCAGCGCGTGGATCGCGCCACGCTCAGCGATGCCCATCGTGGGATTGACCGCCGCGCCGATGGCAGCACTCTGCAGGCGCGTTGCGCCCAGCGCCGGCGGCAGGCGCAGGCCGGCCGCGGCCACCGCCCCCGACACCACGCCCGCAGCTGCGGCGGTGCTGCCGTCCGCGCCCTGATCGGTCAGTTCCTGCGCCCGGTTGGTGCCTGTGTCCGCACCAAACAGCACCGGCGCCGCCGGGCCGGAGACGGCCGTATAGGCGGCGGCCTTCGCGAACGTGGAAACCAGGCCGTGTGCAATCTGGCCGGCAGTGCCGACGGAAACGGGGTCAGGCGCGTAGCTTTTGGCGCGCTGCCGCAGCGCCACACCGAGTTGATTGTCTCCAAGCCGATCAATGGTCTGGGCCTGTAGCGTCTCGAGGTCGGGCGCCTTGTCTCCGGCCACGGCCGCATTCGTCGGCGCGTCGCGGTAGGCCGCGGCCTTGCCGTAAGCGTCGAGGATCGGCGACCAGGCGCTGGCAGTCGTCAGCCCGGCATAGGGCAGCGCATCGGCCACCGCCCCGCCGAAACCACTCCACGCGCCCGGCTCGGCGGTGGGCGCCGCCGGACGCTGTACCAGCTGTGACAGGGAGGCGGCGCGCGCATCCGGATAGAGCTCGTCGAACATCAGCGCCCCACTTTCAGAATGAACGGCTGGCCGTCGGCCCGGCGCACCACGTCGCTGCCGGCCTTCACGAGGTAACTGCCGTCGCCGAAGGTCTGCAAGCGTGCGCCGGGGAGCATGCGGGCAAAGTCCTGGGCGGCGACGCGCTGCCCCGCCACGATGTACTCGTCTCCCCCTGCCGCAATACCCGCAGGCACAGCGGACTTGAGCGCATCACGGAAGCGGCCGTCGTCCCAGCCGTAGGGCTTGGCGATCCTGGCGCCGTTGAAGTCCATCACGCCACCGGTGGCGAGGCGCAGGGCGCGCTCCACATCATCGCTACCCTCGCTCTTGAGCTTCGCGTAGATGCCGAAAGTGGCATCGGCTGCAGCGTCCCGGGCCCTCGGCGACAGATACACGCCATCGAGCTTGCTGAAGATCTGCGCCCGGATGCCGGTCTCGGCCGCGGCGTCGATCTTGGCGCGCTTCTCGGCCAGCATCTCCTTGCCTTCCAGGTAGAGCTTGGCCGCCGAGTTGCCGGCGGTGGTTTCGCGCGAAGCGAGCGCGCCGGCGATCGCCAGGGTGCTGTTCTTGTCCTTAAGGCCGGCGGAAATCGATTGCATACCCACCGGGCCGACCGCGGCAGACACCTGCCCGAGCACCCGAGCCTTGTCGGCGGTCTGCAGCCCATCCAGGTAGCTGCCGAACTGCTCGATCTCGCGTTCTGTCATCACCGCCGGAGGCGTGCCGTAATCCCGGGCGATGCGCTCCATCGCCACGCCCCGCGCGCCCAGCTCGGAGGCGATGGTTTGCGGATTGGCGAAGGTGGTGAGCGGCGCGATGCCGTAGGCGGGATTGGTGAGGGCGAATTTCACCGGATCATCGGCGCGGGCCTTCCGAACCTGCTCGACCGCACGGCCGAGGATTTCAAAGTTCCGTTGTCCCGCCGCGAAGCCCTCGCCCGGTTGGGGCGCGGACTCCACCAGCGTGCGGCGCAAATCCGCTTCGGGCAGGGTCTTGATCTGCTGCATCTGCCCGCCCAGTGTGGCGACATCCTGCAGCGCGCGGAATCGCACCAGCCCCTCGGCCTGTCCGTAGGCGCGCATGAACTCGGCCTCGGTGGGCGGATTGCTGGCGGTGCCGCGTGCCAGGTACTCGGCCTGGGCGTCCTGGGTGCGGGTACTCAATGCCGTCCGCGCCTCCTCCATCGTCTGATGGGCTTGGGTGCGCGCCATCTGCAGTACGCGCAGCTTCAGATCCGGAGGGAGGGCGTCGACAACGGGATTGCCGGTCTTGACTGCCGGATTGCGCCACGCGACATCAATAGCGGGATTGCCCGCCGTGGTCGCCGCCGTCGCCGCCGTCGCGGTCGGTGCAGGCGGTAGCGTGACGGTGCCTTGGGCAGCGGCCAGGCCGAGGCTGATTTGCTGGTCGGTATAGGGCTGGCGGCCGTTCTCGAACTGGATGATGGCCTTGGTGACGCCCGCCAGCGTGGCCGGGTCGTGCAGGTCGATCTTGTCGCGCGGGCCGACGCCGGCCGCCTTGCTGACCGCGCGGATGTAAGCGCTGGTGTCGTTCTCCGAAGCAGGCGCCCAGCGCGAGATGATGCCTTCCACGGTGTTGATGCCGTGCCCATCCTGATAAGCCAGCAGGTTCTTGCCCAGGGCACGGATACCAGCTTCGGGAGTCGCAAAGTTCGCGAAGCGCGCATCCGCGCCGGGAACTTCACCCTCCCAGGGGGTGCTGCCGCGCATGATGTTGCCGGGATTGTTGTTCCGTTCGCCCCGGGGCGAGCGGCTCGGCGGAACCGGACCATCTGCAGCGGAAGGCGCAACCAGCGCGCCGACGCCGCCGGCTGCGTTGATCTGGGCGGCGAGCTGGGGCTCGGCGGCCTGGAAGAGCTGGCGACCGATCTGCTCCCGAACCAAGGGCGAGATACTGCCCGCGTTCTTCTGAAAGTCGCCAAGGGCCGCAGCGGCATCCTGTTGCCGCCATGCCTCGTAGCGCTGCTTGAAGGCGCTGTCGGTATATTGCTCGCGGCGCAGCCGGGTGGTGGCTTCGTCCCAGCCCAAGAGCTTGCCCTGTGCGTCAGCTTCCTGATGTGCGGTGCCCAGCGAACGGGCGAAATACTCCGGATCGGCGAAGTTGCTCGCGGCATCACGCAGCGACACCTCGGCACGGTCCCCGCTGGTCTGCACCTGCCAGTGCTGGCGCTGGGCCGTGTAATGCCGGCCAAGCGCGGTCGAGACGGCCATCGCGCGATCGGCGAGCACCGGCGCGATCATTTCCCGTACTTGAGAATTTTGCGTGCTGTTGAGAGCGTCGCGGCGCACCTTGTCGATGACCTTTACCGAATCCACGTAGCTATCGACCGCAGTCTTTCCTTGACGGGCCATGAAGCCGTTATCAGGATCGAATTGCAGATTGTTCAGCATCGCAGTAAAACCGGCATCGATCTGCTTCGCTTCGGCCGAGTTGTTCTCGTGCTGCATTTCGGTGACGATCTGGGCGCCCACCTGGCCCGCGGACATGAGCCCACGGCCCATCCGCTGAAGTTGCTGGCCGGCCACGTCGGGCATGTTCGGTGCGTCAAAGCGCGCCTGCGGGAGTGCGTTCGGGGCGACGGTTGGGCCGTCAGTGCGCGGTACGATCGGCATCAGGCCCACCCCCAGTTATTACCATCAACAGTGGGACGCGGACTCCATCGCCCCTCAATAAGACGAAGGTGGGTTACCCCTGGGTGAGACAAAGGGTCCGGCGCGTCAAAGGCTTCGGTGCTCGGGTGCCCGAATGCTTGGTGGATGGCGCTGAGCCTATCGGCAAACAGGCGTTTGGCCGTCTCGCATGACCAGTAAGCGCGCCCATCGAAAACCGTATCGGGGGCGGACACGGCACCGGCCTGGCGTTCGTACGACAGCGCAAGGGCATTTGCACACCCGAGATAGGCGGCCAGTTCGTCGGTGTTGATGTAGTGATCCGGGTTGAACGTAGTATCCACAGCCCTATTCCTTCTCGTTGGTGTTGGAAACGGTGATGCATCAGGACTCGCGTCACCGCCCAAACTCGTTGTTATCGATTTGGATGGCGCGGGGCTCTTCTAGCGCTCTGCCAGCGAGTACCTGGCAGGCGTCTGGCATCGCCGATCGCCGCGGCAGATACAAGCAACGGTAGATTTCGGCATCTCGCAGGCCTTGGCGATCTGTGAGTAGGTCAGTCCCTGGTCGCGTAGCGCGAGCACCGCAGCCACCTCGCCGTTGCTGTATTTCGCCCTCGGGTGCGTTTCTCCGATCCGCTGCCCGATGTCATTAATCGCAACCAATCGAGACATTGACGCCGCCCTCCAGCTTGAAGAAATCGGGATGCCGCAGTCGCGCGTGAAAGATGACGTTGTCGATTGCGGCGCGACGCTCCAACGAACCTGCCTCGCCGGTCGACGCTGCCTTTATCAGGGCTTTCCTGACGGACTCGGGGAGACGACCGGAAACGTGGCGATCCACCGCGCCTAAAGCCGACGAGTCTTCAATGGGCGTAGGCCAAACCATGGACGCGCGTTCAGGCATGTCTGGCAACGAGCGACCTCGTCGGCGCCGAGGTGGTGGCGCTGTCGAAGAGAGTGCCGACGGTCACGCTGCCGACTCCACAACCTCGCGCAGACCAGGCTTGCCGGTACGGCCGCGTTTGTCAGCGAGCAGCTTGACCTCGGCAAGCCACTCGTCGGCATTTGCATACACAGCGATGCCAGGTGCCACGATGCGGCCATCGGCCATAATCAGCGACTTATCGATGCTGTGCAGCCATTCGCCGTCGAGGCTCATGGCATCGAAGCCATCCAGGCCGTCACCGATGACATTTACGCAGACCAAGGGCAAGCGGCAAAAAGACCATTGCCCAATACAATCGTCGAAGTAGGCTTCGACGAAATCCACACCTGGGGGCGGGGGCAAGAAGTTGTTTTTGGTAAGCATCGTGCGTTCTCTCTGGGCGATTCGTGATGCTTCGAATCTACCGGCTGCGAGCCGGCCCGCGGGGACCGCACAGGCTCTGCACAGGTTAGAGAGATAGTCGAATACTGGCGGGGGCTTTTGTCGAATTGAAAGTGATCGCACCGGGATCAGTGATACTCAAGACCGGACTGCGCATGGCCGTCGCAAGCCGCCAACACCTCGCCTCGTTCTCGACCCAATCCGCCGCCTCACGGATGGCTGTGCGCAAGGTGTTGCCCGGCTTAAGGCCCATCGAATGCACAAAGTCCGTTGCCAGTAGATAAGCGCGACCCTCAACACCGTGAGCCATGATGTCCCACGCGTAGTCGAGACCTGCTTTACCCGGATGTGGCAAGACAGTCTCCTTCCCTAGTTCACCGATGGTGACGAAACCAGGAGCCAATCCAAATACGATAGTTGGCCTCGGAGTATTCACCTGCTCTCGCGCCCGTGCCCGAGCATTAACAGCTGCAGACAGGTACTCCTTTTTCCATATTGGATCTGCGCTTTCGTGATAGGCGTGCATGAGCAGTCTATGGACCGTGTCGTGGTATTCGTATTCAGTCATCGGTATGCCTGTTTTCAGTCTGATTTTTAGGGTTCGGTGTAGGTGCTGGTGTAGAAACTTCTGATTGCCATCGAAATCCCAAGCTAGAGAATGCCTAGAGAACCGCTGGCCTATCGGGGTATGGTTTAAATCAAATCCGACACGTCCGTGTCGGCCTGCTGCTGGCGAGCCTGACGAACGAAGTAGGCGGCATCCATCAAGACCTCGGCAGGCGGCTCGGTGTTTACCGGCGGTGTGGCCTTGCCCAAGCGCTGTCGGACTTGAGCTGCAATCCGCAGCATATCGGCCTGCTCCCGTGCGATGCGCCACGCCTCACGGCGGGCTAGGCGCTCTTCCAGGCGACGCTGCTCGAGCTGGCGCAGCTTCTCTGCCTTCGCTGCCTTCTGCTCCGCAGTTCGTTCTGCCGTTTTCCAATGGGCTGGCGGCTGGGTATCCACCTTCAGCTCCACCAGCAAGCCGTCGAAGCTCTCGAAGCGGCCACGCAGCACGCGCAGGGCCTCCTCGATCAACGGCCAGCGAGTGAAGCGAATGTGGTCATTCGAGAGCACCCACATCAGGTAGCTTGTACTCATTGCATCCACCGGCTGCCCTTCAAATTTGCCCATCGGCATCAACATTTTTCGTCCCTTTCGTATATCGCCCGGCCGTGATCACGCGTGCGATGCGTTTGTGGCACCTATGGCCGCAGGACTTCTGAGTGATGCGGGTGATGCGGGTCACGGCCCATTGCGAGCTTCCTAGGGTTCTCTCTATATGCCGGGTTAGCTTGATATGAGAGAGAACAGACCTTTCACTGCAATGATCAGACACCCGCATCACCCGCATCAGTCGGTTAGAAGTCACTCATCTGAGCGGCCCAATCCGCAGAAAATCGCACGCCGGCCACGGCCTTCTGTGGTTTTCCGTCTTTCCGAGGCGCAAAGGCCCTGATGCGCCCGTCGCTGTTCGCGTACAGCTCCGTGAAGAATGCAGTTTTCGACGAGATGAAGCGGTGGCCCTCCTCCTCGCACCACTGCCGGTAGCAGGCGTACAGCTGATCTTTGAGCACCCACGCATCGGAGGCAAACTCGAGAACGTCGCCGATGAAGCCGAGAATCGGGGTGGTGCGTCGGATCAGCTCATCCACCGCCTCACGCCCGCTGGCCGGCTGAAGGAGCGCACCAGTTCGTTCCAGCTTGTCCAGGCCGTCCAGAGCCCAGTTCAGGATGCCCGGCAACTCGTCGAGCAGCTTGTCCGTGAGCTGCAGGTCTTCCTGACCGTAAAAGGATCGGGTGAATCGAAGGATGATGAAGCGAGAGGCAATCGCGCCGCCGGCATCCACGATTCCCGGAAGGATGTTCGTCATCAGCACAAAGCGCGTGGGCAGGCGTCCGACCCAGTCAGCAATCCCCTTCCGCTCCACGGAGATCGCATCCTCACCGGTGATCCGCAGGAGCGCCTCGGAGATGGATTGAAGATCGGCGGCCCCACTTACCCGCGCATCGGAAATCACGGCTAGGGACTTGCCGATCAGGCCCTGCAGTCCGAACTGCCGAGACAGCTGCCCAAGGGTGGGCCCCGCGAAATTGTGATCGCCGAGTAGTGCGCGGAGCACCCGGGCGATGGTGCCTTTGCCGCAGCGCTTGGGCCCGACGCAAATCAGGGCCTTCTGCTGCGCCGTGTTTTGGCTCAGCAGGTAGCCAAACCACTGCTGCAGGCAATCGATCGACTCCTGGTCGTTCGGGAAAGCGTCGTTCAGGAACTTCAGCCAATTCACCGGCAGCGCGGCTCGATGGTCGTAATCCACCGCGACAGCGCCTTGAGAAAAAAAGCGTGGGGTGTGGGGATAGAGCTCGCGCGTTCGCAGATGCAGCAGTCCGTTTCGAACCGCGATCATCTCGTCCGCTGGCGCCGTAGGCAGGGACGTGAGCCAACTGGGCATGCACTGAGATGCCGGCACATTGGTGAGCGCCTTCAACGCATCCAGCGAGTTGTCCACCGGGCCCCGCCCAGGCAGTTCAACACGGTGGCGTTCGAAGAGGCGGTAGAGTTCGGCACGAACATCCGCTAACCTCAGCGCGCTGTATCGGATGCCGTCCCACGCGAGAAACTCGTCCTGCCAATGCCGCAGGGTCATCTCACCATCCCGCGTGTATTCCTCCGCGAGAAAAGCGCGGGCCGTCGGCACAGGCCAGTCTGTGCTCACGGCAGCGCGATCGTCCCCAGGCCCCCGGCGCCGCGCTTGCGCCAGATCACTGCGCAGGGACTTGAGCGAGATTCCCGCTTGGTCCTTCAGCGCCTTCAGCACCCCTTCTTCTTCAACGCTTCCAAGTCGGCCCTTCACCAGTTCGCCGATGACCTTGGCAGCCAGTTGAGCTGGCGGGAGGCAATCAACTAGATCATTGCACTCGATCACGGTAAGGATGTCTGCCAGCGTCAGGGCCTGCGCTTTAGCGATCGCCGTCTGGGCGATCCGCCCCGCCTTCTCCGCGTTGCGCCGGCGGATTTCCGCCTGCTGGGCGGCCTCCTCCATGCTAACCACAACGACGTCGAAATCATCCAGCGACGCCACCGACGCCAGGCCTTTATCCTTGGCCTTCTCGCAGTGCTCCCGCCAGAGGTAGCCAAGCGCCCGGTCGTGATCCTGGCGTCGATGATCAAGGGCTACCCCCATCGCGTAGTCGTTGTTCGCGAGGATCGAGAACACCACCTCGTCGCTCAGCCCCGCGGCGTAAAGGGCCACCCCGGCCGCATGGAGCGCACCAGACCGGTCGCCGTCGCATTTTCCAGTCGTCAGAAACCCGCTGGCCTTGTCGTTAAGCGGCAAGGTCGTCACGTCAGGCAGCACGAAGTCTTCCATCACATCAGGGATGGCAAGATCGATGACCTCTGCCTTCTTTCGTGCCCTGGCGTACTGGACGGCCAGCGACTCCATGACTCCCGGAGCCACTGCGCGCACATCCGAAGGCGTGCCGGCTACGTGAAGCCCTGTGATCGTCAGAAAGCGCGGCGCATGCCCACCGTAGATCTCAATCCCAACGTCGTGATTGTTCCAGTCGCCCGGAATCTCCCCTAGGGTGAAAATCCGCAGCCCGGTACCAGACGGGGATATCTCGGTGTAGCTGTTCAACTTAGTAACAATCTCGGCCGCCCAGGGATCGATAACGCCATCCGTGACGCAGCCATCCAAGTCAGTGCCTACATGGCCATGCGGCTGGGTCATGACGTACCCGATGCCGGCAAACCGGCCAGCGCCCTTCTCAAACGCGGCCAGCGCCTCGGCGTAGGAGAACCAGCGTTCAGGCTTGGCAGTGGAGAGGCCGTAATCGGGCGAGTCGGCACGATGCGGGATCTTGTCCCACTTACCGCGCTTCTCGTTCCACTCGGCCCGCCATGGTGCCCAGCGATTCTGCGCCTTGAGGGCCTCCGGGATCTTGCTGCCGTCGAACGGCATGAGGGGTTTGCGTGCCAGTTTGGTAGTTGCTACGCTACCGATTGACAGTTGTTGATCCTTTCCCCCCTCGATGCCCGCGGCCCCCACCGCGGGCATCGTGCTTGCTGGGGTATCCCCTCCGATAGCTGCAAGCCATTGAGCCGCTGTTGTACTCATGATTGACTCCCCTCGCGCTCAGACAAGAAGCGCTCGAGCGTCGAGCGGCGCCAACCCTGCACCCGGGCGGATATTCGGATAGGGGGCGGCAGCTTGCCCTCCCGCTCCCAGCGAACAAGGGTGGATCGGTGGACGTCAGCAAAGTACAGTTTCCGCGCGTCCTTCCTCAGGATGAGCGGATCGTTCATTTCTTCATTCATGGCATGCCTCTTTCCCGTGGTTTGCGAATCAAAGTGCCGCGTTACGTCGCAATATGGATTGATACGTCGGCGGCACGCGCACCCCTTGTGGGTGCAAAAAAGCCGCCCTGAGGCGGCCTTGGCACGGTTGATATCCGGCCTATTGCAAATAGCCGTCAAATAGAGACGCTTACGAAACGCGAGAGGCGACAGGGCGCCGGCGCTCAATGGCATCGAAACCGTCAAGCTCTGCGGTTGGCAGGCTGTTGATGTACGCCAGAACTTCGCGGCGAATCCAGGCCACTGAGTACGATCCAGTGCGCCGCGGTTTGGGAAATGCGGGATCGTTGCGGATTTTGTTGTAGACGGTTTGGCGGGATCGGATGCCAAGCATCAGCTGAAGTGCCCGCATGGAAACGAGTTCTGACGCTGGGCTGGGGGTGGTGTTTTTCATTTGCATGTCCAATTTCGTAAAGACATGCACACCTTATTGATTCACGTTTCAGACTTCCGCCCGTGGCGTCCGGAACTTGCGGGCAAATGCATATCCTTTCGAACGCGATCAATGCGCTTGCGCGCCTCGTCGTCCGTCAAATCGTCATCAATCGCGCCAACCAAGCGCAATGTGCCGATCAGCTCACGCGTGTTGTGCCCTCGCGGTCCGCTGCTCTTTGAACCGCCATCGGCATCCCACAGACTCACCATCCGTTGCAGAAACCGTCTTTCGTCGACTGCACCCCGAAGGCCCGCTGCGGCAGCGATGGCATCGCCGCGCCGCTTCCCTGAATCGGCCTCCAGAATCCTCACGGCCACCTGCTGCAGCCATCCCTGCAACGCTTCATCGATACGTCCGTCGGCCACGCGCTGCCAGAGCTCACGCGCTTCGGTGCGGTGGCCCCGCAGCGCAGCCTGGATCGTTTCGTGGAGATCAGCACTCACGCTGCCACCTCGACGACGGACAGGTTTGCCTGAGCGGCTACCAGGCTATCAATGTGGTCGCCCAACTTGTTGAGCCATTCGATCTTCGCGGAGTCGTACTGCGCACGGTTGTAGACCCCGGCAACCCCGGGCAGAGTGTGGGCGAGGATCGCTTCAGCCACCTCATATGGACAGCCGAGATCAGCCAGAAGGGTACGAGCCGTGCGGCGGAGGTCATGCGGGGCCCAATCTATCACCGGGCACACCCGACGGGACTTGTAGGCCGTGGCCGTCGATCGCCCGCTATGCGAATACACCTCAACGCCTAGAACCTTCTGCGCGATAGGTCGACCACCCGTCTTGATCGGGAATAGGTACCCTACCCCTTCTGGCATGCGATCCAGAACGATCCTTTCTGCTCGTCCAAGCAATGGTGTTGAGTGCGGTCGCTTACCCTTCATGCGTTCAGCAGGAATATCCAGCCAGAGCACGCCCTCGCGGCGCACCAACTCGCGGGTGTGGATGCCGCAGACCTCGCCGGACCGCAGCCCGGTGCGTAGGACGAGTTCGAGCGCGTCGCCGACGGTACGAGAGTACGACCGCGGCTCGGCCATCCAGCGGAGCAAGGCGCCCACTTCATCGCCAGCCAGGTGCCGCTCTCGCTTGCTGTTGGCGACAAGCGCGCCGCCTCCGAAGGTGTCCTTTGAGCCGACAGCCATCTTTTCAAACGGACTAGGGCCGGGCAGTTTTCCGGATGCAATCGCATGGCGCCAAGCTGCACGCAACTCCTGCCGAGCCATCCCACCCGAGCGCGGCGCAGTCTTGCCAAACTCGACGAGCAAGTCGTGGGCTTTGTCCCGAGTGAACTCGAGGGCAGGCAGGTCTGCAACGTCGACCACATCCTTTGGGAGCTTCGCCCGCCGCCGGCCCGGAGACTGTTTCTGTCTCTGGCCATTCGCCCAGCTGGCAAACCTGATCAGTTGCTGAAGTAGCCGGCGGCATTCCGCTGCACCCTTTGACTTTCGTAGTGGATCGATGACCTCGGACAGGTACTTCTCGATTACATCCCCAACAGTCAGGGCCCTCACCTTATCCGCCTTGATCTTGGCTTCGGCCTGCCGCCGCTCGGCCTTCAAGTCCTCTCGCGGATCCTTGCCGTTACGCACGGCATCCTTAAGCTTCTGCCACTCGTTGCGGATCGTGGTGAGAGTCATGTCGCCCAGCACGCCGATTTCCACCTGTCTCAGAGCACCTGCCGGGTTCTTGTAGCGGTAGAAGAAAACTGGGCGACCATTTTGCGGACATCGCACCCGAAGCCCTGGGTGCTCCGGGTCCGCGATTTGCTCCCCCGGCTGCATGCCCCGGATAATGGCGGCCGTGAGAGACTGTCCGGCGAGCTTTGCGCGCCCCGAACTCTTTGGTCTGAGTGAAGCGACGACATCCGGATCGTCAGCGCCTGTCGGTGTAGTTTTCTCGGTCATTTGGTGTAACCCATCGGTGTATGGCTGGAACCTACACTGAAATCTACACCAAAATGCGGACGACCGCAGACAAAAAACAATCGAAATTAGACAAGTACGCCCCAAGAAAAATACAAAATTAAATGAATACAATCAAAAGGTTGTACCAATGAAAGCCAGTAGCGGCGCGGGTTTGACAGAAGCGGAAATCGCCGCCCACACGCCCATGATGCAGCAGTACCTCCGCATCAAACACGACCACCCCGACACCCTGCTCTTCTACCGCATGGGCGACTTCTACGAGCTGTTCTTTGAGGACGCCGAGAAGGCCGCGCGGTTGATG
>Ga0075163_10003558_pt1 | contig 20953 bp, 18 predicted proteins | sample JI1023141ADNA_FD_71478 | JGI IMG/M metagenome (GOLD analysis project Ga0075163, IMG submission 71478) | Wastewater effluent complex algal communities from Wisconsin, to seasonally profile nutrient transformation and Carbon sequestration -... | ecosystem: Engineered > WWTP > Effluent > Algae... | reverse complement strand
TTATTTAGTTTAAGAAAATCCTCCATAGGTCTAAGTAATTCTTCGCTTTGTGCTTCTACAAACATTACTATTTCACCATTAGACAAAGCTTCAGCTAAACCAGGATTATTTTTTACTGGAAAAGTTGACCCTGTTAATGGGTTAATATCTTTAGCACGATATTCAAAAATAATATTGCTAGTCTGATCTTCTTTATGGGCAAGAATAATATAACAACGACTAACAGCTAAATAACGCCCTAGCTCATTAACTGCATGTTGGAGAACTAATTCCCAATCTAATTGGCTACCAATAGCTTTACTAACTCTTTTTATTAACTCTTCGCGTCTAGCTCCTTGAGCATCAATTCCTGCATTTTTAACTAATTGTTCTATAGTACGAACTCTATGAATTGCAGCAGCAGTTTGTTCTACAGATTGTTGTAAAAGTTGGACTTCAGTATCATCAAAACCTAATTTGGAGTGAGTAAAAAATAAAATTGCCCCAATAATCTGATCTGCAAACATTAAAGGAAAAGCAGCACAACCAACTAAACCAGCATCAAGCCATTCCCTGCGCACTCTTAATACAGTCTCTTTAGATAAATTACGAATAATTAAAGAGCGCCAATTAGCAACACACCATCCTGGAATAGAATAACTAGCTGGTAAAAAATGCCCAAAACTAAACCTACCATTACTATAACGAGCTTGTTCTGTATTAAGTAACCGTCCTGTAGTTTCATCTATTAAATTAAGGCTTACAAAGTCAAAAGCTAATATTCTTCTTATTTCTACTACCAAAGTATGAAATAGATCAGAAATATTATTTATTAAAGTAAATTGTCTTGTTAATTCATTAATTGACAAGTATCTATCAAATTGTTTACGCAATTCTGCATAAGGACGGACTAATTCTAAGATATAAGATAGTCCATTAACTAAACTAGCAAAATGAGCAACTTCAATAGCTGACCAAGGTCTTATTTCTTGACATTGTTGAACACAGATAATCCCTATAGTTATATCACCAAGACGAATAGGCATAGCAATTAAAGAGAAAGTGCCCCATTCCTCTACAACTTTTTTACTAGTAAATCTAGCATCACTAGTAATATTATCTACAGGGATTGGAAATGTAGTATTAAGAAGTTCTTCAGTGTAAGGTTCTGTCCAAGGAAAAGATCGCCCTAAAATCGAAGCAACACCACTAGCACAACATTCATAAGTAGCTTTAGCACCTGCACGGCCTTTTTGAATGGTAAAAATTACTGCTCTTGATACAGCAAATTCACGGCTAAGCAAATTAACAGCTTCAGAAAAAACCTTTGGTGGACTAGGCAAAGTGCCTTGCCCTGCTGGTAATAAACTGCGCACAAAATCTTCTGTTCTATTCATCTTTTTCCATTATAGACGAGACAATTCTGACAACGCTTTTAGATAGGTTCTTTTAATGTTTTTAAGACCAGCGCTGAAGTGCTGGTGCTCTTACCAAAACTCATTTTTGGACTTTAATGAGTTGAAAAATAGATTTTCTAAGTAATATAAGTAATAACTAATAAGACTTGTTGTTTGTCATTTATATAAGCTAGCTTAACGTTTTTATATACTTGATACTCTACATTAAATTAATTTTTAATTCTATTTAGTTCACCTAAGTATAATCCTTAGGTGAACTAAATGAATATTAACTAATAAAACAGGCTATTAACCTAGTCTATTTTATTCTGGTATTGCTTTACCCATAGAGCGGTAAATTGTTTCTATTTGTTCTTTTTCCGCTAGGGCTTCTTTATGATTGGCATCTAATTCTAGTGTCCGCCGAAATAGTTTTAAAGCTTGTGGATATTTAACAAATGGCGGAAGGTTATTATCATACTCTATTTTACGTCCTAATTCATAGGTAGCCTGTATTAATTTTTTCTTAGTTGCTTCATCATTAGAATTTTTTTCATAAGCTTTTTCTAGCTCTATTAATTCAGCAGGTTTTTCTATTTCTGGTACTTTACCTTTTGTTGCTGGTGTAGCGTTTGCACTAGGAGTTGCAGCAGCACCACCATCTGTAGGTTGGCTTCCATAACTACCACCAGTGTTTGAAGTAGCTGGTTTTACTTGACCAGAATCAAAACTCTTATCGCTTTCATTAACAGGTTTAGGTTGATTACCCTCACAAGCTATAAATAATGTTACTAATGCTAAAGATACAGCTAAAACTAGTTTTTTCATGTTTTCTATCTCCACGTTTATGTAAGGAAATTTCAATTTTTAGGAGGATTAAAATTTACTGCTTAGCGTAACATAAAATTATTTTCCTCCCCAACCTATTCAAGCACAATTAACTCTATAACCCTGGCTAGTTAAGCTGATATAATTAAAAACAATTATGCGAAACTGAAAACTCTTTGTGACGTATTGTTATAAAAACCAACTATCAAATGTTTAGAAACTAAATAATTAAATAAGGATAGCAAATATGGCCGAAAGACCTATAAATCAGAGGGTAACTCCCAAAAGAAAAAGCTTATGGCGACGTATCTTTACACCTCGATTGGTGTTTGTTCTTGGTATTTTGGTATTAGCACTCACAGGGGTTTTTGCTTACTTTTACATTATTTATTCTGAAATGATTGATGCCAAACTCCAAGGAGCAATCTTTGTTCGTTCTACTGGTATTTATACTTCTCCTGTAAAACTTCGTTTAGGTACTTATACAAAAAAAGCTGAATTAGCCTCTTATTTAGACCATATTGGTTATATAAGCGATGAAAAACAGCGTGATCCTGCTAGGGGATTTTATTCTGTTAAAGGTAATTTACTAGAAATCGACCCTAGTGATAATACCAAAGTAGATAGTCAAATTTTCTTTCCTCACCTACAAGTTAAATACTCTAGCGATGGCAAAAATATAACTTCCATTTATGATTTAGACCAGAAAAAAGAGTTAACAGATACTCTAATTGAACCAGAGTTATTAACTTCTATTAATAAAGACAAAGAAAAGCGTAAAAATGTTGAATACAAAGATTTACCAGAACAACTAGTTAAAGCCATTGTAGCTATTGAAGATAGACGTTTTTTTGATCATCCAGGTATTGATTTTCGTGGTCTTGCTCGTGCGGTTTGGCGTAATTTTTCTGAAGGAGAACTCCAACAAGGTGGTTCAACTGTTACTCAACAGTTAGTTAAAAACTTCTTTCTTACTTCTGAACGTACTTTTAAGCGTAAATTCTCTGAAGCCTTTATCTCTGTACTTTTAGAAACCCGTCTTACTAAAGAACAAATTTTTCAAATGTATTGCAATGAAATTTATTTAGGCCAAGATGGAAGTTATTCAATTAATGGTTTTGGAGAAGCAGCAAAATTTTACTTTAATAAAGATGTAAACAGGCTAGATTTATCTGAAGCAGCATTTTTAGCTGGTGTTATTCGTGGGCCTGGCTACTATTCTCCATTCCAACATCCAGAAAGAGCAATTCAACGTCGTAATCAAGTGCTTGATGCTATGGTAGTTGCTAGCTTTATTGAAACCAATAAAGCAGAAGAAATTAAAAAATCTAATTTACAAGTCCGTCCTAAATCATCTAGTAGCAATGCTGAAGCACCTTATTTTCTAGATTATCTACAAACTAAAGTAAATGAAGAATTAGGTGATCAAATCTTTTCTGAACAATCTTATCGTATTTATTCTACTATAGATATGGACTTACAACGTGCTGCTGATCAAGCTTTACGTAATGGACTTGCACAGCTAGAAAAAGATTATAGTAAACGCTATAAACCAGGATCTTTACAAGCCTCATTAATTGCATTAAATGCTAAAACCGGTGAGATTTTAGCTATGGTTGGAGGACGTGATTATAGTACAAGCCAGCTTAATCGAGCTATTGATGCCCATCGTCAACCAGGGTCAGTTTTTAAGCCAATTGTTTATACTGCTGCACTTAACAGCGCTTATGAAGAAAAAGACGATAAAATAATTACAGCAGCTTCACAATTTTTAGATGAAAAAACCACTTTTAATTTTAGCGATGGGAAAACCTATGAACCAGATAACTATGGGGAAAACTATACAAACCAAAATGTTAGTATGCGTTATGCTCTTACTAAATCTCTTAATGTAGTTACTGTACGTGTTGCAGAAAAAACAGGTTATACCAAAGTAGCTAAAATGGCTGAAAGACTTGGGTTACCTAAACCACAACCATTTCCATCTTTAGCTCTAGGAACTGCTGAAGCAACTCCTTTTGAAATGGCACGTGCTTACACAACTTTCCCTAATCTAGGCTCAAGAGTTGAACCCTATGCAATCAATCGTGTAGTAAATTCTGATAGCAAAACAATTTATCAAGGAACAGTAAAGACACAACAAAGTATTTCTCCTCAAGTAGCTTTTATTATTACTTCTATTATGCAAGATGTGATGAATAAAGGAACTGCCGCTAAAGCCCGTTCATTAGGGTTTAATGCTTTAGCAGCAGGTAAAACAGGAACTAGCCGAGATGGTTGGTTTGCTGGATTTACCCCTAATTTAGTATGTGTGGTTTATGTTGGTTTTGATGATAACTCTCAGTTAGGTCTAGAAGGCTCAAAATCTGCTTTACCTATCTGGACAGAATTTATGAAAAAAGCTTTAGCAAAACGCCCGGATCTTGGTGGTGAAGAGTTTCCAACACCTAAAACAGGATTAACTAAAGTAACTATAGATGCTAAATCAGGACTACTTGCTAGCCCTGAATGTGGTGGCGAAACCTATGAAGAATACTTTGTTACAGGTACAGAACCAACTGAAACTTGTTCTTCTTCTTATATACCTGAAAATAGCGGAGAAGAAGGTTTTCCACCTAATCAAGAACCTGAAATTGAAAATAATAATGATGATGATCGGCCTCGCCGAAAAGGGCTAAAATGGTTTAATAAGATATTTAAGAACCAATGATCAATGTGGTAAAAGTTATGAAAACCTTTTTATCTTTTTCTTTAAGTATTTTCATTATTGGTTTTTTCCAAATCTCTAGTAATGATTTAGCTTGCTCTTTTGCAAAAACAAATTTACAAAACACTGAAGAAACTAGAGCGCTTACAGAAGAAGAGGCAATTTCTTTAGCAGAAGACTTTATTGTAAAAAATGGCTATACAGAAGTTGCTGCTTTAGAGCGTAAAAAACTCACTCCTGAACTTTTTGATAAATTAGTGTCTTTTGAACTAGTAATGAAATTAAGACATAATAGCCTACAACCTAAGGCTTATGGTGTGATTAGAAAACGTCGTAATGCTTTAGGTTGGACAATTATTTTTACTCGTACTCCAAATAGTCAATTTGATCCAAAAAATGGTCGTGGTGTTTCAATGACTATTGATGGTAAAAATATCTTTATGGAACCAAGAGATTTTTTATTAGCTACTGTAGATAAAAAACTTCAATCAGAGAATAAATAAAAATGATGAAACCTGTCTTTTGTACTTACTGTAATACTCATGTTTATAACTATACTGGACCAATAGATAAAATAGAGTTTAAGGCACAAAATTTTGTCCCTACCTCTACTAAGTTTAAGCCCCCAGAAAGTGGTCAAGAAACAATTTGCCCTCATTGTGCAGTAAAATTTACTGGCCTTTCTAACCAAACAGATCAAATCCGTATGCTAATTGATTGGCATTATCAAGGAACTGGCGAAGTAGGAACATTATAAAACCTATACACAGTAAATAAACTTTTTAGCTCTTTTTAGCCTAGAAGGTTATTATTAATAGCCCTCTAGTTATTTTGAGACATCCGGCTTTAGGGCAAGGCAATATTGTCGAATTGAGCAGCATTGTTAGGTTGAGTAATATTAGGTTTTGCAACAGGTGGAGCAATATCAATTTTAGTTGGGCTAATAACTACTCGAAAACCTATCATAGAACTACTGCCTGTAGGTAAAGCACGATTACGATGAGAAATCCGGCTAGCATTACGACTTTCAGCCCAAGAACCTCCCCTAATAACCTTAAGATCTCCTTGGTATGGACCAGTAGGGTTTTCTTTTGGACTTTCACTATAATATTGCGGGCCATACCAATCTATACACCATTCCCAAACATTACCTAACATATCAAACACCCCTAAAGGGCTAGGAGGATAACTAGCAACTCTTGTAGTAGGAAGCAACTCCCTATTAGCAAACTCTAGTGTAGTACCCATTATTGAACCTTGTGCAGCATATTCCCATTCGGCTTCTGTAGGCAATCGCACTTCTTTACCAAGTACAGTGCTTAACCATTGTGTATAATCAATAGCATCTTGCCAAGCAATACCAACAGCAGGATGATTAAGATAATCACGCATATAAATACCTTGCCAATGAGGATCTTCTGGTAATTTATGCTCAGTAGCTTGGCAAAAAGCTATATATTGACCATTAGTAATTTCTGTACGACTAATAGAAAAAGCACTTAGACTTACTTGATGTTGAGGCTGCTCTGTTATAGCACCTTCATTTGTACTACCCATTGAAAAACTTCCTGCCGGTAGATCAACAAATTCTGGTAAAACCATCCCATCTTTTTCTATTCCATAAAGATCCTTATACATCTTAAGATCTGGTTTGAAATTTGGTTTTGGTATAGGTGTTTCTTCTTGAGCATTTTCCAAAAGTGAAGGCATTTGACTACGTAAGACAAATCGCCCAAGTAAAATAATTAATACACTAAAACCTATAAAAAATATGGCTACAAGTAATTTATTACGATTTGAAAATAAATTCCCACTTGACAAATGATATTCCCCTTAAAAAGTGCTAATTAAATAATGGTTTTAAGAGAATAGACGCATTTCTTATATCAAGCAAATTAAATTTATCTATTCTCTTTTACCATCTTAAAGCTATCTATTTAAACCATTATTTAAGCCATTCTTATAAGAATAGGCTTAAAGCACTAAGCGTAAACAGGGGTATATGCTTTTTGATACCAATTTTTTAGCAAAGTAATTTGGCCTCTATGATGTGCTTCATGCTCAATTAAACGCCAAAGTACTGCACTTAGTGAGTATTCTTCTGTTTTATTATCAAGAGTTAAAGAAACATATCCATCTCTTGATAAATTTTTTATTTTTTCCATTGCACCATAGCGAATACTAGAGAGTAGATCTAAATACCAGTTTAAGGGTTTTGTTGGTGTAGATAAGACATAATCTAATTTATTATCATCCCAAAGATATTGCTCAGCATCCTTTGGGATAGGCTCACCAAGCCAAAAGGCTTCTGTATAAGCTATATGAAGTAGCTGAGTGCCTATGCTTTGAGTGCTAAGCATTGGTTGCCATGCAAATGCTTGTGTAGGAAGGTCATTAATAAGGGGGATAAGTTGATTACGAGCTATTTTTAGCTTGTTAAGACAATTTTCTATAGAAATAGAATTATTTTCTTCTTTTAACAGCGCAGTAGATAATTGGTTATTCATTAGTTATTTCTCCTTACTGTTTTAGCAACAGTTTTAAGAGCGAAAGAAACTTTAAAAACTAAAAACCCTGCGCTAAATGCGCAGGGTTTAAGTAAAAATTTCCCAACTCTTTAGCAGTTTTTAACGTGGAGCAATTTGCTTTAAATCGCCACAGATTCAGTTAGTTTCTAACATACTGGGATCAAGCTGGTTTGTCAAGAACATCTTTCTTAAAATAGCGCTGCCCACTACTTCTAATTAACCTCCGGGTTTAAGTAGTGGGCAACGGCAAATCATCTATCTATTAACTAACATCAACAAAAATCACTTAAGCTTAAATAAGTAGCTAAAGTTCTCCTTATGCTTTAGCTGTCTTTGTCTCTGTTTCTGTAACTTTAGCTTTCTCGCCAATAGGAATTTCTTTCTTCTTATCTTCTACCTTCATTGCTACAGGCATAGAAACTTCCAATATGCCATTGTCAAAGCGTGCTTCTATTTCTGCTAGGTTTGCTTCTTTAGGTAATGCAATAGCACGATAGAAAGAACCATAGCTCATTTCAGATCGATAGAAATCCTTCTTTTCCTCCTTGGCTTCTTTTTTACGTTCACCACGAATAATAATTCTATTTTCTGCTAACTCTACTTTAACATCATCTTTAGTCATTCCTGGTAATTCTGCATGGACAAAGAACTTACCGTCTTTAGTAAAAACATCTACTGCTGGCTTCCAATCAAATTCTTTATTGTCAAACTTTGCAAAACCAAAATTTCCAAAACTGCGATCCATTTCTTCAGCAAATTCTTTCATTAAATCAAAAGTATTTGTACTAAAGAAAGGACTCATAAAAAACCCTGGAGCAAATAAACCTCGGCGGCTAATAGCTTTGGGGTCTTCTTTTTCTATAGCTTTCTCAATTGGTTTGTCCATAACTATAACCTCCTTCCTAAAACAGTTTGGACCCTAAACAATTGGGTATCTTTAGTATTGGCAATCTATATGCCAAATTTATATAAATAATATAGATCAAGAGGGAAAAGCAGATAACTATTAAACTCTTTATTTATAATAAATTAAAAACTTATTTTTTATTTTTTGCTAAACTATTTTTCCGCTTAAAAAGATTTTTTCTAGTTTAAGTTTAGGTGTGGAATTTTCCACAAAGTCAGTGTAATATTTCGCAAACTCTAAGGAATTTTCAACTTAACCCTTATGAATTTAGCAAATATTTTTATTAAAAACCTCCAGCAACAAGAAAATAAAATTGCCCTAGTCGGCCTATCTCCAACAGGAGAAATCCTTTGGCAAAAAACTAGAAAAGATCTTTGGCAAGAAGCTTTTCTTTGGCTAGGAGCCTTAAAAAATTATGGTATTAAAAAAGGTGATAGAGTTGCTCTTTCACTATCAAAATCTTCCTCTCTAATCACAGCACATATTGCATTACTAGCTAGTGGTGCAATAGTAGTTCCACTTAATCCAAGCCTAACAGAAGTAGAACTAGAACAACTACTAATTAAAGCTACCCCTTGTTTAGCTATTACTAATATGAGCTTTTTAGCTCAAAACCCTAATTTAAGTACTTATATTAATGGCGATTGCTGGATTGAATCTTTAATTGCTAAAGAAACTACTAATTTATCAAATATATATAACCTTACAGAAGTATTAAATAACTCTACTAGTACCACAAAAATTGTTAATACAAATAAAAATGATATAGCCTTAATAGTATTTACTAGCGGAACAACAGGTATACCTAAAGGCGTAGGATTAACACATAAAAACCTTTTTACAAACTTAACAGCTTTACTAATAGATACTTGGAAATGTACAGAAAATGATCGTCTACTACATGTCTTACCTCCTCATCATATTCATGGTTTAGGATTAGGAATCTATGGAAGTTTATTAGTAGGTAATACTATATTTTTATTAGAAAAATTTGACCCTCTTACCGTACTTAAATCTATTGATAACCATCAAATCACCCTATTTATGGGTGTACCAACTCTTTATCATAGAATGTTAGCAATAGAAGGAGATTTTAATATTAGTTCTATAAGATTGTTTATCTCTGGCTCAGCCCCTCTTTCTAGTGAAACCTTCCAAGAATTTAATAAAAGATTTGGATCTACTATTTTAGAACGTTATGGTTTAACAGAAACTCTTTTTAATGCTTCAAACCCATTAAATGGGGTTCGTAGAGCAGGTAGTGTTGGCCTAGCAGTAAAAGGCGTAAAAATTAAACTTTTTGATCCTGAAAAACTTATACCTATTACCAAAGGTAAAGTAGGAGAAATATGGATAAAAGGAGAAAATGTTTTTCCTGGCTACTGGCAAGATCCTGAAAATACTAGTCTTGTTTTTCAAGATGGTTGGTTTCGTACTGGTGATTTAGGACAATTTGATAGTGATGGCTATTTATCAATAGTAGGTAGAATAAAAGAATTAATTATTGTTGGTGGGACTAATGTTACTCCAGGAGAAATAGAAAAAGTGCTAGAAAAAGTTCCTAATATCCTAGAATGTGCTGTTACAAGTATCCCAGACTTAGATTTAGGGGAAAAAATTGTTGCTTGTTTAGTAACAAAAGCTAATGTTAATTTAAAAGACTTAGAGTTAGAGCTAAAAACTGTTTGTCAAAAACAGCTAGCCCCTTATAAAAGACCTAAACAATATTGCTTTATAACAGCGCTTCCAAGAAATGTAATGGGTAAGCTAGAACGCAATAAGCTAAAAACCTTTGTTCAGTCACTACACTAGTAAAAGATTTTAATAGAGTTTAATTAAAGAAATTAGAACAATAGACTTCTTGCAAAAGTAATAAATCTTAAGCCACGGAGTGGCGAAATATCTGAGCGCCAGTGCGTAAGCACTGGGTAATCAATGAATTAACTCTTATAGCCACGTAGTGGCGTAAGAATAAATAAAACAATTTATGTTAAATTTAATCTTACGTCGCTACGCGACTCTAGATTTTAACTAACTGGTAACATAGGACTTACGTCCTACGCTACAGATATTTCGTCGCTACGCGACTTTTAGAAAAAACATTTTTGCAGGAAGTCTAATTAAGGAGGGTTTAAAGAGTGTCAGTGAATTTACACTTAAAATTAGAAGTAAAAAAATATGAAGAAAGTAAAGTACAAGAGATAATAGAGGCATTAACGCAAGTAATAAAAGAAGAAGGGCTGGAGTCAGAATTTCAACCTGCTGAGTGTAAGAAAGATAAGGACGGAAATAATATGATTTTGGTACAAAGCAATCCTCGTTATCCTGTCATTATTAGCCGTTCTTATGTGTGGATACCACAGATGCAACAACGATTTGAAACAGCCATAGCAAAAGTAATGCAAGGATGCCAAGTGCTCTTTTATGGAGAAGATGCTGATTGATACAATCTAAGCTAAATAACCTAATATTATTTAGCTGTTAAATTTTGAGCACTAGAAATGCTCTTAATAATATACAGCCTTTTAAGGCTAGACATAAATATGGCTCACAGCAACCCAACCCTGAAAAGCTAGCTTTTGTTAACAGTTGCTAAATTTCAGGGTGAGTGAATTTGGTCTTATAGAAGATCACAATAAGCAATAACATCTATCTCTACCCTAGCATCTTTGGGCAATCTAGCTACAGCAACTGTAGAACGTGCTGGTTGAGGAGCAGGAAAATACTTTCCATAAACTTCATTAACTTTAGCAAAATCATTCATATCTGCTAAATAAATCGTAGATTTTACTACTTTATCAAAACCACTCCCAGATGCAGCTAAAACAGCAGCAAGATTTTCCATAACTCTTTCTGTTTGAACAGTAATATCCCCTTCTACTAATTGCCCTGTAGCCGGGTCTAAATGAATTTGTCCAGACAAAAAGACTAAACTATTAATTTTTATTGCTTGAGAATACGGCCCAATAGCTTGTGGTGCTTTATCGGTTTTAACTGCTTCTTTTTTCATTACTTACCTCTTTTAATATAAAGATGAGCAAACCCATAGCTCTATAAATATAAAATGCTTTGGTTTAGCCTATTTACAATTTTATCTAATGGTGTGTAGTTCGCTCAACTTCTAAGACTCCATGAACTGCCTTAACAGCTTTAATTACTCTTTCTAAATGTTTTACATCATAAACTTCTGTAGTAAGATCAATTACGCCATGTCCATCAGATGATAAAGCTGCATGAGCATCACGAATATCCGTCTTAATATTTGAAATAGCTGCGGTTACATCTGCTAGTAAACCTTGTCTGTTTTCTGTCAAAACAGAAATAGTAACTAAGTAAGAAGATTGGCTATCTTCTGACAACCAGTCAACATCTATTGTTCTTTCCTTATTTACCATTAAGTTTTTAGCATTAGGGCAATTGCTGTTATGTACAGCAACTCCTTTACCACGAGTAATATAGCCAACTATTTTTTCGCCTCGTATTGGATTACAACAACGTGCCCGATAAATAAGTAAATCATCTATACCTTGAACTTTTATTCTATCGCTACCAATACGAAAAACTTTTTTAATAACTTGACCAAGTTTTGTTTCTTTAGCTTGATCAAGTCGTTCAAACTCTTCTGGAGGCATTAGTTTAGCAATTACCCCTTTAGAAGAGACTTTACCATAGCCAATTGCAGCTATTAGGTCTTCTGCTCGTTGCAGACCATATTCAGGAGCTATTTTTTGTAACTCTGTATCATTAATTGATTTTTTAGTTAAGCGAAAACGATCAGCTTCTTTTTCAAAAAGCTTTTTGCCTATTTCTAAAGCGCGTTCACGTTCATTTTCTGTAATATACTTCTTGATTTTATTACGTGCTCGACCAGTAACAACAAATTTAAGCCAATCTCTAGAAGGGTGTGCGCTTGTTTGGGTTATTATTTCAACAACATCTCCATTACGAAGTTGATAACGCAAGGACACTATTCGGCCATTAACTTTTGCTCCAGTACAACGAGAACCTACATCAGTATGAATTGCATAAGCAAAATCTACAGGTGTAGCACCTCTTGGAAGTTCAATAACTTTTCCTTTAGGGGTAAAAGCATAAACATCTTGTGGGTAAAGGTCTAGTTTTAGTCCATCAATAAACTCTCGTGAGTCTGGCACTTCCTGTTGCCATTCAACTAGCCGTTTTAACCAAACAAATGTTTCATCATCTCCATTTTTACCTAATTTTTTCTCTTTATATTTCCAATGAGCAGCAATACCTTCCTCTGCTATATGATGCATCTCTTCAGTACGTATTTGTACTTCAAATGCTTGTCCTGATTCTGTTACTACAGAGGTATGTAAAGATTGATATAGGTTATCGCGAGGAATAGCAATCCAGTCCTTAAATCGTCCAGGGATTGGTTTCCACATATTATGAATAACCCCTAAAGCACCATAGCAATCTCTAACATTTTTAGTAATTAATCTAATTGCCATTAAATCATATACTTGATCAATGGTGATTCTTTGGCGTTTAAGCTTTAGGAAAATACTATAAAGTCTTTTTATTCTTGACTCTATACGAACTAATGGAACACCTGCCTCAACCATTTTTTCATTAATAACATTTCTGATTTCTTCTACATGCTTTTCTAGCTCAGGTCTTCTTTTTTCAACTACTAGTTGCATGTTATTGTAATCAGCAGAGTATAAATGCTTAAAGGCTAAATCTTCTAATTCGCTACGAATTTTACCCATACCTAAACGGTGGGCAATAGGAGCATATATATCTAGGGTTTCTTCTGCTTTACGACGGCGTTTCTCTGCTGGCAAATAGTCTAGAGTACGCATATTATGTAGTCTATCTGCTAGTTTTACGATTACAACTCTAATATCATCAACCATTGCTAGCAGCATCTTACGTACTGTTTCGGCTTGGCTTTCTTCACGAGAGGCATAACCTATTTGAGAAATTTTTGTTAAACCATCAACTAGGTGGGCTATTTCTTTACCAAATCTTTGTTCTATCTCTTCTAAAGTAGCATTAGTATCTTCAACTACATCATGAAGAAATCCTGTAGAAACACAGATTGCATCTAAATGTAGTTCAGCCAATATATTAGCAACTTCCATAGGATGAGCAAGATAAGGCTCACCTGATTTACGCATTTGCCCTTTATGTACCATTGCAGAAAACAAATAGGCTGCACGTAGTAGGTGGATATCTTCTAGTTTATAGTAGCCTTCTACTTTATTTAATATATCTTCAAAACGAATCATATTAATTCAATTATAGATTAGTTAGCAGCGCAATTAAACATATTATTAAAGCACCAAAAAAGAAAGAAGCCGTAAATCGGCTTCTTCCTAAGCAAGGAATAATTCTTATCTTGATTAGCTTGCCGGTTGTGTAGCAGCAGTGGCAGCAGCTTCACGATTAAGTCTTTGAAATTCTTCTATATCCCTAGTAGCTTTTTCGCTTAATTCTTCTTTTAATTTAGGATCTACTTCTATCTTTATCTGTTCACGATATAGTAATCCTCGATAACTATAGCAATTGGCATATTTTGGATTAATCTTAAGAGAATCTTCCATATAGCCTAACCCTTTTGTTAGTAGGGCTTTAACTTGCTCTTCGTCACCAGTTTCCCATTCTTTAACAGGTTTATATTGAGCAGGTTGAGTCTTAGGTATTAGATATTTCTGAGTAATCTTATAAGCGTCTTCCCAATAACCTACGGCCAAAGTATAGTAAGATTGAGCGCGAATTTCGTCTGTTTGACCAGGAAGATTAATTCTTTTTAATACCCAATTACGGTTTTCTTCTTTTTGATCCAAACCTTTGTAAAGATCTGCAATAAAAGCATGTGCAGCATCTACGTCTTGTGGCTTATTACTAGACTTAATTACATCTTGATAAGCTTTTATTGCTTTTTCACCTAAGCTTTTATTTTCAATAGAGTCACCACCAGGAGAGTATTGGGCACGTAGCGCCGAAGCATAATAAAGTTTTGCTATAGGAAAATCAGGATTATAAGCTATTGATTCTTCAAAAAGTTTTGTTGCTTGTACGTAATTTCCTTTATTATAAGCACGAGTGCCTTCATTTAATCTGTCCTTGGCCAGGAGTTTTCCACAACCTGTCAGGGAAATGGCAAATATAAGAACTATTGCTAGGCGCAAAACCATTTTCATCCCGATTATTAGTGATTACTTTTTTACTTTACCACTAAAAAAGCAAACACTACCTCCTTCAAAATATAGAAATATGTAAGGAAGACAGACAGGAGTGCGGTCTGACTGTCTAATTAAGAATCTCAAGAGATACCGCCGCATCAACTATATAGGTTTCTCCAAACTACTCTAAAAATTAAGTTTACTTAACAAAAGACATATACTTACTTTGACTTTTAGGATGGTGCTTCATCAAGGTAATCTATTTGTAAGCCTATTGGCTCTGCTCCTGCACCTTTAACTATGTCTATGATTTGAACTACATAACCATAGTTTATTGTTTTGGGAGCTTTAATAAAAAGCGTCTTTTTATCTGTTGGACGCTCGCTTAATGTCTTTGTCAACGTCTCACCTAAGCCAACTTCATCAAGTTCCTGACTATTAAGATCTATTTTACGATCCTTAGTAATAGTAACTACTAGTAAGCTAGGATCTGGCTGAATATTAGGATCAAGGTTTTCAGGTGGCTTTTCTGGTACCTTAGTTTCAAACTTATGTGGTTTTAGTGGAGTGATTACCATAAAGATAATCAAAAGCACCAGCAAAACGTCAATTAATGGTGTCACGTTAATGTTTGGAGATCCTCCACCACTAGACATGCTCATATTCTTACTCCTCTCAGCAGTAATAAACTCTATTTAGCTGCAGCTTTCTTATCTTTATCTTTTTCTGTTACCAAACCAATGCGATCTATACCAGATTCACGAATAGAAGAAATGGTATCAACTATTGAACCGTAACTAACCATAGCGCCGCCTTTTATATAGACAACTCTATCTTCAATTTTACGGTTCTCCATCATAGCTTTTACTTTTTCTGTTAATCGCTCTTTGGTAATAACCTCTTTGCCAACATAAAACTGACCATCTGCTGGAATAGCAATTACTACAGCCGTTTCTTTGTTAATATTGGCATCTTCTTCTGAGTTTGCGGTCTTTGGCATTACCACACTAACACCAGACTGTAGCATTGGGGTGACTACCATAAAGATAATAAGTAACACCAACATAACGTCAACCATTGGGGTAACATTTATTTCTGAAGTAAAACCGCCACTACCGCCTGTTGACATACTCATATTATTATCTAGCTCCTCTTCTCTTTAAGAAGTAATCAATTAGTTCGCTAGAAGAATTTTCCATTTCAACTTGGAAAGAATCTACTTTACCTTGGAAATAGTTGTACATCCACACAGCAGGAATAGCCACGATTAAACCAAATGCTGTTTCTACTAAAGCTTCAGAAATACCGCCAGCTACAGCAGAAATACCAGCAGATTCAGCAGCCTTCATACCAGTAAAAGCATTGATGATACCTACTACTGTTCCAAATAAGCCTACGAAGGGCGCTGTAGAACCGATAGTAGCAAGACCTGATAAACCACGCTTAAACTCAGCAGATTTAACAGCAGTAGCACGTTGTAGAGCACGTTTAGAAGCATCAATTATATCGCCAGATATTTCATTACTCATTTGATGAGCTTGAAATTCTTGTAAACCAGCATTAACTACAATGGCCAAATGGCTTTTGCGATGACGGTCAGAAATATTAATAGCTTCTTCAATACGATTATCCTTAAGTGCTTGAGCTACTCTAGGAGCAAACTCTCTAGATTGATCACGAGCAGCTTTATAGGTGAGAAAACGCTCAATCATAATAGCGATTGAGTACATAGACATAAAAGCGAGGATGATTGCAACAGCGCGAGCAGTCCAACCCATTTTTTGAATCATACCCCACATGGTGAAATCTTCTGTTTGAGCCTCTCCTTGCAAGAAAAAGGCTATTTGGTAACTCATTAAAGTAAGTTTAGTGAAAAGCATCTGAGCTATAACCTCCAAAAGTAGTTTATAAGTTTATGAGAGTTTGAAACGGAAAGTAAGTACGCCAGAAACCTTTACTGCTGTGTTATTTAACAGAGTAGGTTTAAACTTCCAGCGTTTAGCAGCCGATAGAGCTGATGCTTGTAATAGTGGATGTCCACTAATTACTCTAGCTCCAGAAACGTTGCCATCTTCACCAATGGTAATTTCTACCACAACATCGCCTTCTACGTGAGCAGTTTTAGCAAGTTGAGGATAGTCAGGAGAAGGTTTATCTAAAGCATTACCACGAATAACACCTTCACTTCGTCTTACGATAGATGGTGGTGGTGGGTCTGCTTTTGGTGGATCTGGTGCTGGATCTGGTGGTGGTGGTGGTGGTTCTGCCGCTGGGCCAGTTCCGCCAATTACGCCACCAACTACGCCGCCAGCTACACCGCCAGCTACGCCGCCTTCTACGCCACCTTCTACACCAACATCCAAATTACCAGTATTGGTTTCGACTTTTGCCAAACTAGTAGGTTTGGGAATTTCTTTTGGTGCCTCTTTTACTGCCATATTGATAGATAAAGTTGGGGCTGTTTTTACCACAGTTTTAGGAGCAGAGGACGCTGGTGGTGGTGGTGGTGGTGGTGGTGGTGGTGGTGCTAGCATTGTAAGCATTTGCATTTGCTCATCTAACTTAGCATCATAAAATAAAATACCACCAACAATGGCCCCAATTAAAGATAATGTCCAAATTGCGGAAGTAGCAACAAAGAAAAATGCAGTTCTGCTGTCACGCTTCCCTTGGGTTGATTCTACTAGGGTTGATTCAAACATAGTTGGGCTAAACCTCCCTTCGATACCGATGGGCCGAAGGTTTTTTGTAGGATTCAAGATAAAGATTTTCGGTTTTTAAGACGTGCATGAAAGAGCAAAACAAGATAAGACATACCTAAAACAAACAGCATGATACTTTTGCTGAAGACAACAAAATATAGTGTTAGTTTTTATAGAAAATAAGGTATCTACATTTTTAGGTAATTCCGTATCGTTTGTATTGAATATTTGTAGGCCAGCAACGAAAAAATTCTACTATTCATAATTATCCTAGTCAAGCACTTTTCTTGGTCAAACTACCAAAATATTTAAATATTGCTTAAAACCCACAAATATCACTGCATATTAAGATTATTTATAGTAATTAATCTTAAGGTTAAAGTAAAAAAGCCCAAAGAATAATCTTTGGGCTTTTTTCTTAGTAAGTTTAAAGAGTTACAACTTATTTGCTTGGCTCAGATTTATTAGATTTAGCAGTTTTATCAGGCTTAGCAGCTTTAGCTTCTTCCGCTGCTTTGGCAGCTTTTTTGGCTTGCTCTGCAAGCTTTATTCTATCAATAGTAAGATGTTTCCACCAAAGCATTATTGGGGTAGCAATAGCAATAGAAGAATAGGTACCTACTAAAATACCTATAAATAATGTTAAGGAAAATCCTCTTAACACAGGGCCACCAAACAAAACCAAAGCACAAACTGATAAAAAGGTTAAACCTGAAGTAATGATAGTACGTGATAATGTTTGGTTAATAGCTTCATTTGAGAGTACATCTAAATCATCTCTACGCTTAACTTTTAAGGTTTCACGAATACGATCAAATATAACAATCGTGTCATTCATTGAATACCCAATCAAAGTAAGCAAAGCAGCTATTACATTAAGACTTATTTCCCATTGAAAAATAGAGAAAAATGCTAATGTAACAATCACATCATGAATTGTAGCAACAACAGCCCCAACACCATAAATAAGCTCAAATCTAAAAGCAATATAAATAAGCATTCCTATTAAAGAAGCAAATGTTACATAAATTGCACGATTACGTAGTTCTTTACCTACTTGGGGGCCAACTACCGAAGCATCAAGAATATGGAAATCACTAGCATAAAAAACATCTTTTAGTGCTGCTATTAATTTAGGATCAAAACCTGTGCTAGGAATTTCATTAACATCATTAATAAGCCCACCTTTGTCATTATCACGGTGTTTAATGATTGCTGTTGCTAATCGTGCATATTCTTCTTCTGCACCTGCTTGTCCACCTAAAGGAGCTTTAGTAATCAAAGCATTCTTAATTGTTTCTGAACCACTATTATTAATATCTACTTTGTTAGTACGGCTCTCTACAGGAACTTCTGTATAGTGGTTGGTTAATGCCTCAAGAATTGCTCTTTTATCAGCATCAATACCAGCCCCTGTTTTTTCATCACCAACAGTTTGTGGTAAACGAATTAGCACATCATTTTTAGTAGATTCACCTATTTGGCTAATTGGCTGAATGGTTACTTTTGTAGCATCTATATTTTGTTTAACTAAAGCTGTGCGTAACCTAGTGTCATCATGGGCTTTTTTGAATCTTGCTGTAACAAGTGTTCCACCAGAAAAATCTACTCCTAAGTTGAACCCTCTAACAAAAAACGTACCGATTCCTAACAAAGAAATAATAATGGAAATGACAATAAGAATATTCTTTTTGCCAATGAAATCGTAGTTAGCATCCTTAAAAATTTCTATCATAATCTATATCCAAGTTTTTATTGTATAGTGACCACAATCATTAAAGTTAACAGCCATTAAATACTGATTTTATCAACCTTTGGGCCACCACGAGCAAGCCAATAGATAAACATTGATCTTGAAACGTAAACAGAAGTAAATAGATTAGCAAGTAATCCTATAATCAAAGTTACAGCAAAACCTCTAATTGGGCCTGTACCAAAAATAAAGAGGAAAAAGGCTGAAACAATGGTAGTAACATGAGTATCAATAATGGTTAGAAAAGCTTTATTAAAACCACTATCTACAGCGGATGGAACAATTTTGCCATGTCTTAATTCTTCTCTAATACGTTCAAAAATTAATACGTTAGAGTCTACAGCCATACCTATTAAGAGAATAATTCCTGCAATTCCTGGTAAAGTCAATGTAGCCTTAAATAATGCAAGTCCAGCAATCAAAAAGATTAAATTTAATATTAAGGCAATAATGGCGTTTAAGCCTGAAAGACGATAGTAGGCAAGCATAAATACCATTACTAGAATAAGTCCAACACCTGAAGCAACTACGCCTTGCTGAATGGAGTCTGCACCTAAAGAAGGGCCTACAGTACGTTCTTCTAAATAAACTATTTTAGCTGGTAAAGCACCTGAGCGTAAGCTCAGAGCTAGATCCTCACCTGTTTCTTTAGTAAAATCTCCTGTAATTTGTCCTCTATCGCTAATACGGTCGTTTATTCTTGGGAAACTTTTAACTTGCCCATCAAGAACAACTGCCAAATATTTACCAATATTTGCTCCAGTCCAAGTACCAAAACGCTCAGCACCACTGGGAGTTAAGGTAAAGTGAATTTCATAGTCTTGTGGATTATAACGTGAAGGAACTGCAGCAGCATCACGTAAGTCAATACCTGTTATTACCGGACTTTTCTCTACTACAATAAATCCACCTTCTACAGCTCCACCCTTAGGATCTACCGGTAAGGCTTCCATATTACCCGCAACACCACCACTGCTAGCAGCAGATTGCAAAGCTTTCTCTTTGGTTTCATAAACTTGTGGTTGACCTACAACAGCTTTTAACTCTAAGGTAGATCCAGCTTTAATTAGCTTTTTGACCCGCTCAGGATCGTCTACACCAGGGAGTTGTAAAAGTATTTGGTAAGCTTTTTCTGGCCCATGGCTTTGAATAGTAGGTTCAGCAACACCAAAAGCATTAACCCGGTTTTCAATAATTTCCATTGCCTGATGGAAAGCTTGTGCTCGGCGTTGATCATTACCTATAGTAGTAAGGTTATAATTTAAGACTGTAGCGCTACCTTTGCTAAATTCCCATTCTGGCCCAAACTCATTTTTTACTTTATTTTTTGCCTCGTCATAGCGTCCGGCATCTGTAAGCTCAATGATAACTTGACCTGGAGCAGGGCTAGTAACAGCTTTAATTGGGATATTAGCCTTTTTTAGTGCTTCTTCAGACTGACGAGCATTATTAGTTGTAAGTTGTTGAATAACTTCGTCGGTTTGTACTTGCATCACTAAGTGAGAACCACCTTTAAGATCCAAACCTAGTTTAATATGCGAAGTCATATTAGCTTTAATTGCTGTCCAAGAGGTAAAATCTTTTAACATCTCTTGTCCAGTGCGCTTACGTCCTTGCTCATCAGTAGTACGTGGGTAAAGGATAAGTAACAAACTGATTAAAGTAGTAATAGCAATAACAAATACTCTAGATCTTAAATTACTCTTACGCATTTTTACTTCTTTTCACTTTCCTTAGTAGTTTTTGCTTCTTGTAAAGCAGAAATCGCATTGCGAGCAATATTAATCTTTACTGCTTCTGCAATGCGTAGTTGTACTATTTCAGGTTCTTTTTCACTAAGCTCTGTTACCGTACCGTAAATACCACTATTTGTAATAACTTTATCACCTGTTTTTAAGTTCTTAAGCATTTCTTCGTGGATACGGCGTTGTTCGCGTTGTGGTTTAGCAATCATAAATTGGTAAAGTATGATGATAAAAACCATAGGCATTAGCAAC
>Ga0075163_10003556_pt1 | contig 20958 bp, 17 predicted proteins | sample JI1023141ADNA_FD_71478 | JGI IMG/M metagenome (GOLD analysis project Ga0075163, IMG submission 71478) | Wastewater effluent complex algal communities from Wisconsin, to seasonally profile nutrient transformation and Carbon sequestration -... | ecosystem: Engineered > WWTP > Effluent > Algae... | reverse complement strand
GGCATCTTTTTTTCAAAATTTATCGACCATGTGTTTCCACATGCTCTCAAAATTTTGCAAAAAATCTCCTCAAAAAAACCTCTTTTTTTCATATAAAGCGAGTTATGAAAGAGGTCTATTCTCTGTCGGGGATGCTGAAAAGCTCTTTGAGCCCTTGCTTACTAACCTCTCGCCCGTTGACTGCAATCGATTCGGTTAGGGGAATTTCTTTAGGACACACCTGAACACAGTTTTGAGCATTTCCACACTCGCTAATCCCTCCCTCTTCCATAAGGGTATGGAGGCGGACCCGCTTTTCCATTTTTCCTGTTGGGTTGAGATTAAAGAGACGGACTTGAGAAATCGGTGCAGGCCCTATAAACTTTGAGCGGTCATTGACTTGAGGGCACGCTTCACTACAACACCCACACGTCATGCAGGTAGAAAGGGTATACATTGTCTCTTGAGCGTCTTGACTGATTTTTGGTCCAAATCCCCGAATAAAGGATCCATCGGCAGAGATCCAGCTCTTTGTCTTTTTGAGATTCTCGAACATCTTATTTCGATTGACTACAAGATCGCGCACCAAAGGAAATTTGGTAAACGGAGCCAGGGTAATCGTTGAGCTCCCTGTTTTCTTAAGAATAGGTTCAATAATGGCTGTACAAGCTTGTCTTGGCCTCCCGTTGATGAGCATTGAGCAGGAGCCGCAAACCTCTTCAAGACACCCTTGTTCCCAAGCAACAGGGGTCACTTTCTCCCCTTTTCTGTTTATCGGATTTGCTTGGACCTCCATGAGAGCTGAGATCACATTGAGGTAGGGTTTCAGCTCAAGCTCAAACTCTTCCCAATACTGGTTTCCAGTTTCCCCTCGATAAACCTTTAAGATAAATTTTTTTTCCATACTCCTCAAATGGGCAACTGGATATTTTTCGGGATATTCTCTAGCTTTGGCTTAACGCGCTTTGCCTTCGTATAATCCCTTTGTATCGGTTTGAGGTAGGGAGTGTCAATAGGTTCGTATGAAATGACAGGTTCATCTTTCTTTGGATCGTAGGTAGCAATCGTTGATTTGAGCCAGTTTTTATCATCCCGCTCGGGAAATTCAGGTTTGAAGTGGGATCCTCGAAACTCATCTCTAAGAAGAGCTCCTTTCGTGATGATCATCGCAAGCTCAAGCATCGAATTGAACTGATTTGCAAAGGTATAGGTCTGATTCAAAAGAGTCCCATGATCATCAAGAGAGATCTTTTTATATCTTTCTCGGATCTCTTTGATAGAGTCCAGTGTAGCTGCTAAGTCTTTATTGCTGCGTTTGACTGTCACATTGCGAATCATCACCTTAGAAAGATCTTCATGAAGGAGATGGATATTTTCTTTTCCGCTTCGGTTCATGAGATCTTGCTTGAAATTTTCTTCAAATTGTAAAGCGGCTTTAAATGGTCCTTCATCGAGATCGGTATAAGAAGAAGAAAGGGTTTCAAGATAGCGAGGGATTTCAACTCCACAAACAAGCCCCCCGAAAATACAAGAAAGGAGGGAATTTGCTCCCAAGCGATTAGCGCCATGATATTGATAATCTGCTTCTCCAGCAACAAAGCACCCTGTTAGATTCGACATTTGCCGAAACCGATCCATCCGGTCCGGAGCATCTGCTGCCGGCCAGTCGACCCACGCTCCTCCCATAGAATAATGAACAGCTGGAGCAATCCGCATCGGGACTTTTCGAGGATCCTCTCCAGTAAATTTCTGATAAATATGGAGAACCGATTCAAGTTTATGAACCGACTCTTCAGGGAGATGGGTGACATCTAGAAAAACTTCATCCCGCCCCTGAACACCGAGGCCAAGTTCAACAACTCTTAAGATTTCACGAGCCCCAATATCACGGGGAACAAGATTTCCAAAGGCCGGGTAGAGCTCTTCTAAGAAATACCACGGCTTTCCCGTTTCACCACAAGGGATCATTTTTCCATCAGGAGCCTCAATCGATTTCGAAGAATCGCCGTAAACCCAAACGCGCCCCCCTTCTCCACGGATCGATTCAGACATCAGGCGGAGTTTGTCACTTGCAGGAATTGCAGTCGGGTGAATTTGAATAAATTCCCCATTTCCATACTTCATCCCTTGCATATAAAGGCGGCCATTTGCTGCTCCCGTACAAAAAGTCGAATTTGTCGATTTTTTAAAAATAAGACCAGGACCACCGGTTGCGATAAGAACAGCATCGGCTTTTAAAACATCAAGTTTAAGATTAAAAAGATCCATGAGAACAATACCGCGTGCATGCCCCTTTTCATCCTGAATCAAGCGGAGAAATTCATGATGCTCAAATTTTTCCACATGACCTGTTACTTCATGACGACGTACTTGTTCATCCAAAGCATAGAGAAGTTGCTGGCCTGTCGAAGCTCCACAAAAAGCGGTTCGGTTGTAAAGAGTTCCTCCAAAACGACGAAAATCAATATTTCCTTCTGGAGTACGGTTAAAACTGCATCCAAAACGGTCCATCATTTGAATGATCAAAGGACCTGTTAAACACATCTCTAAAATCGGAGGTTGTTGCCCTAAGAAATCACCCCCCTTAATCGTATCGTAGGTATGGATCAGAGGAGAGTCATCTTCACCTTTCAGATTCACTGCTGCATTGATTCCCCCTTGCGCACAAACCGAGTGAGATCTTTTGACTTGAGTGACCGAAACAATTTTTACGCGGCATCCATTTTCTGCAAGGCGCATCGCCGCAGAAAGTCCCGCTAGCCCTCCACCCACAACGATGACTTCTTTTTTCTTCACCTTAAGTCCTCAAATTCAAATAGTAGGTTCCCCACACAGCTGCTAGCCCTAAAAAACCAACGAGTACCATGCAGGCAATGCAAACATTAACGGCAGTAGATTGTGAACGCATTTTTAAGACAATTCCCCATGTGATCATAAAAGTCCAAAGACCGTTGAACCCATGAAATACCGCAGCCAAAACAAAAATCGTGTAGAGAATCGATTTAAAAATACTTTTAAATGCATCACGAACGATCAGAAGAGTTGCTGTTCCAAAATCACGAGAAGCAGCAATGACCTCATTTCCTTCAATTTTCCGTTTTTCTAACCCTTTTAAGTAAGCCTTTTGCTCTTCCAAATTTTGATAATGAGTTAAAAGGTCGTCAGTCTTTTGCTCATAAATAGTAGACCCTTCTTCCTCAGTCGCATTAGCACCTTTCGAAAGAGCCTCAAGCTCCCCTTCTTGACTCCTTACACGTTCTTTGAACTCTCCAATCTCTTGTTTATTGTAAAGCCGTACGCCAAGGCGGCTACTCACAGTATAAAGTCCAGGATCCATCTTGATCCGTACGAAATAAGCTTCTTCTTTTCCCATATCGACTTCAATGGGATACATATAAAAACGCATATAAGCAACATGAGCAATGATTCCGACAAGTAAAATCCAAGAAGTGATCCGTTGCCAAGAATAAGCATGATTCCTTCCATACCTTTGCAGCGCCGGCTTATTTCCTCCCGATGAATAAGCATTCATCTTTGAAGTGAAGAGATAACGAATACCTAAAACCATGTGATATAAAAGGGGAACACCAAGTAAAACAATTTCGATAACATGAAGGTAAGGGAGGTTTTTGATGAAGTTAACGGCGCGGATAAATCCCTCTCCATTTTCACCAATAAGGAGAGCTGCTTGCGAATTCGTTAACATGTGTTCGACAAGAAAAATAACAATCCATAATCCAAATAGGGAATGGATCCTTCGAAGTGCAAAAGGGCGGGAGAGTGTTGTTGTCTGAGTGCTCATAAAATGCATTAAACAGATCTTTTGAAAATTTACAAAGAAAAAAATGCACAATCATGTTCAATAGAGAGAGTTGCTTTAACTCGGTTTGGAGGCAAAATTCGATGATTAGACCTCTTGCAAAGCGGGTGCGTATTTTGTCCTAAATTGGAGTGAGCATAATTCCCTCAATAAACCAGATTAAAAAATCTTGCCGCATTTTTAGACGAGACCTCGGCAACTTTTTCAAGAGGAACTTTCTTTACGTTAGCAATTGTTTGCGCTATTTCTGAAATAAAACTTGGTTCATTCATTTTGCCCCTTTTGGATTGAGGTGCTAAATAAGGTGTGTCGGTTTCAATAAGCATTTGATCAAGAGGGACCTCTTTTGCAACGTCTCGGAGCGCTTCCGAGCGTTTGAAAGTCACAATCCCACTAAAAGAGATCATCCATCCCCTTTCTAATGCTACTTCAGCCTCTTTCATTGTTCCCGTAAAGCAATGTAAAACCGCTTGACCTTTTGGAAAATATTCTGAAACAATTGCATATAGATCATCAAACGCATCGCGGCAATGAATCACAACAGGAAGTAAACACTCTTTCGCTAAACTAAAATACCTCTTCAGAAAAGTTTGCTGAAGCTCTCTTGCAGAATGTTCATAATGATAATCAAGACCTGTTTCTCCAATGGCAACTAATTTTCCTTGTCTTGCAGCCATCTCAAAAAGGGGGAAATAAAGCTCTCCTTCTTTTTCAACATCATGAGGAGTTGTTGCTCCGACGTTATGAATCCATTTTTCTTTTTCAGCAAGGGCAAATCCCCGTTCAAGAGAAAGTTTATCGATGCAAATGTTAATAATTTGCTCGACTTTATTTTCTTTTGCTCGTTTAAGAAGCTCATCGAGCTCCTTATATGGGGGATCGCAGGTCATGTGTGCATGAGAATCAGTAAACATGCCTTATATCCTAAACATTTTCCCATTCCTTGACAAATAGCATTTTTCCACGTACATATTAGAAGATCAAAAAAGGAAAGAGATTCATGGGAACATTTTTTCAGGCTTATATTCAAGCCGATTTTTTCGGAAAATTAATTTTTTTCGCCCTTTTTCTCCTTTCTTGTGGATCATGGGTTTTTCTTATACAGAAGTTTTTGCTCTTAAAACAAATCGGTCTTTCTGCAAAGCGTTTTAAAAAACTTGCTGTTCTTCATAAAGAAGAGCTTCTCAACTTAAGCTCTAAATCGACAAACCCTTTTAGCATTCTCTTTAATGCGCTGAAAGAGCGAACCCTTGCTCTTCTCGATAAAAATCACTATTTTGCTGAGAAAAACCAAAACTTTCTCTCGAAGGCCGACATTGATTTTCTTGACTCCCATCTTCATACGGTCATTGCAAAACAAAAGGGGAGAATCGAAAAGAATCTTTTTATCCTTTCCACAACTGTTGCACTCGCCCCTTTTCTAGGTCTTCTTGGAACGGTTTGGGGAATTTTAATCTCTTTTGGAGAGCTTCAAGCAGGACACTCTGTCACTTCAAATACTGTCATTTTGGGAGGTCTTTCAACGGCTTTAACAACAACTGTTTTAGGACTTCTTATCGCCATCCCTGCACTCATTGCACACAATTATTTTAAAAGCTTAAGCAAAAACTTCACTCTTGAAATGATCGATTTCAGCGACTTTCTCCTTTCAACCATCGAGCTTCAATATCGCAAAGTGGATATCCCTTTATGAAACGGTCTCTTTCCCTTCTAAAATCAGATCTCGAAGAAGATGCGAATGTTAATCTCACCCCTTTGATTGATGTTGTCTTTGTTGTTCTGATTATGTTTATTTTAATCGCTCCTCTTGTTGAAATGGATCGCATTCAATTAGCAGGAGGGGGAAACCAAAAAAAGGGCGACATGACAACGTTTCATGAAAATGGTGAAATTAAGATTCATGTTTATAAAGATAATACGGTTTGGCTTAACGGCGTTCCGATAGAGCTTTCAGAATTAACAAAAGAGCTCACTCGACTTTATCATATGAGTCCCACCCATTCCCCCCAAATTTTTCATGATAGAGAAGCTTACTTTGGAACATATCAATCGGTGAAAAATGCTGCAGAGGCTGCAGGATTTCAATCTCTTGACGTGATTCTCAAACCAGGATGATCGATGAATCGAAGATTCCTGATATTATCAAGCACTGTAGTTGCCTTTCATCTATTTATTTTCTTTTTTAATTTTAAAAAAGAAATAGCTCCTCCGGTTCCAAAATCATCAATTGTTGTCCGCACTTTTATTCCCCCTCCTCCCCAAAAAGCTCTTCCCACGATCAAACAGTCGACGAAAAATTCTTCAGTTCCTTCAAAGACTTCTAGCAAGTCCCCACCTCAAGAAACCAAGAAAAAAAATGATCTCTTAAAAGAACTTCAAGATTCTTTAACAAAAATAGAAAATCAAAGTTCAGCAGAATCCTCGATTGCATTAACCCCTCCTAAAACGATTCAGAAACTCGAAATTGACCACCTTGAAAGTGAAGAGCCAGTTGATTATTTTCTCCTTCTTGCGAAGACGTTGAAAAACGAGCTTGAACTTCCAGAGTATGGCGATGTAAAATTAGAACTAACAGTCCTAAACAATGGGAGAGTCGTGAAATTAAGGATTTTAAATACCTCTTCTGACAAAAATAAACGGTATTTGGAACTAAAACTTCCGACCCTTCTTCTCCCTCCGTTTAGTGACAACTTAAAAAACGAACGTGAACACACTTTTACTTTAACATTTTGCAATGAAACGTAGTCTTTTATTTTTTCTCCTCTTTCTCTCTTTCCTCTATGGGGAAGAAAAAGAAATGATCATCCCCTTATCAACAAAAAATTTTCTGTCATCGGTTTCTCTTTCCCCTTTTACCTCTTCGAGTTTTTCAAACGACTATTTGGAAGATCTCCATCATGTTCTTGTTTTTGATATTAACAATAACGGGAGTTGCTATGTTGAGAAAAAGGGAGCCTACGACTTTAAAGTCGATACTGATATTTCTGGAAAAGACCTTTCTGCGACTATTTCTTTTAGAGGAAAGACCACTAAAACACTTGGCCCTTATTCCCTTTCTGGGAATTTAGTAGCAGATCGAAGGGTTATTCATGCCTTTGCCGATGATCTTACTCAAATCATGACAGGAGAGAGAGGAATCGCCAGTCAAAAAATCCTCTATTCTATTCAATTTCCTCGCAAAACTCCAGAAGGATATGAATACAAATCAGAGATTTGGGAAATTGATTATGATGGGGAAAATAAGCGACAAGTCACCCATGAAAATAGCTATTGTATCACCCCAGTTTACTTGCCGATGTCAAGCAGCTTTACAGATAGTAAATTCCTCTATGTTAACTATATTAAAGGGCAACCAAAAATTTACCTTGGCTCCTTTGAAATGGAACATGGGGTTCCTATTATTTCCCTTCGAGGAAATCAGCTTCTTCCAACAGTTTCAAAGAGGGGGGATATGATAGCTTTTATCTCTGATGCAAGTGGACGCGCTGATTTATTCGTTCAACCCTTTAGTCAATCCCATAGACCTTTGGGCAAGCCCATTCAGGCTTTTTCTTATCCCCGATCCGTGCAAGCCTCTCCAACTTTCCGTCCTGATGGAAAAAAAATCGCCTTTGTATCTGACAAAAATGGAACCCCTCAGATTTTTATCATTGATACCCCTTCCCCTGGGAAAGATTCAAAACCTCATCCTTTCTGCATTACAAAAAAATATCGTCATAATACTTGTCCAAGTTGGTCTCCTGATGGAACTAAATTAGCCTATAGTGCTATGATTGACGGTACCAGGCAGATTATGGTATATGACTTTCTGACTAAAGAAGAGATTCAGTTGACAAGTGGGAGTAGCCATAAAGAAAATCCGACATGGGCTCCCAATAGCCTTCACCTTGTCTACAACACGGTAGATCTCTCCTCATCGGAGCTTTTTATCGTAAATCTGAAACAAAAAGAGGTGATGCAAATTACAACTGGACCAGGAAAAAAACATTATCCCGCATGGGAGCCAACGAGAGGGCCTTTATGAAAAAACGTACATGGGCAATTGCATTATCTGCCATAGCATTCCTCACAGGATGTCAAAACAATTCAAATACCGTTTGGGAAGATACAAAAACAATGGGACGGTATCTACATCGCCAGGGGCAACTCCTTTGGAAAAAAGATGTCGATTCGAAAATGATTGAGTCTGAAGAGGAATTTTTAGGTCCCCAAGAAGAGGAATTCATCCCTTTGAAGGATGAAGATTTGAAAACTCAATTTGCTGACCATAGTATCCCTCAACCTAAAGAGGTCCCAGGGGCTATAGGAAGCAGCATCCCAGGGATAGAACAATTTATCAAGCCCTCTTCTCACCTTGCAGATCTTTTCCGCAACCTCTACTTCAATACCGATGAACATACTTTAAAAGATAAAGAGGCTTATGGAAATGTCGCTGCGATTGCAGAGCACATGAAAAAGCACGAGAATCTTTATATTTTTGTTGCAGGGCATTGCGATGAAAGGGCTTCAGAAGCCTACAATTTGGCTCTTGGGACAAGACGAGCAAATACCATTCGAAATCTTCTTGTCAAAAGAGGGGTCAATCCGAACAGGATTTATACCATTTCCTTCGGAAAAGAAATGCCAGCTGAACTCGGACATACTGCAGAAATCTGGGCAAAAAACCGACGTGTTGAATTTAAAATCTTCGAAAAGAAAGGATCTTGATGAAAAAAGCCTCCCTTCTCCTCCCTTTCTTATTCTTGGTTGGTTGTGGCTCCGTGAGTTCTTCTAGAAGCGACAAACATCAAATGGAGTTAACCCTCCATAAAGTCCGAACAGAGGTAGAAGATATTAAACATGAACTCAATACATATGAAATTGAACACCATGTGATTGAAGGGAAGCTTATTGATCAAGAACAGATCATTGCTTCTCTTCGGACTCAAGTGGCTGAATTAAAATCAGGACGACTCGACTCTTTCGTTCAAGAACTCCAAAACTTGGAGAAAAAACTGCAACAAGTAACGAAAAAGCAGGACAAAATTGTTGCTGATATCCGTCAGCTTAGCACCCATGCAAACGATACAACCACAGCCCTTTCGCAATATAAAGATAAGATTGCTCAGTTTGAAAAATTGATTCAAGGACAAACCGTTCAACTTCAAGAGATCTCTAAGATCAAAGAGGGGATCAATAAACTTGCGGAATCTGAGCAAAAGAAAACCTATACCGTGAAAGCAGGCGATTCATTAGAAAAGATTGCTCGTGATCACCATACAACAGTTGAAGAACTCAAACGAGTCAATAAAATAACAACAGATCTGATTGTTATTGATCAGCTCCTCAACCTACCTTAAATATACCGAAAAGCAGGTAAAAATATGGCTCAAAAGAAAAGAATTTTGCTTATTGAGGATGAAGAGGATATCGCTGCTCTGATCAAACTACAAGGAGAGCTATTCGGATACAAAATTCATGTAGAAGTCGATGGAATTAATGGTTTCAGGGCTATTGAACGAGAAAAACCTGACTTAGTTATTCTAGATATAATGCTTCCCGGACAAAATGGATTTGACATTTGCCGTAAGATTAAAAGCAATTCAGAGCTTAAAAATATTCCCGTTCTAATGCTCAGTGCTAAGAGTGAAGAAATTGATATTGTGTTAGGTTTAGAACTTGGAGCTGATGATTATGTCTCGAAGCCCTTCTCCCCAAAAATTCTCTTTTCTCGAATCAAAGCGATTTTGCGCCGTGATAGAGAGATAGAAAAGCAGCAGAAACTTCTTGTTTTTGGAGACTTTTCTTTAGATGTTACCCGTTATCTCTTAAAGAAAAATGGAGATCCAGTGATGATCACCCTTTCCGAGTTTGGGATCCTCAAACGTCTCCTAATGAATAAGGGAAAAGTTCTGACCCGTAACCAACTCTTGGATGATGTTCATAACGATGATGCCTTCATCGTCGATCGGAATATCGATGTTCACATTGCAGCTCTAAGAAAAAAGCTTGGGCCAAATTTCGATTGGATCGAAACAGTAAGAGGGGTAGGGTATCGCCTTCGCGAACAACCTCTTAAAAAGTAACCTCGGCTTCGTAAGTAATTCTTTATTAACCTGTTTTATTTTTGTTATTAATTAAAATTAAAAATAGTTTTTAATTAGTTTTAATATGTGATAATTATAAAAATAAGAAAAATAAAACCCTCTCAATGCGTTATTTGTTGAGGTTAGGATTAGTCAACTATTTTAAAAAGAGGCCATTATGTTTAAAAAATCCTCGATTTTTGTCTTAGCTCTCGGAGCCACTCTCATCGCGGGATGTGAATCGAATACTGGAACTGGAGTTCTTCTTGGAGGAGCAGGCGGCGCTGCTATCGGTGGAATTATTGGTGGGGGCCAAGGAGCTCTCATTGGTGGGGCTGCTGGTGTGATTGCTGGAGGACTTATCGGTGCTTATCTTGATAACCAAGAGTCTAAGAACCTTAAGGATCAAAGTCCACAGACTTATCGACGAGTGGATAATGGAGAAAAACTCAGTGTGAATGATGTGATCAATCTTTCAAAAGCAGATGTATCGGATGATAAGATTATTAGTCTCATTCAGAAGACAAACAGTCACTATACTCTTAATACCTACCAAACCAAAAAGTTAAGAGATGCTGGAGTTTCTGAGCGTGTTATTAACTATATGTTATACAATACCTAAGAAGTATATTTGCAGGGGGCGCTTTTGTATGGCATCCCCTTCAAGATTCCAATTTTTGAAATATGAGAGGTATAGGTTCATTAATCCTTGAATAAAATGTAAAAAGCTGGGATAAATCTATTAAAGGCATCTGTATTTTTGGTACACACATAAATGAGCGTAAATGAGATAAAGAGTGAAACCTTTTGGGGGTTTGAACGTGAGGGATTCCAGAAGAATGTGGAGACTCACTGTTCTACTGGCCTTAAGCAATTTAAGAAAATTATACGTTCTTATATCTTCGTTCATCTCTTCTTTTTGGGTCTTCTTTCTGGTGAGATCATTGCTTTTTTCCTCTCTTTAACGTTCCTTTTCCAGACTTCACTTATCGCCATCTCACTCGCAGGGATTTTGCTAACGGGCTTTGCCTATGTTATTCTTCTTTTTTATTTTCAAACTAAAAAACCTGAGCAGTTTATAGAGCTTCGTAATTTTTTCATGCTTCTGTGCAAAAGAGGGCTTCCAAAAAGTCTAGTCCATACAGAATACCACCTTTCATTAGCAAATGCTGCCTACCGATTTGCAACCTATCTTTCAAAGGAAGAAAGATCTCTTTATCTCCTTCCTGAAAAAATGGGGTGTGTGAATCAAATGATTCAAAAAGTGACAACCCTTTGTCACCATAAAGATCTCCAACGCATGAAAGAAATTCTTTTTCTTGTCTCTATAAATGAACATATTCAACTCATTAAGCGTTATCCGACAAATCTTGAAGCACATGCCTCATTAGCAAATGCTTACGTAGCCCTTTCTCACCTTTATGAACACCAAGAAAAGTTTAAAGCTACGGTTCAAAAGGCCATCCAGGAGTATAAAATTATTGACCACCTTTCTCCTAATGATCCCTGGGTTCATGCGCAATTAGCTTCTTGCTATCATGATTTGAAGCAATATCAAGATGAGATTGCGTCTTATGAAAAAGTTCTTGAGCTTTGCCCCGAAGACAAACAAATTCTTTTCCGTCTAGGAATTCTTTCCTTTCAAGAAGGGGAAAGCGCTCGTGGCCTGCAAATTTATGAAAAACTCAAAGAGATGGAGTTTTCGCGTGCTGATGAGCTAATAGGCTTCTATGATGCGAATCTCAAAGAAGAATATTTCATCTCTTCTCTCTGAGTGGAGAGTCTTGTCCCTAAAAACCCATATAAGGTATACTGAAAAAAAATTTATGGTGAATGCTATGATAAAAAAACTTCTATTAGGGCTCGCAGTTATTCCCGCTCTTCTTTTTGGACAAAATCAAGATGAACATAAGATTATCCCTGTAGCTACTGAATTAAGATTAAGGTTGCCTGAGTGGCGCCCTGAGATTCTTCAACAATATCCAAATGGTTCTCCGCAACTCGTTCTTTTTTACGCAGAGAATGATCAAGGAATAGAAGAACCTGTCAAGCGGATCCAATTTTTTGAAAGTGGGCGCCCAGCTGAAGAAGCTGATCTGATAATAATCGATGAGAAAGCTCCAGCTTTTAAAGCTTGGAATTCAACCATTGTTCCCCATGGTGTAAGTATTTGCTTTAGGGAGTCAGGTGAGGTGGAGCGCATTGGCTACTTTGATCATGGTCTAGTACATGGACCAATGAAAGTTTTTTATCCTAATGGTCAACTCCAACATATGACCACTTTCAACCAAGGAAATGCTCATGGTAAGATTCTTTCTTACCATGAAAATGGGGCGATCTTAGTTGAAGGATACTCTGAAAATGGAAAAATAATGGGGGACTATGTTCGCTACTATTCGAATGGACAGCGAGAGGCTCTTATCCCCTATGTTAATGGGGAAATTCATGGTAAAATGATCGAATGGTACGAAAAAGGGGCTGAAAAAGGAGAATATCACTATGTAGGGGGAAAGCTCCAATCGAGAAAAAATCAACCTGCAGTGATCTATTACGATGAAAACCATACGATTACAGAAGTAAGAGACTATAACGAAGGGGTACTTCATGGAGAATACATTCAGTATCATCCCAATGAAAGACAAAGCTATCATGTCCGTTATATTAATGGAAAAAAAGAAGGGAAAGAAGAGTGGTTTGCTGAAAATGGAAAAATAATGGGTGAAGGGGAATATGTTCAGGGAAAAATGGTTGGAAAGCATTGGAGAAAACATGGAAATGGAACGATGGCTTTTCTTGCAACTTATGATAAAAAAGGAAATTTAAAAGAACCGATTCGAGAATTTAATGAAAATGGGCAAAAGATTGCTGAATATTCCCGCAATGATGAAGGGAAATTTCATGGGAAATTTCAATCTTGGTTTTCTAATGGGAAAATCCAGACCGATGCTACTTATGTAAATGGTGAATTAGATGGAGAATTTAAACAATATTTTGCTGATGGCCAATTAAAAACAAAAGGGCACTACAAAAATCAACTAAAAGACGGGTTTTTTCAAGAGTGGTTTGAAGATGGAAAACTCGCCTTTCAAGGAACCTTTAAGGAAGGAAACCGTGAAGGAGAATTCTTAGAATATTTCCCAAATAATCAATTGAAAACAAAACGTACGTTTCAAGCAGCACTTTTACATGGAGATCAAAAAGATTGGTTTGAAAATGGATTGACCCATGTTGAAGCTCGCTATGATTTAGGGAAAAAAGACGGGACTTTCCGCTCGTGGAACAGCGAAGGAAAACTTCTCTTTGAAGGAGCTTTTGACCAAGATCGACCCATTGGGACGCATACATCCTACTATGACAGTGGGAATAAGTTTGAAGTTTTCCATTTCCTAGATGGCAAAAAAGAGGGAAAACATGAGCAATTTTATCAAAATGGGCAGCTCAAACTAACCGAGACTTATAAGAATGATCTTGTTGATGGGAAAGCCCTAGGCTACTTTGAAGATGGAAATGAAGCCTTTATTCGTGTTGCGAAAGAAGGAAAGCCTGTAGGAACGCAGAAGGAGTTCTATCCACCTCAAGGAGATAAAAAAGGAGTTGTTGCTAACCTTTATCACCATAATGAAAATGGAGAACTTCATGGGGAACAGAAATCATTTTATCCCAATGGAGTAATAAAAACTTCCATTCACTATGAAAATAGCAAGCTCCATGGATTGAAAGGGCTTTGGGACCAAGAAGGAAACCTCTTAGAAGAATCCAAATATGAAAAAGGAAAGCTTGAAGGGCGTCATTTTGAGAAAGATCAAGAAGGGCGTGAAATTGTTTATCACTATAAAAACAATAAAAGAGAAGGTCCTCACTCTATTTATTATCCCTTAGATGCTACTGAGGGAGAGAAGGTCAAGGCAATTGAGGGCTCTTACAAAAATAATAAAGTCCATGGAAAAGTTACAGAATATGATCCCAGTGGAAACATCATTAGTATTACTTTCTACAATGAGGGAAAAAAGGAAGGTCCAGCAGAACTTTATCATCGAAATGGCCGCTTGGCTATCTGCCTTAACTTTAACAATGATCTAAGAGATGGACTATCTAAGCAGTTCTATCCTTCTGGGAAGCTTTATAGAGAAGTCGAATTCAAAAAAGACCTTAAAGAAGGAGAAGAAAAAACTTATTTTGAGAATGGTCGACTCAATAGCATTTATTCCTATAAAAATGGACAGCTTGCAGGGAAAGCCGAACATTGGAATGAAGCTGGAATTTTGATTTTCCAAGCTGAATACCAAGGAGGTCATCAGCACGGAAAATTTCTAAAGTTCTATGACGATGGAAAACCACGCTTAGAACAGACCTATGTTGAAGGAAAGCTTCACGGAATCAAAAAATCCTATGATCAGGATGGAAAAGTTTCAGAAACCCGTTACAAACATGGCGTCAAAGAAGGCTGATAAATTCATAAAGGAAGGAGCTCCCTACCTTCCTTTTTTTTCTAAGCTGAAACGTTAGAAATTGAGGGAAAATTAGATCATACTGGGCGCTTTCTTCAACAAAGATTATCCCCTCTTTAGCGAGCAGATGAAACGAATCAATAAGCACCAGAGTTTTTTCTTGGAACCCTTTCTCATAAGGGGGATCGATAAAGATAATATCATAAAATTCTCCCTTAAGGCGCTTGAGTAAGGTTAAAACATCACCACGGAGAATTTGCGTCTGATCTAAGATTCCTAGCTTTTTAATATTTTCCTGAAGGGCTTGAAGAGCTTTTCGATCTTTTTCAATCATCGTTACAAAAGAAGCTCCCCGACTTATTGCTTCAATTCCTACTGCACCAGAACCTGCATAGAGATCCAAAAAGGTTTTTTTTTCAATATGGCCTTGAGTAATATTAAATATCGTTTCTCTTAATCTTTCAGAAGTAGGACGGGTTTGTTCACCCTTAGGAGAGATGAGTATCCGATTTTTGAAAATGCCCCCTGTAATTCTCATCGGACTCTTGTAGGAATATTAAGTGGCTCAAGGAGCTTTTGTGCTTCACTTAAAAAGAAAGGATCTTCCTTTTCCATGAAATAATCATAGCAAACATAGGCTTTTTGAAGCGCTATCCCTTTCTTAATAGCATGAGATGCTTGAGTAGCATGTTGGAATGAAATAGATTGCTTTACATTAATCCACTGATCTCCAGCTCGTCCCTGGAGGATCATATCAAAATCTTTGAGCTTATTAATCGATCCATAGATCATGTAAGGTCGATCTGCATAAAGAGCAGGCAGGGTCTTTTCATTAGGATAGAATTCAATACCTGTTTCTAATGATGCCCCTGTCACATTGATGTGCATATTCTTTGCAACAAACGATTCAATATGTTTCATAAGAACAGCCAATTGTCTTGAAAAAGAAGCATTTGTTTTTGAGTACATCAATTCTCCATTGTTAAACGTACTGAGTAAATCTAACATGGATAGGTTATTCCCTTGACTTGCCGTAGCAGTAAAGATAGAGAACTTTCCATTGTTTGCCTTTGAAAGCTCTTTGAAATCATCTTTATGGTCGCTGAGAGAATTAAAAGAGTGACCATCGGTAATCAGAATGATAATGTTTTCCCTATCAGGAGTAAAATAGTGAGTTATTTTGGAGATCAGATCAAAGGGACTATAATTGACAAAATACCCTCGATACTCTTGATCTAATAAAAATCGTCTTGCTTGTTCAGCAGAATTTTTGTCCCAAGACGTTGTATGATCACTAAAGCTCCGGAGTTTTGCATCGGCTATCACGACATTAAAAGAATCTCCATCAGATAGATAAGATAGAGCGCGTGCTACACCCTCTTTAAAGACTCCAAAACGGTGTTTTTTAATACTACTGGATCCATCCAGTACAAAGATGAAATTTTGGCTTGGAGAAGCAAAATTTAGTTTTTCATTAGGTCTTAGCTTTATTGCAAAATAGTATCCTTTACCATCGTCTCGTTTCATATAATGGACTTCTGTTTCGAATTCATTCGTATAGGTCACAGTTTCTAAATGGGAAGGAGGGGGAATCTCCGCAAGAAAAGCACTTGTAAAACGGCTTGACTGATTGAGGGTTTTTGCCTCTGCTTCTTTTGGACTGATCTCCAAAGAAGGGGCTTCTAGTGCAATGAGGCCATGAGAATGGCGGTTTTCTTGATTATAATCTTCAAGCATCTCCTTTGCCTCCGATTGTACCATATCGGTTTCAACAGGTATGATTTCAGCTGTATCGATCTCAACTTTAGTCTCTATGAGGAAAGGGGGGCGCCCTTTTTCAAGAAGTTTGCGTGTATTAGGATAACTTTCATCGCGCATTGCAAGGAGAACCATTTTTTCCATTTCTGGAAGATCTTTTAGAGCAATATGAGATGGTAGAGGAGCTTTATCGGGAATCACTTTTTTACTTGCAAGATAAAGAAGATCCAATTCTTCAATTACACTCTCTTCAGATAGGGTCATTTTCTTTTTTACAAAGTGTAATGGCTCTTCTTGAATTCCAGCGTAAAAAGAATCTAGATCAAAAGAATTAACCCCTTCAGATGGAAAAAAAGAAGGAAGGGAAGGGCGGTAGAAGGAAGATTTTAAAGTAAGCGCATCCTGGCCCTCCTTAGATAGTGTTACACTAAGAGGAGATTCTTTGAGATTGAGCTCTCTTTCCCCTCTGGCAAAGAGTTCTTCCATGCGTTCAATCTTGGGGATATCACTCGCAATCTTTTCTCCCTTTTTATACCCTTTTTTAGGAGAAATATCTTTTTGCTTTACATCAGGTAGGATAAAATCTAGGGAATTCAGAGAAGGTTGAACAGAAGAGATATACTTATCAATGATCTCTTTGCTGTCATATAAATGAATCTCTTGTTCTTCACTCATATAGTCAAAGGAGAAAAGATTCTCTTTCACGTTTGGTATAGAAAGAGCAACGATCGATTCACTCATTATGATTTTTGATTTTTGAATGGTTGGGACCAGAATCTCTTCAGGTTCTAGTGTCATCAAAACATCATGATCTTTTTCATTCAGAGCAATGCTGAGATAAATTCTATTATCAAGTGGGATTTCATTGATTTGTTGCTGAGTTTTATAACGAGAAAATTCTATAGAGCGGGAAATAATCGAAGCACTTTCTTCCTCGTTAAGTGCAAAAAAATTTCTTGTGAAATGAGTGGATTCCAAATCAAAATATTGATCCTCGTTTTTAAGGACAACTGAAGTGTGGTTTTCTAGATGAGGATCATACTGAAGATGATTCGAAAGTTGGTTGTTTTCTACTAAGGGGATAGAGGGAGCGCAGAGAAGCTTATATTTCGACCATTGTCTTTGGAAAGCTTCCAGTTTTTGAACTATATTTGGGATACTTTGTATCTTTATACCTTTTTTCTTTTCAGTGTGAAAGGAAGGATAGAAAGTCCTCAGAGCAGCATTAACGCTTTTAAAAACAGTTTGGTTGAGAACAGAAGAGAATTCACATGTAGAAGGGGTGTCCTTTAATTTCACCTTTTCAAAACAAAAAAAGGATTGATTGTTGCTGAAAATTTCTTTTCTTGAGCATTCTTTTTGCGGGATAAACTCTTCCTTCCTTGACTTAAGCTCAACAAGAGTGAATGAACTTTGAGGACAGATCACGAGTAGCGATTGATTTGGAGAAGATTCTATTTTTTTATGAAAAGAAGGATGTTTAATTAGGGTGGATCTTTCTTTTGTTTCATCTAACAAAAAAATAGTAGTAGTATCAACCGTAAAAGAAAGTGTGGAAGAACTTTCAGGAAGAGGTAATAATTCTACTTCGGGAAAAACTGTCTCCAACTGCAACGGGGGCATTTTCCCCGTCAGAGGTATACTCATCAAGGAAAATAGCACAAAAATAGAAGGAAAACCCAATTTTTGAATCATGTTTGGTATATTAATAGGCATTCATCCGATTGATTTCTTCTATGCTTACACTAATACGATCATAAAGATCGCGAGGAATATTAGGATTATTTTTCAATTCTCCGTAAAGTGTAAGGGCGTTTTCTTGGATTTCTTCCATTTCACCCAAACGTTCTTGTTTGCCGAGGTTTTTTGCTTCCAGTCGCATTCTTTCAGCATCAATGAATTTCATATATGCATCAAACACTTGTTTCTTTTCTTGATCATGATTTAAAGCCTTAAGATAGTTTTGAGTCAGTAGATCTTCTTTAGAAGTAAAGTCATCTTTAATGCGATCCAAGAAGAAGAGATATCGGCTATCTTGTTCCTTTTTATCGGAGAGAAGAGTGCGAATTTTTGCATATTCGAGTGCAGCTTCAAGATGAATAGGTTCAGATCCTGCATTCTTTCGTATTTGGAGCTCTTTAAGGTCATTTAAAATAGAGAGGACTTCTTGATTCTTTTCCGTTTTCATTCCGTCTTCAAGAAGTTCGAAATGAAGGCGAGCCGCTTCTAGAGCCGATTGGTTTGCAATCATCCTCGGAAAATGGAGCGCAGATGCATGAATAAAAGTATAGGTTTCAAAAGCTTTTTCTTTTTCCCCAAGAGCGTCATATACCATTGCTAATTCAAAAATAGCTTCTTTTTGTGAAGACCAGTTGAGTTCTATATGTTCGCTTTGCTCATGAAGGAGCTGTTTGAGAAGTTCTAATTTTTGTGGATTTTGATTTTGAAAGGAAAGAAGTTTGGCAAATTTAATCACTTCATTTTCTAAATGGAGAGTTTCAGAAGAAATCGGGATAAGTTTCCCATTTTTTAATAAAAGCTTTCTGAAATGCTCTGAAGCGCGATCCATTGCATTTGTTATTTCTGGATGTAGATCGTTTTGCATCCCAAAATCTTCCTCGTAATATTCTTTAACGAGTTGATAATAGTGATTCGCAAGCCAAAGACGATTTTCATCTTTAATCTCGATGTCACCTTTAGAAATGGCTTCTTCTAAGTGTTCTACAGCGTGACTGATAAATTCTTGTTGTTGCAAGGCATCGAAAGAAGATCCTTTTGCCTCACCAAAACCTGCTAGAGAAATGTAGGCATTATAGAGCTGCAGATGGGTTGAGGGAACATCATAGAGTGCTGGATGCAGAGTCATTGCTTGTTCTAAATGCATACAAAAGGCGGAGTGATCTACCCCCATTTCTGCATGGCAGAGTCCTGCAATAAAGTGGGCTTCTGCAAGACTTTTTGTATCTTCACATGCACTGGCATTCGTAAAAATGTGGTCTTGTAAACAGCAGAGTGCTTTGGAAAAGTGATCCAATTCGTAAGCTGTTTTTGAATAAAGAAGAGAATAGTCTTTCAGTTCCTTTTCATTCAGGTAATGAGAATGACTTAAAACAGCTTGGAGGTCACCGAAAAATAATTCTTTTGTATATTCACTTTCATCATTGCGGTGCTTGTAAAGATTCAGAGAAGAGGAAAGGAATAGCTTCCATGCAGAGCCAATACGTGTACTTTCGGGGAAAGCAATAACATAGAGTTTAAAAGACTCATAGCTCTCTTGCCAACGTTCATTTTGATGAGCAAGAAGACCATACTCGAAAATAAAACTCTCTTCATTGTCAAAGCCAACATAATTGTCTTTAATCATTTTGAGTTTCTCGTCAGCTTGACTGAGTTTTCCTTCTTCTTTTAAAATCATCGCGTGCATGAAAAGAGCTGTGGGGATCTCTTGATCATCAGGGAAAAAAGTGTCAAGCTTTTGAAACGCTTCGTTAAATAGTTTTTCATCACAAACTTGGTGAGCACATGTCATTTGGATTAAAAGGGCATTTTTTAATTGATCTGAAGGGGCGTTCATTGATTCGATATATTTCTTAAGTGAAGAGATCGCATTCTGATATTGCCCAAGAGAAAAATAACTTTTTCCAATAATAAAGTTAAAGGTTGGGAGGTGCTCTTGAGGAACACTTGGAGACAATGCAGCATATGACTCAATGACCTCTTTATATTCTTCATTTTGGAAAAGAAGAACTAAGATATTATATGCAGCTTCGTTACTTCTTTTCCCTCTTAAATCTTTTACTTTTTTGAAGGTTTTTTCTGCTTCAAGTTTATTATATTTAGCTTCCAAAGAGGCAACTTGAAACAGTAAATCTTCTCGCATATTGAAATGCTTTTCAGCAAGATCTCTGTAAGCTGCTGCTCCTTTTTCATATTCCCCCGTCATTGCATAGATTTCTGCAAGAGCAAACTCTACGATTTCATTATACTGTCCTTTAGAAATGCTCTCATAATAACCACAAGCTTCTTGTGCAAGGGATATCTTTTCCTGATCGTTTTCTTTCTCTAAAGCTTGCCGAAATAAAGCCTCTCCTATCAAAAAATAAAATTCTTCTTTGCGCTCTTGAATCTCTTTCACTTTGCTTGATAGATAGGGACGTCCATCATTTGCAAGTTGATCATATTGATCAAGCTCATAGTAGCACTGCAGCTTATTAAGGAGAGTTTTTCCGATGATTTCTTTATCTTCTTTAATATTTTGGTAGGAGATAAGAGCTTTTTGATAATTACCTTCTTGAAGATAGATGTCTCCCAAGATCCCATGAAAATAGTCAGAGAGTGCGCTTTCGGAATATTTATCTAAGAAGTCAATGATCTGCGTTTTAACAATAGGAAAATCACCATCTTTCCAAAATTCCGCAATGCGACGAATGAGAAAAGCTTCTTCATCCGATTCAATTTGCGCTTTCTGTCCAGCTTCCTTTGCTTCTCCTTGAGAAAAGCCTAATGTCACTAACGATGCAATAAGTAATAAAAAAATGCGAAAATTTGAATGAAACATATCCGTTTGTCCCTATCAGTTATGTTGGAATGAATCCGCAAAGGAAGTCTGAACTGCCTAGCGAAGTATTTTTTGATTATACTGGTAAGGAGATATTTATCAAATACCAAACATCATTCAGAAGGTTGCACGAGATAACTCAGAGACTGTCTGTGGATTAAATTTTTTTGGAAATTCTCCTCAGCATAACTTGAGCCATAACGTTCGAACATCTCCTTCGCAAACTCTTTACCCCGATAACCTAAATCTACAAAAACAGTTTTTGGGATTAATGTTTTTGAAAAATACATTAATCCAGATAGGCCCGCTCGATCTCCAACATTCCCAGCA
>Ga0075163_10003555_pt1 | contig 20962 bp, 22 predicted proteins | sample JI1023141ADNA_FD_71478 | JGI IMG/M metagenome (GOLD analysis project Ga0075163, IMG submission 71478) | Wastewater effluent complex algal communities from Wisconsin, to seasonally profile nutrient transformation and Carbon sequestration -... | ecosystem: Engineered > WWTP > Effluent > Algae... | reverse complement strand
GCTATATATAAAAAGAACGCGTTGTTTTATATACTTGATCCATGGAACGCGCTGCCGCGAAAGACCTCGATCGCTGGATTCAAGGGCGCGGCCGAAAGCCTCTCGTTCTTCGAGGGGCGCGTCAGGTGGGCAAGACGTGGCTGGTGCGCGATCTGGCGGCGCGCTCGAACGTCAACCTGGTGGAGATAAATTTCGAACGCGATCCGAGGCTAATGCGGGTCTTTCAGGGGACCGATCCCGTCGCCGTGATCTCCGATCTGTCCATAGCACTCGGGCGCGAGATCGATTCCCGGCGTTCGTTGCTTTTTCTCGACGAGATTCAAACCGCGGGTGAGGTCTTGGCGCGGCTCCGGTGGTTCGGCGAAGAGCTGCCGCACTTACCGGTGATCGCGGCCGGGTCGCTTCTCGATCTCACCCTGGCCGATCACGCTTTCAGCATGCCGGTCGGACGGGTGGCGTTCTACCACGTCGAGCCGATGAGCTTCGATGAATACCTCCGCGCCCACGGACAGGCTCGCTTGGCGATGCTGCTTGCCGGTTTCGACTGGACTGGAGCGCTTTCGGAAACCGCTCACGAGAGGGCTATCACCTGGTTCAGGCGCTACGCCATGGTCGGCGGCATGCCCGCCCTCGTCGCCGCGGATGCCACGGGAGCCAGTGCCAGAGCGGTGCGCGAGGGGCAACGCGACCTCGTGGCCACCTACCGCGCAGACTTCTCGAAGTACTCCGGCCGCATGAACCGCGATGTCCTGGACACCGTCCTCGATGCCGCGGCACGATCGCTGGGACACAAGTTCGTGTACGCCCGTGTGGGCGAGGGAGTCAAGCAACATCAGACGAAGCGCGCGATCGACCTTCTCGCGGGCGCGCGAGTCATCCATCTCGTCAAGTACAGCGCGGCCAACGGACTTCCACTGGGAGGCGAGGTCAAGGACACGTCTCGCAAGGCGGCACTGATCGACGTCGCGGTTTTCCATGCTCTTGCCGGAACTCCGGCCGAGGAGCGATTCCCTCCGTGGAGTGCGCTTTCTCCCGATGTGCGCGGCCAGTTGACCGACCAATTGGCGGCGCAAGCGCTCCGGCTGGGCGACGACCTCTCGGGCGACGGCCCGGCGCTCCACTATTGGCAGCGCGAGGGTGGAAGACCAGGTGAAATCGACTATCTCATTCAAGCCGGGGGGCGAATCGTCCCGGTTGAGCTGAAGGCTGGCAAAGCCGGTGCGATGAAGAGCCTGCACCAGTTCATGTTCGACAAACGCCTTCGCAGAGCGCTGCGACTCGATGAGAACCCGCCGTCCCGGGCGGAGGTTTCGGTGACGACAACTCAAGGCGATGCCGTGAAGTACGAACTGGTTGGACTCCCGATCTATCTCGCCGCCCGCGCGCGCGAACTGGTTGGCGAGCGCTCGGGCCGCCCATAGGCCGCCTGATTCGCCCATGGCCCGAGGCCGGGCGGGCAGCCGCTTCTTCGCGGATCAGCTTGACGGGACCCAATAACCACGCCGGGTCTGTATCCGGGCCTTGCCCTGGCGCAGTTTGACCTCGAGGCGATGCCAGCCCGGCTTGGGCTCGTCCTTTGGCTCATAACGGAGCACATAGCGCGTGGCGAGACTCGCCGCGATGCGGGCAAAAGCTTCCGTCAGCGTCGCCGTCGAGTGCGCGATCCAGGCCTGTCCGCCGGAGTGTTCCGCGATCGACTCGAGTGGGTGCGGTTCCATCTCGACGCGGGCGTTGGGAGCGAACGGCCGCGGGGGTCTGACCGTGACGAGGTGGACCATGGCGCTCGAGCGTTCCGCCGCCACCCGCAGGTGAAAGGCGTCAAGCAGGCTTGAGTTGTCGGCTTCGTCGGTGAACAGAATCACCAGGGTCCGCCCGCGGGGGTCGGCCACGGCAAGCGCCGACAGAAGAGCGTAGTAGACCGCGGTCCCTCCAACGGGTTCGAGCGACGCGATGGCGTTACGGATCGCTCCTCTATCGAGAGTGGGGCGCGCGAGCCATCGGATCTCGTCGGAAAAGGCGATCACCCCCACCTCATCGACCGGGCGCAAGGCGTCGAGCAGGAGGTTGCCCGCCTGGCGAAGAGCCTCCCGTTTCTCGCCGGTCAGACTGTTGCTGCTGTCGAAGACGAGAAGAACCTGGACAGGCAGGGCGTCGGTCTCCACGATCTCGACGCGGTGGGGAACGCCGTTGTCACGCAGGTCGAAGTCCTCACCGCGCAGGCCCTGCACTGGCTTCTCGCGCTCGGAAACATAAACGTCCACATAGACGACGCCGACGCTCGCTCCAAACTCGGGCCGCGTCTGACCAAACGAGAAGGTCGGGGCGAGAAGAAGGATCGTCGCCAGCGCGGAGGGGAAGGTCACTGAAGTGATTCCCGGCGAAGCGTGTCGAATAAGTCGTGCGACGAACCGGCGTTGTCGGCGTTGTAGTCGCGATAGGGGTCCAGCGACGACGCCTTGCGGGAAAGGGCGCGCTCGGTCGCGCTCGCGGCGCCGATGGTGTCGCCGTGAACCAGCAGGGCGTGAGCAAGCCCAAGAGCCGCCGCCTGCCCGTCGGGCACGACCTCGAGCGCGCGGCGGAAAGCCTGGGTTGCGAGCTCTGTTCGACCTTTGCGTTCATGAACCTGCCCAAGAAAGACATGAGCGAGGTAGCGCGAGCGGTCGTCACTGCCAGCCGCAAGGACTGCCTCAAGTGTGCGCTGTGCCGCTTCGGTGAAGCCCAGCCGCCACAAGACGCGGCCGAGGTGAACGCGGGCCTGTTGGCGCTCGGGCGCGGAACTCACCACCCTTGACAGCTCGCGCCGGGCTTCGCGCAGCGAGCGCTCAGGGTCACCTGTCCCCAAACGGGCGGCTTTCTCATAGGAGACGCCCAGCGCGAGCCGGAGGTCGGGATCTTCGGGGAAAGCATTCAAACCGATGCGAGCCCATGCGCGGGCTTGCTGCATACAGGCGTCCCACTCCGCGCGCCAGGTCATGGCCAGGAAGAAGCGCCGGGCGAAGTCACGGGTGCGATCGCGCCTCGCGAGCAGGCTCGCGTACTCCAAAGCGCGTTCCGCGTGGCGCCCCCCACAAGGCGGCTTTTGCTCGACGTCCTGGTGGGGCGGGTTCTCGAACAGATCACGGTCGAGATGCAGCATGACCGCCGCGCGGATCGGCTCCTTCAGCGTGTCGGAGCAGTCCTCGCAGCGAGAAGCGCGCTCGATCTCCCCCCGGATTCTGCTGAAGCCCTCATCGAGGGTCCTCCAATGGAATCGGCCAAGGATCTCCACCGCAGCCTTGTGTTCGCCCGCAGCGTATTGACGGAGGACTGCTTCATAACTCGCGGGCGGGGCGGAGGCGGCCTGGTCCGCGCCGCGGGGCGAACTGCCGATAACCGCGGTGACGACGAGAGTTAGAAGTGCCGCCTGAATACTGCCTCCGGATCAGTCGAGGCCGGGTTCGATCAGCGCGGTCTCGGGTTTGATGAAGGTGTGCTGGTCGGAGTCCTGAAGGATCTGCAGCAACGCATCGACGCCGATCTCCTGGGCGGCCTTGGCGCACTCGATGTTCTGGTTGGTGCGCGACACCGTGGAGTTGTCGCAGCAGATCGACACCGGCACGCCATACTCGAGCAGGGTCTTGATGGGATGGGGCGTGCCCTTCTTGACCGCGCCGGTGTGCTGGTTCGAGGAGATGCAGCACTCGACCATGATGCGGTCCTTGGCCAGACGCTTCATCAGAGCCTCGTCCTGGATGGCCGAGCAGCCGTGGCCGATGCGCTGGCACCCCAGGCCGTCGATCGCCTCCCAGATGTAGCGAGGCGGCCCATCCTCACCCGCGTGGGCGGTGAGGCCGAGGCGGCCGAGGCGGGCGATCTCGTAGGAGCTCGCGAAGAGGTGGGGCGGATTTCCGGTTTCGGGGCCGGCGATGTCGAAACCCACCACGCCGGTGCGGGCGTGGAGGTGCTGGGCCTCGGAGATGGCCGAGCGGGCCAGGATCTTCGCGATATGCGGCCCGTGCTGGCGCATGGCGATCACGATGAGCCCGAGCTTCATGCCGTGCCGCTTGTTGGCGTGATTCATCCCCGAGAGCACGGCACGGATCGCCTGCCGCGGGGTGAGGCCGGCGAAGGTGTGGATGATGGGTGAGTAGCGCAGTTCGAGAGTGCGCACCCCGGACTTGGCGGCATCGTCCACGATGGCTTCGGTGACGGTGGAGATGTTCTCGTAGAACTGGGTGATCCAGAGCGGATAGTGCATCTTGTCGAGGTAGGACATGAGCGTGCCCTCCTCGTGTTCCTGGATCTCGAGACGGCGGCGCATCTCCTCGATGGTGTCCACCGGGTTCAGCTGGTGATGGCGCATGAGATTCCAGGTCACCTCCACCGGAATCGAGCCGTCGGTGTGCTGGTGAAGTTCCACCTTGGGGGCGGAGGTGATGCGCGGGTCTATGTCGAAGTCCACCGGGAGATTCTAGCGGGCGCTAACATTGTGGATTTGGTGACGCCTCTCTTGTTGAAGCCGCGCGTGCTGATCGTCGACGACGACGCGGTGTTTCGTCTTCTCCTCGAGCGACGGTACGCCGAGCGGGGCTGGGAGACGGTCTCCGCGAACGGCCTGGTCGACGGTCTCCGCGCCTGGTCCCTCGGCTTTTTTGACCTGATCGTGGTCGATTACCTGCTGAAAGACGGGAACGGCCATGCCTTCGTGCAGGGTGTGCGGGACAAGGATCTCGACGTGCCCATCCTCTTGGTGTCAGGTGGCCTCAACCTGGAGACCCTTCAAGCCTTCGTGCGCGAAGCCATCGACGACTCCCTGACCAAGCCCATCGACTTCGACCGCCTCGATGAGATCACGGAGCGCCTGTCCCGGCTGGGCCGTGAGCGGCGGCGAACGCGGAGTCGCGCGGTGGCCCTGCTCGAGGTTTCGAAGAATCTCAAGGTGGGCGGCGACTCCAAGGAACTGCTGGCCCGGTTCGCGCGGGCGGTGTCGGAAATCACCCCCTTCAAGCGCTCGGCCATCTACATCACCGAAGAGGACGGACGTCTGGCCGTCCGTACCGCGGTTCACGGGGCATCCAACCTCCCGGACAGGGTGCCCACCGCGGAACTGGCCCGGGCCTTCGAGCGGGGCTTCAAGCGCGACTTCGCTTCCTTCGTTCCCGGTTCCTTTCTGGCCTCCCCCCGCGAAGCCCCCAAGGAGCCCTACTCCGAGGCCCGCGCCCGGCAGGTTCCGTCCGAACCCGGCGACCATGGTCTGGTCGAGATCCGCTCTTCGTTCCGGCTTTGGGGCTACATCCTCTTCGAGGACCCCGACGACGAGCGTCGCCCGTCGGAAGACAGCATGCGGCTGCTCTCTCTGCTTTCGGGGTACGTGGCGACCGTGCTCGAGAACCGCGTCTCCTATGACGCGGAGGCGCTGCTGCGTTCTCGTCTGGAGATGGTCCGCGACGTCGTTCACCTGGCTCTGGAGCGGGCCGATCTTGGGGCTGCGCGTTCCGCGGTCACCACCGCCGCGGTCACGCGCGCGGGGTATGCCTTCTCCGCCTTTCTCGAGCGGCACGCATCGGGAACCTGGTCGATCGAGGCCGCTTGCCCGTCCTACCTGGGCACCCGCGCGCCGGAGTTGATGCGCGACGTCCTCGAACTGCAGGCGAGAACCGCTCACCCGGGTGGAGCGCTCCACCTTCCGCGACAGAGTTTCATCCTCGGCCACGCTCCCCGTTTTTCCTGCGCCATGCCCGTCTTCTCGGGCGCTGAGTTCCGCGGCTACTTCGTCATCGAGGACGACGTGCGCGATTCACTCGAGGCGGCCGACAAAGCGGCCTTCCTCACGCTGAGCGACCAGATCGGCCTGCTCATCCGCCGGCTCGACCACGAACGGGAGATCGCGCGGAAAGGCGCCGAGATCCAGGCCTCGTACCATCAACTCCAGGCCATCCACGAAGAAAACGTACGGATCCAGGAAGTGCTTCGTCGCTACGTGCCTCCGTCCACCTGGGAACTGATCGATCGGAACGGGCCGGGTGGTCCGGGCGGCATCGAGGCCGTGGTCGACCGGGCGGTGATGTTCGTGGACATCTGCGGCTTCACCAATCTTTCCGAGGTGCTGAAGCCCCCGCAGATCGTGGCCATGCTCAACGTCTACTGCACGGTGGTCGCGGCCATCTGCTACCAGCGCGAGGGCGAGATCGTCAAGTACATCGGCGACGGGATCATGGGCTTCTTCACGGACGGCCCGGCGGCGGTAAACGCGGCTCTGGAGATCCTGGAGGCCCGGGACAAGATCGCGGCCCAGCTTCAGCCCCTTGGGATCGATCCCATCGACATCCGTGCCGGCGTGGCCTGGGGCCCTACCATCGTGACCTCGGTGGGCCCCTTCTATCAACAGGACCGGACTCTTTTGGGCGACACGGTGAACACGGCTTCGCGGCTCGAACATCGGGCCAAGCCCAACTCCGCCCTCTTCGACAGCGCGATCATCGGCGACGCGGATCCTCGCTCTTTGGGCCTTGCCGCGGTGGGCCTGCTCAACCTGCGCGGCAAACGCAAACCACTGACGGTGTTGACCCTCGAAGGCCACGTCGGCCGGTACGCGACCGAACCCACGGGAGAGATCGTCCGCGAGCGCCGGGCCAGCGACCGCGTGCGCGTCGACCGGCTCGTCTAGCTTAGCGAAGAGCGCGCCGGACCTCGGCTTTCAGGTCGTCGAGTTTCGGGTGGTCGCCGGCGAAAGTGCTCACGTACTTGTAGGGCATCGAGCCATCGGGCAGACGCAGCAGCACGCCACCCAACTGGAAGGCGTCGCCGTGGACGCCGGGCTGAGTGAAGCCGTTCCTGCGGGCCTCGGCCGCGCGTTTGAAGACCTTCGGGGTCAGGAACGACAGCAGCGGACGCTTGAACTCGAGGGCCTGGTAAACCACGCGCTTTTCATCCACGTAGACTGGAAGATCGATCTTCGTCTCTTCCACAAAGGCCTGGGCGTAGCGGAGGCTCGAGTGACCGATCACCACCACCTGAGCGCCGAGTTTTTCGAAGGCTTCCTTCTCGCGGTACACCTGCACCGCCTGCTCTCGGCAGAAGATTCAGCCGAAGTGGCGGACGAAGATAAAGAGCGTCGGCTTGTTCTTCGCGATGGCTTCGAGGGAGATGTCTTTGCCCTCGAGGTCCTTGACGAGGAGATCGGTCATGAGGCCCCCTGCGATTTGAGGATCCGCTCGATCACCGGCCGCGATCCTTCTATGGCCGTCCGCTGCATGTAGAAAGCAAGGCCCCGCTCTCCGCCCAGCTCCTCGCCGTTGCCGGCGCGGCCGGGGCCACCGTGAACCAGGGAGGGCAGAACCGTGCCGGGACCAGGCGAGAGTTCGGCGATCTTCACGCTGCCCAGGAAGAGGCGGCCGTGGAAAGGAGCGAGACCGAGGGTGGCTTCGGCCACGAACGTGGTGTCCTCGGAATACACAGATGAGACAAGGCCGCCGGCGCCGCGGGAAATCAGCTCGACGGCCTGGACCGCGGTTCCATCGTAAGGCACGATGGTGGCGGCCGGACCGAAGACCTCATGCGAGTGAACACTCGGAGCATCGGCCCCAGGCTCGACTTCGAGCAGGGTGGGCGAGACGAAGAAGCCCTTGCCCTCGGGCGTCCCTTCGGGTTTGAGGCCGGGACGTGAATGAACGAGGCGGCCGTCGCGAGCCAGGAGCGAGAGGCCCTCGAGCACCGCCGACTTCTGCGCGGATGTCGCGAGAGGGCCCATGCGCACGCCGTCCGTGGCGGGATTTCCCACCACCACCGCGGCCAGGCAATCGGCGAGATCGTCGCGGAAACGTTCGCTGATGGGTTCGGGAACGAGAATCCGGCGGATAGCCGTGCACTTCTGCCCGGCCTTCTGGGTCATGTCGCGCAGCACGTCTTTGAGAAAGAAGTCGTAGATTTCTGAATCGGCGGTGGCCTCGGGCCCAAGCACCGCGGCATTGAGGGAGTCGGCCTCGACATTGATCCGGGTCCCGCGCGTGACCACACCCTGGGTATTGCGAAGAAGCGAGGCGGTGACGGCGCCGCCGGTGAAGGCGAGGCAGTCCTGACCCTCGAGGTGGTCAACAAGATCCCCGGCCCGTCCGAGAAGCAGCGACAAAGCGCCCTCCGGCCAGATCTGAGCTTCGATCAGCAGTTCGAACATGCGATGAGCGACGAGAGCGGAGCTGGTGGCGGGTTTGGTGAGCACCGGCATGCCCGCGAGCAGGGCCACCGCGGCTTTCTCGGCAAGGCCCCAGGCGGGAAAGTTGAAGGCGTTCACGTGCACCGCGACGCCATGGCGGGTGACCAGCACGTGCTGGCCCACGAGGCGCGGCGCTCGACCGAGTTGAATGGCCTCGCCGTCGGCAAGCAGACGTTTGTCGCCAATGGCAGCGCCCACCTCCGCATAGGCCTGCAGTGTGGCGATGGCGCCGTCGACATCGAACTTGGCGTCGGAGCGGGTGTTGCCGCCGTTCGTCATGGCGAGGCCGATGAGTTCGTCGCGGTTCTTCTGGAGCAGGGCCGCCGTCTTCTGCACCAGTTCGCCGCGCTGCTTGAAGGTGAGGGCGCGCAGGGCGGGGCCGCCCACGCTCCGCGCGTGATGCAGGGCCTGCTTGCGGTCGAGGCCATCCGCCGACGCCATGGCCAGGACTTCCTCGGTGGCTGGATTGAGCAGGGCCTCGCCCGGGCCCTCGCCCTGCCGCCATTCCCCGGAGAGGTAGCTCTTCAGTGTGGTCATGTCGTGCTCGTGAAAATCTCTAGTCCGACAAGTGGGAGTTCTTGAGGTCCATGGCGCGATTGGCGAGTGCGTCGGCCTCTTTGTTCTGCTCGCGCCGGACGTGTTTGATCTCGGCTCCCTCGAACGCGCGACGCTGGGTGGAAGCCTGTCGCCACAATGTGATCATGTCGGGGTGTTTGACCTTGTAGACGCCGTTCATCTGCTTGACCACGAGTTCCGAGTCTGAGCGGATCTCGATGCGGCGGGCGCCCCGGGCACTGGCCAGCCGGAAAGCGTGAACGAGGGCCTGATACTCGGCCACGTTGTTGGTGGCGGTGCCGATGAAACCATAGTGCTCGGCCACCACCTGGCCCTTGTCGTCCACCGCGTGCACACCGTAGCCGGCGGGGCCGGGGTTGCCCCTCGAGCCGCCGTCGATATGAATCACGAGTTCCGGCTGATGAGCGGAGCTCAAGCGCGGTTTTGCTTAACTCGGAAGGGGCGCTTCGATGGCCCCCTGGGGAGGCGGCGCGTTGAAGAACAGGATCCGTGAGCAGGAAGAGCACGGGATGATGGTGTCGTTGCGCTTCACGTCCACGTACACCTGGGCGCGGAGCTTCACGTGGCACATGGTGCAGGCCCCGTCTTTCGCCTCGGCAAGGGCGGTGCCGCGGCGCTGGAGGATACGGGTGTATTCGGCGAGCAGGTCGGGCTTGAGCGCCCCGACTTTTGTCTCTCGGGTGGCCGCCACCTCGGCGCGCGCCTTCCGGCTCGCCTCGATCTTGCCTTCGATGACCTTGATCTCGTCGCGACGTGTGGACTCGACGCCCTTGAACGAGGCCTCTTCGGCTTTCACCCGGGTCTGGCCGCCTTCGACCTTCTCCATGGCGTCGAGGATCAGGTCTTCGCGGGAACGAATCTCGCGCTCGACGTTCTCGATTTCGTGCAGGAGGGCCGTGTATTCCTTGTTGGTCTTGACTTCGCCCAGTTGACCTTTGTACTTGGACCGTTTGGCTTCGTAGTCCTGGACTTCGAGTTCAAGGCGCTTGCGATCCTTGCCCAGACCATCGAGGGCGGCTTTGGCCGCATCGAGCGCGGCGCGGTCGGCCACGATCTGGGCCTCGATCGCCGCCTTCTTTTCCGGCATGGTCACGAGTTCGGCGTCGAAGCGTCTTAACTCGACATCAGCGCGGTGGAGATCCACCAGCATTTCAAGATCAGGGTGCATAGGCAGCGCCGCCGATCTTACCTTCTCTGAAGGCGGCTACTCGACCCAGACCTCGATCGTCTCTCCGTCCTCGCCGACGATCGACACGATCTCCCGGATGTTCAGTGAGCGGAGCCGCTTCCAGAAGCCATCGGCGTCGTAGCCCTTGCCCTCGAGGCTGCGCTTCGCCGAATCGGGTAGCGATCCAAAGACGAACTCGGCGAGGGAGAAGGGCACGGTCACCGCCACGGTCTGCTTCCCGCCCTTGCTGATGCGGATGCGCAGGAGGCGGGCCGGACCCTCGGGTTCTTTCTCCTCGGATCTGGGCGAGACGCGCTTGGGCGTAGCCGAAGGACGCGGCGGTGCGGGCGGAGCTTTGGCGAGGCTCCTCGGTTCGAGCCGCAACAACTGGAGCTTCGCGCGCTCCACAATGTCCGCGTCTTTCGAGGCGCTCACGATTTCGCGGAGCACCGGGGTCGCTTTGCGCGCATCAACGAGGTTCGGAAGCGAACCTACCTGCAAGGCTCCGAAGTAACGCACGGGGGCGCGGTCGTCCCCCAGGGACCGGATCACCGCGGTGAGGAAACCCGGTTTGCCGGCGCGGGTGAGCTTGGTGGCGAGCCCGACGCGCGAAATCTCCGCCTCTTCGGCGAGCCGCGTGTCGGTGGGAGGCAGGTCGAGGAACACGCCGTATTCGCGGAAGGCGCGTTCGGTCTCGCCCAAAGACTCGCTGCAGCGGGCGATCCAATAGCTCGCGGCCTCGCTGTTGGGCCCCGGGGCGAGGGCGATCTCCGCCCATTTCGCTCGGGACTCCTCGTACTTGCGATCGAAGAACAGGGCCTTGGCCTCGTTGAGGTCGGTCTCGAGGGTAAGGGGAAGCGGGAAGGCAAAGGAGAAGGCGGAGAGGGCGACGAGAGTCGCGGCGAGGATGGTCATGGGGCGGCAAGCTCCTGGGCAACCATGTCAATCTTCATGAGCAGGTTCCGTTGTTCGACATTGCGGGCGATGGCGGCCACCTCGGCGCGTCGGGTGCACCTTGGAAGTTCCGCCACCTGCTGCAGCAGTCCTTCAACCTCTTCCATCACCCCGCGAGCGGCTACAAGAGTTTCGCCCGATCCGGAGACCAGAGCGGCACGGCGACGCAAGAGGGTGCGGCTGTTCTTCGATTCGTGGGCCACATCCACGCTGTCCTGCGGTGAATCCGGACAGTCGGCGGCCGCGCGCATCTGGACGAGGATGTCCTGGGCCTCGGCCAGATAACGAACCGCGTCGGCCCGCAGTTGGGTTTTTTCCAGTCGTTCGTAGAAGGCCGTGTTGTTGGCGGTCACCGCTATATCGGCGCGGTCTTCCTGCGGGGCGGCGTCTGCGACCACGGCGGGAACCCGCGTCGCTCCGTCCCGAGCCATGAACACACCGGTGAGGACGCCCAGACCGACGAGGCCGGCCGCGGCGAGGCCCGAGACGAAACCCCAACTGCGCGAGGCCGGAAGGGGATGAGCCTCGGCGTGAATCCGCGCGAAAACCCGCGTTCGCAAGGCGTCCGACGAGATGGGGAAGGGACGGTCGAAGGCCGCCTCCTCGCGCAGGGCCGCGGTCAAGCGCGTCAGGCCTTCGAACTCCGCCTGGCACGAAACGCAGGAGCCAAGGTGAGCGCGCACCGCCGCGGCCTCGGCCGGAGCCAGGGAGCCGTCGGCAAGAAGGCCAAGGCGGTCCTTGAAACGGAAATGCAGGAAGGTCATGCGCGCGCCTCGGTCATGGCCTCTTTCATACGCGCGAGAGCGCGATTGAGCGAACTTTTCACCGTGCCCAGCCGCACTCCGAGAGTGGAGGCGATCTCGTCGAGAGACAAGTCGGCGAAATGACGGAGGGTCACCACCGCGCGTTGCCTTTCATTGAGGACGAGGAGCCCCACTTCGAGCGCACGACGCGAGTCTTCGGTGTGGAGATTGTCGAGGGCGCCCCGTTCGTGCCGCGCGGGCACGTGCTGCAGGTCTTCCTGCTCCACCGCGACCTCGCGGGTCCCCCGTCGCTTCTTCTGGCGATAGCGATCAATGGCGGCGTTGATGGCCACGCGGGTGAGCCAGGCCCCCACTTCGGCGCGGGTATCGATGCGCTGCGACTGTTGGAAGAGTTTGACGAAGGCGTCCTGAACCACCTCGAGGGCATCCTCGGAGTTTCGCAAATAGCCGTAAGCGATCCCATAGAGACGGCGTTCGTGGCGCGCCATGAGCGCGGACAGGGCGTCTTCATCTCCCGCCGAAAGTCGGGCGAGCAGATCGGTGTCCTGGAATCCGTTCTCCCGCTCCACAAGAGGCGATCTTCGACGACCTCAGCGCAGATATACAAGGACCCGTTCGCCATCGTCCTCGGTGACCTCGACCAGGGGGCCGAGCGGAAGCTTGTCCAGATCCCGTCCCCGGAACTTGCGCAGACGGTGCCGGGCCTCGGAGCAACCCCGGCTGGAACTGCGGCAGAAATCGTGATCGTCAAAGTCCCAGTCGAACTCGGAGTCTTTGGCGAGGCGCCTCACCAGGCCCAGGGGAAGCTCCACCCGGACCAGCTTGCGCTCGTGGGGATCGTAGACCAGGACACGAAGCTCCCGCGCCGGGCCCTCTTTTCCGGCCACATCGTTGGCCAGACGCCGCGCCTCGTCGAAATAGCGATCGGGGTTTGAAACGTGGGTGACGTTGACGAAGCAGCCGGCGCCGGTCAGGGCCAAACTGAGTGTGATCGCAAGTCGTTGAAGCATGGGACTTTTTCTCCTGAATCGGTGGGCTCTGTATGCGATAACGCCCCGGGGCGAAGAAAGGTTCCAAGGGGGCTTCAAGGGATAATGCGGGCATGGCTGAAGGCATTGGATTCTCCGGGATCGACTTCTCCGGCAAGGACGCTTGGCGGATGTTCAAGATCATGTCGGAGTTCGTGGAAGGCATTGATGAACTCCAGGAGCTCGACCGCGGTGTGGCCGTCTTCGGCTCGGCGCGGTCCCAGCCAGGCAGCAAGGACTACGAAGATGCCCGGGCCATGGGCTTCGCCCTGGCCAAAGCCGGGTACGACGTGATCACGGGTGGCGGACCGGGCGACATGGAAGCGGCGAACAAGGGGGCGATCGAAGGCAACGGCCAGTCGGTGGGCCTCGCCATCCACCTGCCCCACGAGGGCAAGCCGAACCCGTACCTGACCCACACCATCACCTTCAAGTACTTCTTCGTGCGCAAGGTGATGTTCGTGAAGTACAGCCGGGCCTTCGTGGTCATGCCCGGAGGATTCGGAACGCTCGACGAGCTGTTCGAAGCCGTCACCCTGGTGCAGACGAAGAAGATCAAGCCCTTCCCCATCATCCTCGCCGGGGAGCGCGCGCATTGGCAGGGTCTTCTGGACTGGATTGAGAACTCGCTGGTCGCTCGTGGGAAAGTGGGGGCGGAAGACGTCAGGATCCTGCAGATAGCGGAGACGCCCGAAGCGGTGCTGGAGATCCTCAACAAACATCAGATTGGAGCGGTGGCATGAGCGGAACGCGGCGAGGGACGTTGATCGCGGGCGACGGGATCGGCCCGGAAGTGGTTTCGGCCACGGTGCGCGTGATCGAGGCCACCGGAGTGAAGATCGAGTGGGATTCGCAGATGGCGGGAGCCATGGCCATCGCCACCGAGGGCACGCCCCTGCCCCAGAAGACACTCGACTCCATCCGCGCGAACGGTCTGGCCCTCAAGGGACCGACCACCACGCCCATCGGCAGCGGTCACGCTTCCATCAACGTGGCCCTGCGCAAGGGCCTCGATCTGTACGCGAACGTGCGCCCGATCAAGACCCTGCCCGGGGTGAAGAGCCGGTACGACAACGTGGACCTCGTCATCATCCGCGAGAACACCGAGGATCTGTACTCCGGCCTCGAGCACATCGTGGTGCCCGGAGTGGTCGAGTCGATCAAGGTGATCACCGAGAAGGCCTCCACCCGCATCGCGCGATTCGCCTTCAACTACGCACGGGCCCACGGACGCAAGCGCATCACCGCGGTGCACAAAGCCAACATCATGAAGTTGTCGGACGGCCTGTTCCTCGACTGCTGCTTGAAGGTGGCCGCGGACTTCCCCGACATCAAGTACGACGACATCATCGTGGACAACTGCTGCATGCAGCTCGTCCTCGACCCCACCCGCTTCGACATGCTCCTGCTCGAAAACCTCTACGGGGACATCGTCTCCGACCTGTGCGCGGGTCTGGTGGGGGGCTTAGGTCTTGCGCCCGGCGCGAACATCGGGGAGAAGGGCGCCACCTTCGAAGCGGTCCATGGCAGCGCTCCCGACATCGCCGGCAAGAACATCGCCAATCCCATCGCCCTGATCCTCTCCGGAGCACTGCTGCTCGACTACATCGGCGAACTCGAGGCCGGCAATCGGGTGAGGGCCGCGGTGGCCGACGTGCTCAGAGAGGGCAAACACATGCCCAAGGATCTGGGCGGCTCCGCCTCCACCAGCGAGGTGGAGGAAGCCATCGCCACCAGGATCTCCGGCTGATCCGTCGAGCGTCTCACCGGGCCCTCCTGGCCCTGATTCTCGGCCTCGCGCTGGTTGGGCTCACGGGCGCGTCCGCGGCGTGGCCGGACGATCCGCTGCCCGAAGGCAACGCCTACGTGCGAAGTCTGCTCTCGGAACAGCGACAGCAGGACGACGCGATCAGCGACTACACCTACGACCTCCTGGAAGTCCGCGAGAACCTCGACAAGAACGGCATCGCCACCTCGAAGACCAGCCTGCGCTACGAGGTGTTCTACGTGAAGACGCGGCAGGTCAGGCGGCTGGTGGCGCGGAACTCTCAGCCGCTGCCTGAGAAAGAGCAGGCGGCGGTGGATCACAAGGTGGAGGAGCGGGCCAGGGCCATTCGCGAGGGGCAAGTGGTGACGGAGCAGACCGGAGTGCGGCTGTCGCGGCTCTTTCCGTCGTTTGATTTTCAGACCGTGGGGCGGCGCGAGTTGCTGGACCGGAGCGCGCTGGAGTTCACTTTCAAACCGCTGAGCGAGGATTCACAGAAGAAGGAAGTGGTGGGCATCGGCGACGATCTGCTCCGGCAACTTTCAGGCCGCGTCGTCATCGATGAACGTGACAAGCGGGTGATTCGGCTGGAAGCGCGAAGCAGCGATGACATCCGAGCCAAGATCGCCACCGGCGTCAAGCTGCGCGCCATCACCTTCGAGATCGAGTTCGTGCTCCTCGAGGACAAGGTCTGGCTGCCCGCCCGGGTGAACACCTTCGTCACCGCCCGCGCCTTTTTCTTCAAGACGGTCCGCATTCGTCAGACCTCGACCTACTCGAACTACCGCAAATTTCGGGTGGATACGGACGAGCGTTTGTAGGGCCGCCCCTTGCCGTCACGCGACGCGGGCATCGTCGCGGATTTAGTCCGCTCGGGTCTCGGCTTCGTTCATGCGTAGGGCGCGTAGTCGTTCGAGTCTCGGGTGAGCAACCCCATGAGTTTGGGATGGATGCAGAGCTTCTCCCGGCCAAAAGCCCTCTCTTCCAAGACACCAGCCTTCACGAGTTCCTTCAGATAGACAGACGCCGTCTGGCGTCCGGCCAGCTTCCGTTCGGTGACGTTCTGGATCCGGCAGTAGGGCATCTCGAAAATCAGATCCACCAGTTCATGACTGTAGGCCTTGGGCGCCGCTTTCCTTATGTGCTCGACCGTGTGCGCCTGCAGGAGGCGGATCGAGGCAATCTTGGCCACCGTCCACCGAGAGGTTTCCTCAACGCCCTTGAGCATGAAGAGGATCCACTCCTCCCAGGACTCGTGTGAGGTAACCGCGCGCAGCAGCCGGTAGTAGTCGGCCTTGTGCCGGATGATGTAGCGACTCAAGTACAGAATCGGCAGGCTGAGCAAATTCTCGCTGATGAAGAACAGGCTATTGAGGACTCGACCCGTGCGGCCGTTCCCATCGGTGAACGGATGAATCGCTTCGAACTGGTAGTGACCGACCGCCATCCGCACGAGCGGGTCGATATCCGTGGCCTCGTGCACGTCAACCCAACGTGTCGATAAAACTTGAAAATGTCGACACGTTCCGCGCGGGTATCCGGTGCGTCGACAGGAGATCAGGCGGCGCGGGGGAAACCTCGGTTCGATAGCAGGGTGAAACCGATCATCTTGTACAGGACGCGGGCGGCCACGTTGCCGTCCCACTCCGAAACGCCGGTCGGGTCGGGGGCCACTTCGACGAGATCGAAGCCCACCACTTTCCGCCCGCTGTCGACCAGGGTGCGCAGCAGCACCGTGATCTCCGCGAAGGAGAGGCCTCCGGGAACCGGTGTGCCGGTGTGGGGGCAGAGCACGGGGTCGAGACCGTCGATGTCGAAGGAGATGTAGTTGACCTCGGGAAGTTCGGCCACGATCCGGTTGCAGACCCGCCGCCACGATCCGGCGTCGAGCAGCTCGCGCCGCACATCGGACTCGAAGAAGGTCTTGATCCTTCCCCCGCTGTTGCGGATCGCCTCGTCTTCCTGCTCGCAGTAGTCGCGGATCCCGACCTGAACCAACCGGGCCACACTCGGAATCTCCCGAATCACGTTGTCCATGATCGAGGCGTGGGAGAAAGTGAACCCCTCGTAGGCCACGCGCAGATCGGCATGGGCGTCGATGTGGAGAATCCCGAGGCCCTGGTACTTCTCGGCCATGGCGGCGATGGCTCCGAGCGGGACCGAATGGTCGCCGCCCACGATGCCCACGATCTTGTCGCAGGCTAGCCAGGCCCGGGTCTCCTTGGCCACCCAGTCGTTCAGGCGCCGACCCAGGTCGTTCACCTGGTCGAGATTCACGAGCAGTTGCGGGTTGTCCCCTGCGCCGCCGTTCTCGATGACGCCTCGGGCGAGATCCTTGGCCTCATGACTCCAGCCGCGCACGGTTTCCGAGATGGGCAACATGGCGATGCCCGACTCGTAGGGCTTGCCAGTGTCGCGATCGAGCAGGTCTACCTGGTGGCTGGCCTTGAGAATGGCGGCCGGTCCATCGGCGGCGCCGGAACCGTAAGAGACCGTGGCCTCCCACGGCACCGGAATCAGCACCACGCGCGAATCCTCGGGGGTGTGCGGGAGTCCGAAAATGCCGTCGGCATTCGCGGGAGCGTTCGGGTCGAACGTGTCGTGCATTCAGCGTTGAAGCTAGCACAGTGGTTCGCCGAGGCCGCCCCGAACCGCCGGTCCAATGGGAGAATGCCCGCTCCATGCGCCAAGCTCGCCCCGATGTCGCCACGGCCGAGGCGCCGGCCTCAGTGGGAAACCTGGCCACCGGTTTCGACATCCTCGGCCACACCATCGAAGGCCCGAGAGATCGGGTCTCGGTGCGCCGGATCGGAGGCGCCGAGGTGCGACTGCGCTCCGTCACCGGTGTGGTGACCGACCTCCCGGGCGAGCCGTCCCGGAACACCGCGCTGCGCGCCCTCGACGCTTTGCGGATATCCCGCGAACTCCCCTTCGGCTTCGAGGTCGATATCACCAAGGGCATCCCTCTCGGTTCGGGCATGGGCGGATCCGCAGCTTCCGCGGTGGCCGCCCTGGTGGCTGGAAACGCGTTGCTCGACGAGCCCCTCGACATCACCGAGCTGTACCCTCTCGCCCTCGAGGGTGAAGTCGCGGCGAGCGGCGGTTACCACGGCGACAACGTAGGACCCATGTTGTCGGGCGGTCTGGCCCTCGCCACCCGCAATCGCTTGATCCCGCTTCCGGTTCCCGCGGGCCTCATGTGTGTTCTTGTTCATCCTCATCTTGTGGTGGAGACCCGCCGGGCAAGAGAGGCGCTCGTAGCACCCTATGCGATCGGCGACTTCGTGCCCCAAAGCGCCGCCCTGGCCCAGATGCTGGTGGGCCTCTTCACCGGCGATGTCCGCTCTCTCCGCGCCGGACTCAAGGATGGGCTCGTCGAACCCCGCCGGGCCCATCTCATCCCCGGTTTCGCCGCGGTGAAGCGGGCCGCTCTCGACGCGGGCGCGCTGGGATCATCGATTTCCGGCGCCGGACCCAGCGTCTTCGCGTGGTTTGAAAACCGAAGCACGGCGGAGGCTTCGACCCGGGCCATGCAGGGGGCTTTCGCGGACGTGGGCCTTGGTTCCGATGTTTTCATCTCGGCGGTCGATGGACCGAAGACCCAGGTCATTCCGTGAAGTTCATCAGCACGAATGACGCGGCTCCCGCGGTCGATCTGCAGGCGGCGCTGCTCGCCGGTCTCGCGCCGGACGGCGGGCTCTACGTTCCGGAGGTCCTGCCCCGTCGCGACCTCACCGAGTTCGACGGCGCGACGGCGCTTCCCGACATCGCGCGCGTCTTCCTGACTCCGTTCTTCGAGGGAGATCCATTGCTCGCGGATCTGCCCGCGATCTGCGCGGAAAGCCTCGACATCGAGCCGCCGATGGTGAACATCGCGCAGGACACCTTCCTGCTCGAGTTGTTCCACGGCCCCACCGCGGCCTTCAAGGACTACGGCGCGCGGTTTCTGGCCCGAACCCTGGGGCGGATGCGGGAGATCTCCAAAACCACCACGCCCCTCACCATCCTCGTGGCCACCTCGGGTGACACGGGCAGCGCGGTGGCTGCGGCCTTTCATCAAAGGCCCGGTTTCCAGGTGGTGATCCTGTTTCCGGAGGGCCGGGTCTCGAAACGCCAGGCCCATCAGCTCGGCTGCTTCGGCGACAACATCGTCGCCCTGCGTGTGCCGTCCGGTTTCGACCCCTGCCAGGCCATGGTCAAGCAGGCCTTCAACGACCCGGCCTTGCGGGAAGTGGTGCCGCTTTCTTCCGCCAACAGCATCAGCCTCGGCCGTCTGTTGCCTCAGGCCACGTACTACGCCTTTGCTTCCCTCCGTCACTTCCGTGCGACCGGCGCACCGCTTTCGTTCATCGTACCCACCGGCAACCTCGGCAACGCGGTGGCGGCACTGATGGCGCGACAGTCCGGTTTGCCCATCGGGCGGGTTCTGTTCGCCACCAACGCCAATCCGACCATTCCCGAGTTCGTGGCAAGCGGCGACTATCGGGGCCGACCCAGCCTGAGCACACTGGCCAACGCCATGGACGTGGGCGACCCCTCGAACGTGGCCAGGCTGCGCTTCATGATGAACAAGGACCACACCCTCTCGAGCCGCCTTGCCGCTACGTCGGTCGACGACCGGACGATCGAGGCGCGCATCCGCCGGGGCGAGGCCGATTACGGGCGGGTCTTCTGTCCCCACACCGCCTGCGCCATCGAGATGCTCGAACAGCAGCGCCGCCTCGGATCCGTTGAGACGTTCTGCGTGGTGGCGACCGCCCACCCTGCGAAGTTCGATGACGTGGTCGAACCCCTGGTCGGCCACGCGGTGGAGGCTCCGCCCGCTCTCGCCGCCATGCTGGCTCGCCCCTCGGTGAGCGAACCTCTGGACGCTTCCTACGAAAGTCTGAAAGCGCGCCTGCTCCGACGGTAGGATGCGCGCGAGATGAACCGCGAACGCCTGGTGTCGGTCGACGCGTTCCGCGGGGCCACGGTTTTGGGGATGATCCTGGTCAACAACCCCGGCGACTGGGGAAACATCTACGACCCGCTCGAACACGCGAAGTGGCATGGCTGGACGCCCACCGATCTCATCTTCCCGTTCTTTCTTTTCGTAGTCGGAGCCTCCCTCGCCTTCTCGTCACGTGACACCACGCGGGCCGCGGCCATCCGCGCCCTGAAGATCTTCGGTCTCGGCTTCTTCATGGCCTTCTATCCGCGATTCAACCTCGAGACCGTGCGTATTCCCGGAGTGCTGCCGCGCATCGCCTTGTGCTACTTCGTCGCTTTCCTCATCAAGAAGTACTTCTCTCGGCGCGCGGTGGCCGGCATCGCCGCGGCCTGTTGTCTTGGCTATTGGTTCCTCATGACCCTTGTCCCGGTGCCGGGTGGCCTGCCCCCGAACCTCGAACCCGCGACAAACCTCGGAGCCTGGCTCGATCGCCTGGTTTTCGGGAATCACCTGTGGGTGTCCTCAAAAACCTGGGATCCTGAAGGTCTGCTCTCGTCCCTCCCCGCCCTTGGCACCACACTCTTCGGATACCTGGCGGGTTCGCTCTTCCGCGCCGGTCTCGGCGCCTCGGAAATCATCCGGCGCCTCCTGATCTCGGGAGTGGTGATGACCGCGGCCGGACTCGCCTGGGACACCGTGTTTCCCATCAACAAGAGTCTGTGGACGTCTTCGTATGTGCTCTTCACCGCGGGCCTCGCCTCGCTATTCCTGGCCGCGTTCTACTGGGTGGCCGACGTCAAGGGCTATCGCTCCGGCTTGCGGCCCTTCGTGATCTACGGGGTCAACGCCATCGTGGTGTTCGTGGCTTCGGGCCTTCTCGCCAAGACCATGGCTCTCATCAAACTGCCACTCGACGGCGCCACCGTCTCGTCGCAGGTGTTTCTCTACCGCACGCTGTTCCTGTCCTGGCTCGCTCCCATCAACGCCTCGCTCGCCTACGCGGTGGCCAACGTGGCCTTCTGGTATGCAGTCTTGTGGTGGATGGACCGGCGGCGGATCTACATCAAGGTGTGACTATGCGCATCGGCATCGACCTCGGCGGCACCAAGATCGAAGGCGTGGTCCTGAGCGGCGAGGGTTTGATCGTCCACCGCAAACGCGTCCCCACGCCCCATGGCGATTATGGCGGCACCGTCGAGGCCATCGTCGAACTCATCCGCCATCTCGACCAGGAAACCGGCGCGCATCCCACGGTGGGCATCGGCATGCCGGGCATCATCTCGCCCGTCACCGGCCGAGTGAAGAACGCGAACTCCGTGTGCCTGAACGGCTCCCCCATGGACAAGGACATCGCGGCCTTACTGGGCCGGCCCGTCCGCGTAGAGAACGACGCCAACTGCTTCGCTCTCTCCGAGGCCAGCGACGGCGCCGCCCAAGGACGCGGCTGTGTGTTCGGTGCGATCCTGGGTACCGGAACCGGGGGTGGCGTGGTGGTGAACGGCCGGATTCTGGAGGGCCGCAACGCGGTGGCGGGCGAGTGGGGCCACAATCCCCTGCCCTGGCCTGAGCCCGGCGAGTGGCCCGGC
>Ga0075163_10003554_pt1 | contig 20962 bp, 9 predicted proteins | sample JI1023141ADNA_FD_71478 | JGI IMG/M metagenome (GOLD analysis project Ga0075163, IMG submission 71478) | Wastewater effluent complex algal communities from Wisconsin, to seasonally profile nutrient transformation and Carbon sequestration -... | ecosystem: Engineered > WWTP > Effluent > Algae... | reverse complement strand
AATTGGAACCATCTACGGCTGCCAGAATCGAGAGCGGATGCCACACCCAAGTCACAGAGACTGGCTTGAACGAGAGCATCATAAAACACAGCATTGTCTGCATAGCAGCTAACCATGTTCACATGCATGCCTGTATTGAGTGCAGAAAAACCCCCAACATCCAATACGGTATAGCGGCAACCAACCATGGTTACCTGCGTCTGAATACCTGATACCGGAGTACTGGCATTGGGTTCGGACTGTATGAAATCCCCCGTGCACCCTGTGATAAGCAGGTTGGCAACCGTAGCCTGGAATTCATGGTCTCCCCGGGGACCCCCGGTATAGTTATGATCTATGCCATGACAGTTAATCAAGACAGCCTCAGTGATTTGCCCTTTAGCCAGGTTAATCCCTGCCCCAATGATGTCCCTGGTGGTTACGTTGATTGCCGTAAATGCCCGCAATAAGGCAGTGTCTTCCATCTGCACCATAATCGCGTGCGATTGCTCCAAATAGTATTCTGGATTGGGGTCGTCTACGTATACCTCGCCAATCTTAACCAGAGGGCACTCTTCTGCTGTTGGCGGCGCAGTGTTACCCCCGTCTTTATCGAAGCATATATCCCGCAACATCACTGATTCTGCGATAGTGGATCCTGTGCCTTTGATAAGCAGAAGCTTGCAGCCATTAACCAGAGTATGGGGAGTACCCGGGGATACCTCCCGATTCTTATCAGGGGATTCCTTGATGATACTCATGGCAGGCCCGTCACCATAGATGGTCAGATGAGACCCCGTTACCATAGTGGCCTGGATGTAATTCTTAGAAGGCCCAATCAGGTACACCCCTTTGGGTACATACAAAGCCACATTGTTGGTGACGGCATAATTGATGGCATCCTGATATAGCAATGCATCATCAGTGACACCATCACCCTTGGCACCAAACCAACGCAATGACACATAACCACCAGGTAGCAGCCGCTTCCAGCGCCCGGTAACAATGTCCGTAGCTTTGACGATAGTGGCCTTGTTATCCGTTTCCGTGCTTGTAGCATCCCACCAGAAATCACCACCACCCCCATCATTGGGAGTGTAGTAACCTGCTACCCGCAGGATGGTTTCGTGTTCAGTGCTACCTCCCAGCAACTTCAGGGAAGCAATGTCATCCACTGTACGGATGGCTGCATCAGACAGCCCTTCCAAACCAGAGCCGGCAATGCTGTCCAAGAACATCATGCGGTTCTGCAGGGATACCTTGGCATCAATGAGGGCAGCCAAGCTCTCATTGTTGATGTTGCGCATATCCAGGCTGAGATCCACAAGCAACATCTGGGCATTCAACGTAGCGTCAGTATCCGGTACAAAGAACTTGTAAGCCATCCGGCCATCAGTGGATTCATCCGTGCGGTGAATGAAGTATGGAGCCAGGCTATGGTCCAACGTAACCGCTCCTTCACCCTCGCTATCTGTGACGATAAGCAGGGGTTCAGCCAGCGGAGACACCCCGTCATAGGTACCTGCCTCAATGTAGAAATTGGTATTCGCATACGGCGTTCCAGAAGGCCGTTTAAGCGAGAAATTGATCAAAGGCATGCTATGGCACTCCCAAAGCGTAATAACGTCGTAAACAGCCGTATAGGCCCCTTATTGGCACTTAACTACACTGGTATCTACCAGAGCAACCCAATGAATGGTTTTGCCTGTAGCCCCGGTTACCAGAATCTTCAGACCACCCAGGGTAGCGTCATAGTCCACACTGGCATCCCAACTGGAATCTGATTCCCCCAATACGATAACCGTGGGGGTACCGATAAGGGCAGTGCTATCCACACTGGCCCCCCGCATGATGCAGCCGGTAATCTGATAGCCCGCGCCTTCGGGCGTAGTCGTATTACCCCCGGAAACCAGAATGGAATACGTCATTACCCCGTGGGCAGGTACAGGAACAACCTGGGTACCGTCATCACGGGTAAGGCGTGTAGGGGTGTTGTTGGTTGTGATTCCCTTGTACACCCTGCGCTTCGCTTGGGCATCATCAGCCACGGCAATATCACCATCTGCCACCGTATGTTCCAGTACCTGACTGGCACCGGTACGCAAGGTTTCATCCATGGATTCCAGATAAGACAACAGACTGGGGCCATACAAAGCCATCTGGTTAGCCACGGATACCTTGGCTTCAATCAGCGCCAACACACTGGCGTCATTTAACAACTTCAAGTGATTGCCAAGATCCACATACAGAACGTCGGCTTGCAATTCACTGGCACTGGTTTCCGGAACGAAGAACTTATAGGCTGTGAAGGCAGACGATGATTCCGTGCTTGCCAGGGTAATGTAGTAAGGTGCCGTGGTGGATACCAGTTCCAGGGTAAAGCGCCCCAACGCATCCGTGGTGGCATTGACAGGCACCGGCACAGGATCTCCAGGCACGTAACCCGTATCCGGGTAACCGGCACTGATGGTGAAGGTAGTGGCCGGTAACGGGTTCTCGTTTACATCTTTGATCGTGAAATGGACTGTAGGCATCTCAGTGCTCCAAACAGGAAGAGGATCCGCACATCATAGACAGTTTCCTTCTGAAAAGCGCCTACGGCGCTGTTGTGGTATTTATTGGAGAAAACCATGAAACGCTTTGCAAACCCCGAGAACATTGAATTGCCGGTAGCTCTATTTTTGGCTTCGGATAAGTATAATGGCAACCTCCCCGGCTATTCAGCCACCGGCCTTATCAAGCCTATCCGCCAGACCATCCTGACCTCCCGGATTACAGCCACTACCAACACCCCCATCAACCTCGTGGATGGCCTCAGATCCCGCGTAGGAAGCGCTATCCATGCCGCCTTGGAGGATGCCTGGCTTGATTCTCCCGAGCAGGCTCTTGAGGCTCTGGGACTGCCTGCCGGCATCCGCTCACGCATACTGGTAAACCCTGCTCCGCAAGACGTGAAACCAGACAGCTTACCTATCTACCTGGAGCAGCGAACTTCCAAGGACGTGGATGGTGTAACCGTCCACGGCCAATATGACATCGTGTTCCAGGGGGAAGTGCAGGACCTGAAAACCACCTCGGTATTTCAGTTCTCCAAGCAGAACAAGGTTGAAGCCTTCACCCTGCAAGGCAGTATCTATCGCTGGCTTAACCCGGAGCTGATTACCAAAGACACTCTGGCAATCCACTACCTGTTGCTGGATTGGTCTGCTTCTCGCACCCGGGATCCTGCCTATCCCAAAAGCCCTGTGATAACCATGCGATATCCCCTTATGTCTCCAGAACGTACTTTGATCTGGATTCGTCAACGGCTGGCTGCCTTGGCTGCCATGAAAACTGCCCATGATTCGGAATTGCCTGAGTGTACCGATGAGGAGCTTTGGCGATCTGAGCCGGTGTTCAAGTATTACAAGAACCCTACCTCCAAAAGCCGCAGTACAGCCAATTTCGATACCCTGGCTGAAGCCCAAGCACGTCTGGCCAAGGATGGGCATATTGGGGTTATCGAAGAAAAGAAAGGTGAAGTACGTGCATGCCGTTGGTGCCCGGCAGCTGGCATCTGTCAACAGCGCGCACGTCTTGTAGCTGCCGGCGAACTACCTGAGTAAGGAGCCCTGTATGAAATCCGTAGCAGAAATGGAACACAACCCGCTATCAGAAACCTTGGTTAAGGTGCTGTGTGAAAAAACCCAGAACAGCAATCCCCTATTCTTTCGGGTGCTGGCTGCTTACTACTTTGGTTTGATAGCAGCCATGATGCGGGTGCAGATTGCCACCCATGACCGTGGCAAAATTCCGATCAACATTTACGCCCTGAACCTCAGCACGTCAGGCAGCGGTAAGGGCTTCTCCACCAACATCATCGAGACCGAGGTTATAAGCCGATTCCGGCAGCGTTTTGATATGGAGGTACTTCCGGTCAAGGCACAAGAAAACCTGCCTAAAATCGCCCATAAGAGGGCTCTGAAGCGGGGTACGGATCCAGATGAGGAGCTGCAGAAACTGGAACGGGAATTTGATGCGCTGGGTCCCATGCTCTTCAGCTTTGACAGCGCCACGGTGGCAGCCGTCAAACAGATGCGAAACCAGCTTTTGATGTCAGGTGCCGGATCCATCAATCTCCAGATTGATGAGATCGGAAGCAATCTGGTCAGCAATATAGAGACCCTGACTGCATTCCTTGAATTGTATGACATGGGCTATATCAAACAGAAGCTGCTGAAGAACACAACTGACAACAGCCGGGCAGAGGAGCTGGTAGGACGTACCCCCACCAACATGCTGCTATTCGGTACCCCGTCTAAGCTGCTCAATGGCGGTAAGGTTGAGGAAGAACTGTATTCCATGCTGGATGCCGGTTATGCCAGGCGCTGCCTCTTCGGCTACAGCCGTGCAAGTGACCGGGATACATCCCTGACTCCCAGTCAGATCTACGACATGATGACCAATCCACAATCCAGCCAGGATCTTGATGTATTGGCTTCACGCTTGGAAATGCTGGCCAACCCTGCACTGGTGGATAGCACGCTGCAGATGACCAAGGACACCAGTCTGTTGATCATTGAGTACCGGCTGGAGTGTGAAAAGCAAGCCAACCTGCTTCCTGAGCATGAGGAGATCAAGAAGGCTGAGATATCCCACAGGTACTTCAAAGCCCTGAAGCTGGCAGGTGCGTATGCATTCCTGGAGAACTCGCCATTCGTAACGGATGACCATGTGTATCAGGCTATCAAGCTGGTGGAAGAATCCGGTGTGGCATTTACCGGACTGCTCACCCGGGATCGTAATTACGTCAAGCTGGCCCGCTACATCGCCAACTGCCGACGTGAAGTAAGCCAAGTGGATCTGGTAGAGGATCTTCCGTTTTACCGTGGCCCGGCAAGCCAGAAACAAGAGATGCTCCAACTGGCTACAGCCTGGGGCTACCAGAACAACGTGATCATCAAGAAGATCTTCAGCAATGGCATAGAATTCCTCAAGGGGGAGACTCTGCAGGCTACCTCGTTGGAGGGCATTGTGTTGGCTTACAGCTCGGATATGGCACACCACTACCAGCCTCAGATCGTACCCTGGAACAAGCTGCACAAGCTGATCCAGGCACCCGATCTCCACTGGATTACCCATCACGTCAAAGACGGCCACCGTCAGGAAGACAACATCATCCCCAACTTCAATCTGGTGGTCTTGGATGTTGATGGTGAAGCCAGAATGGAAATGGTGAGGGAGGTGCTGAAGGACTACACCTACCTGCTTCACACCACCAAACGGCACACGGAAGCAGAGCACCGTTTCCGAGTGATCCTGCCCACCAATTTCCACCTGAAGCTGGATGCTACTGAGTACAAGGAGCTGATGCAGAACCTGTATGACTGGCTCCCATTCCCGGTGGATACCCAGACTGGACAGCGTTCCCGCAAATGGCTGACAAATCCCAATGCCATAGTGGAATACCACGATGGGCAACTGCTGGATATTCTGCCGTTTATTCCCAAAACCAGTCGTAATGAAGAACGCAAACTGCTACTGGAATCCCAGCAACACATGGATAACCTGGAACGCTGGGTGATCAACAATACCGGGGATGGCAATCGCAACAACATGCTTCACCGCTTTGCCAGAATTCTGGTAGATGCCGGTATGGGAGTGTATGACGCCAGCGTTAAAGTGAAGGCCTTGAACAACAAGCTGCCAAACAAACTGTCAGATGCTGAACTGACATCCACAGTACTTACCACCATGGCTAAACATGCCACCAAACCCTAATACCGCCTTCGGCGGTGTTGTGACAATTGAGGAAAAACCATGAATGACAATCTGCTGTTGATCGTTGGCAAATCCGCCAGCGGTAAAAGTTTCTCCCTGCATGAATTGGATAACCCGGAAGGCGTTATGTACCTGAATACTGAATCGGGTAAGAAGCTCCCGTTCCCCGCCAAATTCATCAAAGGCAAGGATGGAAAGACCGGCCTCACCATCACGGACCCTCATCAGGTATACGAGGCTTTTGAGATGGCTGAGAAGATGCCAACCGTTCACACCATAGTTGTGGATTCGCTGACCTATCTGATGGACATGTATGAATCCATGTATGTACTCACCAGTACCAACAGCATTAAGGCCTGGGGGGACTTTGCTCAGTACTACAAAAAGCTGATGCAGGAGTACGTGGCCAAATCCACCAAGAATGTTATCTTCATTGCCCACACCTCGGATGCTCTTAACGAATCCGAAATGGTGGTGGAAACCAAGGTGCCTGTTAAGGGCTCTTTGAAGAATCAGGGCATTGAGAGTTACTTCTCCATCGTCATTGCCGCAAAGAGGGTGCCTCTCAAGGCCCTCAAGGATTACAAGAATGACCTGCTCCATATTTCCCCGCGAGAGGAAAAACTTGGTTTCAAGTACGTCTACCAGACACAAGTAACCAAGGATACGGTCAATGAGCGTCTTCGCGGACCTCTTGGCCTTTTCTCTGATGAAGAAACCTTCATCGACAATAACGCTCAGCAAGTGCTGAACCGTTTACACACCTACTACAAGTGAGACCTATACCATGAGCCTGCTTTCCCGTTTGAAGACTGATGACACCATTGCCAACGAAACCGATTCCTTGGGCGGAGGTGGCGGTGCCAAAGAATCTGGTGCCTATCTGGCTACCATCAATAAGGCATTTCTGGGTACCAGTGCCGGAGGTGCTGTAAGCCTGGAGATCCATGCCACCATGGAGGACGGATCCCCGTTCAAGACTGCCCTCTGGCTTACCTCGTCCACTGCCAAGGGTGGGAACAATTACTACCTGGACAAGTCCGGAAACAAGAAATACCTCCCCGGATTCCTGCATGCCAACGCCATTGCTCAATTGCTGGCGGGCAAGGATATCTCGGATCTGGATCCGGAAACCAAGACTGTAAGCCTGTGGTCGTTTGAAGCATCCGCCGAGGTACCAACCAAGGTGGAAATGCTGATGGAGCTGCTGGGCAAGCAGATCTACCTGGGTTTGATCAAGCAGACCGTGAACAAGAACGTCAAGGATGCTGCCGGCAACTATGTCCCCACGGCCGAAACCCGGGATGAGAATGAACTGGATAAGGTGTTCCATGGGGAATCCAAGATGACCCTCACCGAAATCAAGGCCAGTGCTACTGAACCTGCGTTCTTTGATGCCTGGGTAGCCAAGAATGCCGGCAAGACCCGTAACCGGGTCAAACCTGCAGGAGCAACCGGGGCTGCTCCCAGTACTGCCCGTACAGGTGGTGCTACAACCGCCAGCAAGCCCGCTACGTCCAGTCTCTTTGACTGATCAACCCTACCCCACTACCCACACAACCAAGGGCCGCTGTAGGCCCTTGTAGGAGCTGTAATGACTGAACTCAACATGCAAGAACACCTGGCACAAGAAGCCATGGAATGGTTGCAAAAAGCTGCGGCTACCGGATACCACCTGATGGAAATCCCCCTGGGCTCCAAACTGGCTTATGGTGAATACCAAGAAACCGCCACTCATATTGAACTCACTAAGGACAATATCACGGCATTCCGTGCTGGCGTTGCTGCCATGCTCAGCATGCTGGAAGAATCTCCCATGGCCTCCGTACTCCGAGCATTGGCTGAGGGTGGTGAGCAAGAATGCGAGAGCCTGCACTGATAGGCATGGACCCGTCTCTGAAGAACTGGGGTATTGCCAGGTTCTCCAGAACAGGCCATCTGGAAGATATCCGGGTAATCCATACCCTGCCTGAAAAGGCAGATAGAAAATCCACTGATGACTTCCGCAGGCTATTACACCTGGCTTCCGAACTGACAGCTTATCTGGTACCTGGAGATACCCTGTTCGTGGAATTCCCTATAGGAAGCCAGAGTGCCAGAGCCATGGTCAGCTACAGCGCCGTATTGGCGATTCTGGCCATGTTACAGGTCCAAGGCTACCCTTGCCTTGCCGTCACCCCAAAGGAGGCTAAAACAGCCGCTACGGGGGATCCAGAGGCATCCAAGGAAGCCATGACCTACTGGGCTACCCAAAGATTTCCTGAAGCCCCTTGGCCTACCCGAAACCTGAAAGGCAAGCCCACTGTTGTAGCCGGACAGGCTGAGCACATGGCAGATGCCATAGCCGTAGCCTATGCCGGTATCCATAAATACCCACTGGAGAAACACCATGCGTCTCATGTTCACCGCAGCTGAAGTAAACCACCTGATCATCAAGGACCTCATGGAGCGCAAGCTTCTGTCCCCCGATCAGGAAACCAAGATTGTCTATGTCCGTTCCAAGGCAGAACAGATGCTGGTCAATGTTGATATCTACGCTCCCGGCAGCAAGCCCACTGTGGAGACACAGCTGGAACTGCCTACTGCCTGATGAAAACTTTCCTGGGATTCCTCGCAGGCATCCTGGGCTTCATTCTGATAGGCATAATGGTGGGGGGCTTGATATACGCCTCCATCATTCTGGGGTGGCTTCTGGTGATTGGAGGCATTGCCTGGTTTATCGGAATGGCAGTTTGGGATTGGATGACCACAGATGATAAAGAGCCCCCATGACGGGGGCTCTCCTCAATTACAGTAACGTATCTACAATAGCCCCTCCGGTAAGAATCTCGTCTGCATTGAAAACGCTGCTGCCCAGTACATCCCACGGCATCTCAGAAACGCCCATCAAACTCTCCATGGCATCCGGTATATCAAGGATCAATGAGTCAAACAGGCCCATGGTCAGGGTTCTGACAGGGTGCCGCAGTATCAGTTCAGCAAGCACCTTCTGCACACGCAGGAAGTACTTGGAGAACATCACCAGCCCCACTTCATTAGCCCATTCAAGACGGGTATCCGAAGGCAAGTCATACCAGACAAACTCATTCATCGCCCACAGCACCTGATCATTGAAAGGACGCGCATCCTTGGTTTCCTTCCAGTGTTCCATCAGCGCTACGCGGGCAGAGAAATCGCTTAGTTGTGTCAGGGTGTTCAATCCCTGATATACCTGGCTTCCGGGCTGCATAAACACCTCGTTGGCCACTCCCCGGATCTTGGTTGGAATATATCCACGTACCTTGTCCCGTGCCTTGTTACGCAGGTCAAAGTGACCGGCTTCCGTAACAGCAATATCTTCCACAATGGAAGGCAGCAATCCAGCCTGGATATACTGGCCTACCGGGTTATTCTGCAGTCTGGCTTGTACCACGGCCAGCTTACGCTGGGTCTCAGCCAGAGGCTTATCAGACACACCCACGGCTACCTGATACCGCAGCTGTTCTACCTCCGCAAAATCACGCCGATATTGGGTAGCTGCCTGATGCCCCAAGATATAGCCCCGCAGAATGGTCTTGAAGGGCACCCCGGTATTTACCAAGTGATACAGGTTAGACAGCGTATTGCCAACAAAGACCGTCACTGAAGTCACCACAATACGATCCTTGATTTCAGACACCATTGCCTTGGTAATACGGCCGGCATTGTGCACCCACTGCCATGCAAATTCCCGGGCAACCTTGGGAGGCATTCCCTTGAAGGTAGCCAGGAAATTGACAATCTGGTCGCCCACTGCCTGTAACAAGGCATTTTGATCAGGGTGCTTAGCATCATTGAATACCCGCTCGGCCAGGCTGAACTTACGTTCACCAGCTACCACAGGCACCATATCCCGCCGCACCCACATGGAGGCACCCATTGCCTCCTGCACCTTTTGCGGGAAGTGATTGGATGTCACCAAATCCCAACTTGCTGCCAGAGCCTTGTAGGTAGGCCCCATAGGAGGGGAACCTGCCTTAACCCAGGCTTTATACAACGGCTCTTGTTCCTGGAATTTAAGCAGTGCCTTAACTGTCTCCAGCTGTGTAGCCAGCATGTCCTCCTTTTCAAACAGCTTACCGGCATAGGCACCCAACACATCGGAGAAGTCTTCTACAGCCCCTTGATATACCCGCTTCTCCCGATGCGAGAGCTGCAGATAGTGCTCTTCATTCCCCGTAGTATTGGGCTTAGCCAGGAAAACCAAGTTTCCGCGCTTACCCCCTTTGCGGGCAGCAGCTGGAGCAGCCGCCATCACCTGGTTAAGCCATGGCAATACGCTATTTACCCCACTGTTACCCACCTTTTTGTTGGGATACGCCAACTGTTGGCCTGCTCCGTAATGAATGCCCATGCGTGCTCCTTCAATATGGGTACGCCCATATACCAAGGCCCCACTACGCACATCCGCAACCTTGTTATGCTTGCCAATAGCCAATCCAGTCTTACCATCTGTTCCAGTAAGCCCTGGTACTCCCCGGTACAAGGCTTTGTGCATGGGTAGATTTTTGGATAGCTCCACCATGGGGGAATCGGGATCTGTCAAAGACGGCAACCAGTTGTCCTGCATGCTTCCCCAGAAGAAATCCCCATCATCATCCACATACAAATTCTCCGTCCTGTTGTCGAAATCTTTCTGCATACGGGAAATAAACTGAAAGCCATCTCCGGTATCGGTGCGTGATACTTCAGTGTCCACCAGCCGTTCCAATACCTGCCTGGCTTGCTGGGTAAGCCCCGCAATCTGATGTTCCACCGCATACAGGGCTGTAAGGGTACCCACTGCCTCAATCATGGCAGGTGTGTAGGTATCCGTCTCTTCCACACGTCCACGGATGAGTACTGCTTCCAGATTACCCAGCATGTAGTTGCTATAGGACTCCCCTGTAGCCCAGAAATAACCCAGATGGTCGGAGTGCCAGTCATACCACTTAAGCTGAGTGGCAGTGGCTCCCATGCTACGCAGGGAAGCCAGTACAGCCTGCCTATCCCGAGCCAGCGCAGCAGGATCCTGCAAGTATTCCTGCAATACCTCAGATGCTGAGGGCTTGTTGAAATGCTCACCAATGCGCCACAAGCCCGTTCTAAGGCCCATATCCAGGATAAGGCTACGTTCCTTCTTCTTGAGAGAGGTACCCGCCTTAAACGCGCTCAGGGAGGCCGTGGCTACGTCACGGATGGTATCCTGACGGTGGTTTTCCATGATGCGCATGTTATTGAACAGTCCGAATACAGGCAGCATCTTGTTGGATACCCCCCGCATCTCGGTAGCCAAACGCATCATGAACCCATGTGGATCCTTCGGATGCCGCATATCCCGCAATTCCCGCAGCTTATCCATGTAATTCTGGAACCCGCCATTTCTGGCTGTTTCGTACAGGGCTCCTACCAAGCGGACAGGGGGAAATTTATTCTTCATCACCCAATCGCTTTCCAATGCCTTGCCTGTCCAGCCAGACATGGCAGTAACCAGCTTGTTGAAACGGGGTACCTTACGGTTTGCCCGCTTGGTTTGCCATTTCTTGAACCGAATCTGGTTGGCCATCAATTCCAGCAAGGCACGCCGTAGCTGTTCCTGTGCAGAGCCGGAGCGGGTACGTACACCTTCCTTGGATTCAAACCAGGTCAGCAATTGGGAAATCCAATGCACCAGCCGCTGGGTAATGGTGCCCTTGGGATTGCCCGGCTTCTTGGCCTTGTACTCAAAGAAGTAGCCAATATCCATGTACCCCACAGTCAAGGATGCAAACCGGGCCAAAGCATTGGCCCCGTCCAAACCATGATCAAACAGCAGGGCATGCATCTCATTCACCTGATCCACATCCGCTTGTGTGGGATTGGGAATTACCGCCAACATGGCTTGAGCCGTCGGATACCGGGTAACCGCTTCCTGATGGATTGCCTCCATCTGCCGGCGGAACTGATACCCAACTCCGGTCGTAGCAGCCAGCAACTGCCGGTACAGGGATTCAAACTGGTTTATGGCTATCAGTTCAGACTGGGCCACAGACAGCGTAGAAGCCCCGATAAGGGCCTCCGCAGCGCCATCCGGTATGAAGGTATTCCAGCTGTTCTGATCCTGCCCGGAAAGGGCCTCCTCGAAGGCTACACGAGCCTGCAGGGTATCCGGTTGGAGATGGAACAGCTGTTCCTGTGTTTGCTGGAGTGTTTTACCTACCCGGTTTGCAAACGCAGGATCCAGACCATCCGCCAGCATCTGGCTTTCCAGCATGCCCCCATAAGAGTTATCAGACATGTCCACCATGTTCCGCAGGGCAACATCCGTATTCTCTGAAACCAGAGAAGGCAGGGCTGTATTCATGGACAAGCCCAGCAGATATGAATATGCCAGGGGTACCGCATCCACAATGGCAGGGGGGGTCTTTGTAAACCGGGCCAAGTAGTCTTTGAAAGCCGTGTACACGTTCTTGAGTGCGTTCAGGGCAGTAGTAACAGTCCTGCTTCCCTGCAGTATTTGCAAATTAGCGGCAGTGGCCTGCCCGGTATCCGCTTTACCGATATGCGGAGTAACGGCATTCAGTAATCCCGGTGTAGACAGCAGGTATACCACCCCCTCATCAAGACCCTCATCCGTCAGCTTTTTAGATACGGAATCAAGATGTTTTTTCAGTAATTTCTGAATGCCCTTGAGAAGGGCCTGCTCTGTGCTGGACAAGCCACTAGCCTTGATATCCTCGGCCGTCATAGCCATGAGGGTATCAACCGCATCACGCAGGATAGCCATGCTGGCTTCAAAACCCTTGTCGGCAGCACTGCCCGCCTTCGCGGGTTTGGACAGCAGGAAGCGACGCCATACCAAGTGCAGCATTTCATGCAACAGCGTTGTACCTGCCCACTCGCCGGGCTTGGCGTTGATCAGGATGATGTTGTGGCTGGGCAAGACGATAGCATTGCTGGTGCTCTTCATAATCTTACGGTGCCCTTTCGGCGGAATACCCAGAGCATCCAGCATGTCAGTAGTAATTTCACTGAATGGCAGGGCATACACCTGTACCCGGTTACTATCCGTGAGCATCGCTTTGATGAACGCCTGCAACCCCTTATAGAAGTTTGCAAGTCCAGGGGCCCTGGATACCATTGCTTCAGTTGCCGTAGTCAGGGCTACTTCCGTGTCCTTGAGCCCAACCCGCGCTGCCTCAAGGCGTTCATTGCCAGAAACAGGGGTAGCACTTGATACTGATACGTTCTGGCTTTCCGAGTCAGAAGGTACTCCCTCGGGTTCCAGATTTATCAGGGTATCGGCTGCGGGTGCTACATCCTTAGCCGATGCGGCTTCAATAGCTTTTACAGGTTCTACCGGTGTATATACAGCCAGCGCTTTAGCCATGGCATTCATAACACTGGCAAGACGCTCATCCACGGAAGCATTTTTTTTCTGCTGGGCATCAAGTGCGGCCAAAGCCTCCTGCCTATCCGCATCAGTAACCTTATAGGCACCCCCCTCAAAGGCGTATTGGCTTATGTACGTGAATTCCTTTATTTCACCGAATTTGGCAGACATCGCGCCTATACCGCGCATACGCAGTCTGAGGATGGCGGCAGTGAGCAAAATAAGAGCACGCTCTCCCTTCTGCTTTTCTGACAGAGCGTCGGTAAGAGTGCCCTGGAGAATGCCATCAATGGAGCTCTCGCCCAACAATGCTGCTAATTCCGGAGCACTGCCTTCCTTGGTGAGCCATGCATTAAAGCCCTTCAGAATACCCTGAGCATCCCTAAAAATTTCTCCAATCCTTGCCCGGGCATTATAGGGAGTAGTTCTTGCGTTGATGCTTACTTGGTTTTCATCCACCGTGTTGGACTTGGCTGTGGCAGACATCGCATCGTCATTGGGAACAAAAAGGCTGTCAATCAAGCTCTGGAGGAAACCATTGCGAGCAAACTGCGCAAGCTCTTCCCGGGTTACTCCCAGCGTGTCCAAGTCCTCCTGGGAGATAACATCTTCCGGTATCACGCCAAATGCCCGCTCCAGGCCCACAATAGCCCCCTCCAGGGTAGCCAACATGGGTTCATAGTTGATAAGTGCGTGAAGGGTATTCTTGTTCAGCTCCCGGGTTTGCGCTGCAATATCCCGAGCATCCCCGGCATGGGAATCATGGTTATTGAAGAAAGGGGCGACGTACGTAGTACCGGTCTTAGGATCCTCTCTCAACAGACTGCCATGGGATATGCTGGCGTCCGTAGCCAGGATGGGTAAGGGCAATACCTGCACCCCCGGTGCAGCCAGCACTGCAACTCTGCCTTTGATAGCCTGGATACGCCCCGGCATGCCGATCTTGTGCCAATTACCCATGGCAGCTGTTAACTGGCTGTTGAGGCCTGCATCTACCGTCTCGTTGGAAACCTCAACCTTAGTCCGCTTACCGGAAATGAGCATCCCATCGTTACTTGTCTCATCAAATTTACCGGCTGGGGTTCCCACCCTGGGCAGTAGGTGGTTAAGCAGTTTACGCAGGATTTTCTCCTGCTTGACGGTGAGATCATTTACCGCCACCTTCTGCCCGTCTACCTCAGTGATTGCCTGCTTGTTAAGCAGTTGGGTGCGCGTATACAAGTAGGAGTCCCGTGCCCCACGGAAACCAGCCTGGTTTACTACCTGTATCGGCCTGCGGTTCTCAATCAGGTTATTGAAAGCCGTGGTCATAACAAACCATACCGGAGATGCGATAGCTGCCCCGGCTTTATCTATGAAAGCAGGCATGTAGGCATACATGCCATGCCCGTTTACGGAATTACGCAACTCCTCCCAGGTATCCCCTATCTCCTTGTCGCTGGGATGGGGTTTATTTTGTATTGGAGAAAACGTAAAGAACACCTTCTGCAGCTCCAACAGACGGGCTGCATGCTGAGCCTCTATATTTGCATCCGTGGCATTCTGGATAGCTGCCTCCTCAGTCTGGATAGCCTCCAGAACTTCATAGAAAAGGGTGCTGCCAATGCTGACTGCAATAGCTCGGTAACCCGCCCCGTAAACCACCTGCGTAATGGGGTTCTTCAACAATCCCCGGTACTTCTTGGTGCGGGTTTTGCTCTTGCTGGCCTCAGACGTGGATTCGTTGATTCCCCACAAGGTATCCAATGCAGAATACAAGGGGGCATTAGGAGCCCCCTTTTTATTGAGCCCCAGTGCCTTTACGACCCCCTGTACAAGCGTGGCACCCACCGCTTCATAGGTGTCCTGCACCCCTTGCTGACCCCGAAAGACGTTAAAATCCCCCTCAAAGTCGGCCAGAGGGACATCCACAGGGCTGTCCTTAAAGAAACCTGCCCTGTCCCGCCATTTTTGCAGATCGCTCAATTCACGGGTAAACAGCGCACTCAGATCGTTAAGCAGCTTTATATCCTGGGCACTCGCCATCCCGCGATCATTAGCCTTTATCAGCTCACGTACCCTCACGGACACGGGAGCATCGGCGTTAAACTCACTAGGTGCGTGCCTATCCGCTGCACGCAGGACACTGAGGAAATTTTCCTTGGTTATCCGGGAAAGACTGCCCACCAAAAGCTGAGCCAGAGAGGGGCCGTTGGATACCCCATCAACAGCATTGGCCTGATAGATTGAAACCTCCCCGGCAGACTGCTCCACAGCCCTTTCCAGGCGTGCCATGTTGAGGAGGGTGGCTAAGGTCTCCAGTCCCAGACCCCCGCTTAAAACAGCTTCCTTGAGGCTGCTAAGAGCATCCTCATCAAACACTGCCTTTGGGGTCTCGGCAACAGGGGTATCCACGTCCGTTACAGCCTCCGGAGTGTTGGAGGTATCCCGAGAAGCCAGATAGGCCTTCAACACCGTGATGGCTCTACGCTCAGCCGTATCAGGGATAGAGCTTTGCTTCTCCAGTATGCCGGTGCTGATATACCAACCTGCCCTATCCAGCAGTTCCTGCAAGGAAGCCGCATGGGCATCCTTATCAATGGAAATACCCAGTCCCGCAGCGAAGCCAATATACAATGCATGCATATCAGCACTTAAGGCGTAGCCCGGGCTGGACAAATCATAGGCAGTCGGCGCAGACAGGCTATTCAATCTCGCACGGATCGCCTTGATCCTGTTCAATTGGGTCTTGGCATCCTTGTACTTGAATACGTACTCAGGATCCTTGGCTTTATTGGCTTTAATAATCTGCTGAACTTCCTGGTCCAGTTTCTGCCATTCAGCCCCCAATTTATTGGCCTCCAATGACCCGGGGCGCAGCAATACACGGTTGATGGGACTGGTGGGGTTACCAACCAAGGTATCCACGGCACTGCGTTCCATGCTCCAGGAATTGTGGGACAGGAACACCGCCTCATCAGGATTACTCCGGCGATTCCCCCAATTACGCACTTCCATGAAGTGCTTGAAGAACTGAAGTTCCTTCGACCATTTGCGCTTGCGCAGGAACGGTATACGCTGGGAATCCTGCATACCATCCCCGTTAAGCAGGGTGAGAAAACCAGCCATAGCCGCCTGCACTTTAGAGTCAGTACTTGGGTTAGCACCATTTTTGAGTATATCGGTATCCGTGATGCCCCAAGCTTCCATCAGGGTATCCAGCAGCTCAATGGTTTCCGTCTCCACGTATCGAGGGGCTGCATTCATCCCGGAGAGGGCCTTACGGACCACATCACTGATTTTCTGCACCAAGCCAAATGACTCGTTAATAGTGCCCTTATACGGGCTTACAGGCTTACTGCTGGGTAGGGTCTGGTTATCGGAATACCCGGTAAGTGCCTGAGCCACACCATTGCTTACGTACTCAAGGTGATAAGCTGCCAAGGCGAAGGCATCTGTCCGGATATCCCCAAGATCAACATACTGGAGTACTCGCTTGTTGATGATATCGCCCGCACCGTGGCTATCCTGGGGGTTATCAAACTGGCTAACCGTAATGAATCCGGCAGGTATTTCTTGGTATTCCAGCTCACCAGTGTCGGCAGTGTTGGCAGAGCCCGGCGACTCTCCCAACACCAACTCCTTAGCCCGAAATGGCCCCACATAGGTTTTTTTTGTGCTTGGGTCTTGGACAAGGGCATGCACAACCATACTGCCCAAGTAGGCTACGGTGGTATCCAGCAAGCCAGAATAGGTAGTATCCAGGCTGTTCAGTTGGAGATGCTTGACTATATCCGTGCCAAGGGTGTTCACCAGATTACTGTGGATGATGCCCGGAGAGGTGAGTGCCACATAGGCAGCTTCACTTATGCCGATGTTATCCGGGAATAAAGAATCAACCAGTTTCTCAATCTGGTCGTCCTTGTTGTAGGGATTGCCATGCTTGTTACGCAGCATCATATTCAGAATGGCGTAGGAAATTGCTTCCTGCACAACCGGTACAAACTTACCTTCAGCATCAAAGAAAGCACGCAGGGCTGCAACAGCAGGATCCGAGTTGCCTGTACGGTGTGCAATGTATGGATCCCATTTCTCAACCTCACTGCGAATGAGAGCCGTAGCCCGACGGAGCATCTGCACATCTTCCATGGTTGCTGTATCCATACTGGCGAGCACACTTCCTGTATCCGTAGTACCTGACAAGGTAGGAATGGCCGGTAACAGTACTTGTTGCAGGGTATTCCAGTTACCTGCAAAGGTGTGTGTGGCATTTCCCCAGAGTTCCTTCATGCGGTTAATAGCCAACCTGGGCATGGTGAAGTACTTCTGGAAACCATGAGCCTCCAGCGTAGCAGTGAGCTCGGTAGCCTTACCCAGCTTGTCAGCAGTCGGCAGATTCTTGGGAACCACCTGCCACACCATACCCGCACTCTCACCCGGCAATAGGGCGTTAGTGGCCTTAAGGGCAGCAATTACACCCACTATGCTGTCCACCCCGCCGTTGGCATCCTTGCGTTTCTGCAGAGCCGCGTTGATAGCCCGCAGCATCCACGGATTTGTAAGGTCAGGAACGATAGGGATACCCAATACCTCACCGGGCATTCCTTCCAGAGCCTTGTAAAAAACCCCCTCAGTATCGCTGTTGTGAGGGGTAAACGCAGAGATGGCATCATCTGCAATGATGGTCAAGGAAGCCCCATTTTCACGGGCTACTTGAATCATGTTTTGAATGTTTTCCACGAAGTACATAACTGCAGTCGTATACGCATCCCGGGGGATAACGCCATCAGGACGCACCTCTTTACTAAAACTGGATGCATCTGGAAAGCTTACGTAAACAACTACCGATTTACCCTCTTGCAAGTCCTTCATGGCACTGCCAAAGGCACCCAATTGTCTGGCATTGCCCTGCATGCCCTCAGTGCCCTCAGCAGCAATATCATACGCATTAGATGAACTCTCAGCCGGAATGTAAACCCCCGCCTGAAGCTCGGGGAGCAACACATACGGGGTAGCATTCTGTTCCTTGGCTATCTGCAGGAACGCCATGTGCTTGGCCAGCTCCTTGACCTTGACACGCATGGGGCCCTTCAACCTATTCAGGATATGGTCGGTAACATCCTTCAGGTAGTCCTTGAGGGTACGTACAGGGGCCCCTTCTTCAACTGCCTTACGCTGTGCCCGCTGGTAAGCGGTTTCCGTGGAAGAAAGCCGAGGATCTTCAGCAGTGTTGTCCCTATTAACTGCCACGTTGCTGGGTGCTGCAGGTTTCACAGGTGCAGGAGCAGAAACCTTGGCTTCAGTAGCCGGGGCAGTTACTGCCTCTCCTAGGCTATCCAGATACCCGGCATCATCCTTACCCCAGAAATCCTCAGCACTTACACCAGGGGTATCCTGAGAATCATCCACATCCCCAATGAGCTCGTCGGATTGTGCAGCGTCTCCTTCAAAGTCAGCAGTAACAGGGGCAGCTTCATCACCCATGAAATCATCAGCAGTAACCTCGGAATCCACAGCAGGCGTAGCAACAGGAGCAGGGGAGCCACCTACTGAAGCCAGCAATGCAGCAGCACCATCCTCAATCTGTTTGATAATGGCCTGTGCCGATACCTGAGTAGTTTTATTCCCATTGAGGTCCTGTTGCAGGAAACCCTTGGGCATTACCACCTCTACCGGGATACCCAGTGCCTTGGCAGCAACTGCCCCGGCAATGTCAGCACCCGTCTGCCCACCCGATACAATCTTGGTTATGGGACTCTTTTCATGCAGTGCCTTGAGTGCCTGATACACGATACGGTTGGCAAGTTGCTGAGCACGCACAGCCTTATCTGCCAGCGATTCGTCCTTTTTGTTGGGTAGGGCCTTCATCAACTTGGCTAGGGTGTTGCCGGCGATGTTAATGATTGCAGGTGCCCCGTTTACGAGCTTCATGAAGCTGCTCGCATACCAGGTTTCCGGCATATCAATGGCTGCCCCATCATCCTTGAGTGACTCTGACAGGGGGGCTGTTATGTATTTACCAGCCGCTGCAGTCTTGGTCAGCTCTTCACCAGCAGTGGAAAAGTCAGCGGCAAAAGCAATGGTTACGTCAGAAGTACTGGCATTGTGTTTTGTGCGCGTAGGGTAATCACTGGCTTTAAGTTCAACGATGGTTACCCCATCCTGCGTAGTACGTGAGTTCTCCGCCGGAGCAGGGGTGGTAGCTCTGCCCGGGGCAGGAGTACGGGTAGTAGCCGCAGGTGCGGGTTTAGTAGTAACAGCCGGAGCAGCCGGAGCAGCCGCCACTACAGGGGCAGGCTTGACAGGAGCCACAGGCGTAGCCGGAGCTACCGGCTGTGTAACAGGGGCTCCCAGAACAGTCTGAGGTGCCTGGGTATCTACAGGGGCTCCAGAAACCGCATTACGGCCTGCCACAGGGGTAGCCTGTGCATTGCCCCTACTTGCCTGAGAAGATTGCGTAATCGGGCTTGCAGGGGCTTCCTGGAGGTATTCAGAAGCCAGATTGCCGGTGAGGCTGCGGCCATACCGTTGATCCCAGGCCATGAGCAGGGCCGTCAATCCAGCCTCATTCAAAGAGGCATTGGAATTCTGGTTAATCTCTGCCCAGGCATAAAGCATGGCCACCCCGGAACGTACTCGGAATAGCGGGGATTTCCTGCGACGATCCACCCGGGTATTCAATGCGGGATTCTTGGCTAATACAGTGCTGATAACCCGGGTATCCTGAGTGTTAACCACCAGGTTCAGTAACCCAAGCATGAATGCCGGCCCATCCTGATATTCAGAGGCTGCCAACAAATGCAGGGCACTGGCATATTCCGCTATCTTTCCCTTGAGCAGCTTACGGGCTGCATGCAGGGACATGGGAGCCCCGGACGTATTATTGATCGCGGTGAGGGGTTTCATATCCTCTTCAAGATTGGCTTCAAGGAAGCCCTGCAAGAGGCGCTGTTTGGCTTTAGCCACTGCAGCAGCATCCTTGATATCAGTATCCACCACATCTTCCAGTGCCCGGGCTATGGCAGCCAGGCTATCAGCCTCTTCCAGAGCAGCCGCTACAAGACGGGTAGACCCGCTATGGATCGCCAGGATATCCGGGTTTGCAGCCTTAGCCGCATCGCGTCCAGCTTCACCGTCTTCAACAGGAACTTGAATGACCTCCATGATGCCATCCTTGACAACGAACAGCAGTCCTTCGTTAGCGGTATAGCCCCTGGCTTTGGCACGAGCATGGGCTTCCTTTATAGCCTGAGCACGTTCAGCTTGGTTATCCGCATACCGCCGTTGGGCAACCACACTATTACGGGCACGCTTGGCACCTACACCCGTCTCAAGATAATCCAGCATTTCTTTGAGATAGTGCAGAGCACTGCGGGCATGCACGCCACCGGAAGTCAGTTTCTGGGCACGGGTCCCTTCCAGGGTAGTAGCCCGGTGTTTGGTGGTGGTGGCCAGGTTCATGCTTTCACGCAGCAGGGCTCCTATACCGGGGCTGAGGTAATCCTTGACCCGTTCATAGAATTCCTGGAATTCTGCCGTCTGCACCAGTTCATCAAGTGAGGCCATGTTGCGGATAATGATCTCTTCCAGATCCTTGGCATCCGCTGTGAGATCCTGCTCATCCGGAGCAATGTCGGTATCCGCATCATCCGTATCCGCCGTATCCGCCGTATCGTCGATGGCACCTGGATCTGTAGATTTTGTAGTCCTTTCAATATCCTCTCTCTGAAACTCTTCAACCTCCTCTGGTGTCCACCATGCCTCTTCGCTATTTTCTGAAGAGTTAGCCTTCGCTTCGCGAACCATTGCATCCCATTCCTCTTCGCTATTTTCTGAAGAGTTAGCCTTCGCTTCGCGAACCATTGCATCCCATTC
>Ga0075163_10003552_pt1 | contig 20973 bp, 22 predicted proteins | sample JI1023141ADNA_FD_71478 | JGI IMG/M metagenome (GOLD analysis project Ga0075163, IMG submission 71478) | Wastewater effluent complex algal communities from Wisconsin, to seasonally profile nutrient transformation and Carbon sequestration -... | ecosystem: Engineered > WWTP > Effluent > Algae... | reverse complement strand
AGTAGCAACCTCGCAAATAACACCACCTCCAACACCTATGAGGACAACATAAATGAATGTACCTAGGTATTTTTTGAGAGTACATCGTGCCACAGCACCTATAGTGCTCGTTCTTTGCCTCGTACTATCTCTCGTGCCCAGCGGTGCCGTATTCGCAGCTGGTGAAAACAGAATGTATTTTGCATCAATGCCAACGCAGAGAAACCTGAACGAGACTTTTACGGTCTATGTTCGTACCTACGCCGACTCCGACCAGACCACTGGAACTGCAAGCGGCTCGGTTACCTATCCTGCGGATAAACTACAGTTTATTAGTAGATCAACAAGCAACAGTAACTATGCACCTATCGCGACAACACCCACATCAGGAACTATTGCATTTGAAGCCTCACGAAATCCCGCACCTAGCGGTGTTTCAGAACTCTTCATGATCACTTTTAAGACAATTGGTGCTGGTTCGGCCGCAATCGGTTTCACATCCAACAGTAAAGTGAACAGCGCTACAACAGTCTATACACCCGCAACAATTACTATTACTAACCCGACTCCTCCCTCATCAAACCCTAAACCAAGCTCTACGCCAAAAGCTAGCTCAACACCGAAACCGACGTCCCTACCAACTATTAGTACCCCTGACCCCGAACCAGAACCTACCATACCAGTTGAAAGCAATACGCCACAAACAACACCCGACCCCACGGGCGTTATCGACAGCGTAAGTGTTGCACCCCTTTATACGACAGCAACTATCTCCTGGAAGGTGAACGCCTCTAGCCCCACCACTGTCTTGTCATACGGTACAAGTACGGCAAATCTTGATAAAAAGGCAACCGTCTCCAAAGGCGAAGATGGAACATTCACTACTACCATTACCGGGCTTACTCCGGGACTGCGCTATATGTTCGCTATCACCGCAACTGGCTCTGACGACAAAAAGGGTAATTACACCAGCAGTATCCCGACTCGCGGCTATCCGGTAACAATGACTGTTACCGAAAATAACCTACCCGTTGAAAGCGGCCAGATAAAAATCGGTAGTCAAAGTTGGTATATTAATTCATCAGGAAAAGTCACTCTTGGCCTCGCCGCAGGTGATTATAGCGGCACAATCACGACCGAAACGGCCTCTCTGGCCATCAACCTTACGGTTAAAACAAAGACTATCCCCACGGATGGCAGCGCGCCCGAGTCACAAGCAGTCTCGTATAATCTTTCAAGTTCACTCCTCGAACAAGGTCCAGGGTCCAGTAACTCAGTCCTCACCTTTATACTTGTTATGATTGGCGGAGTAGTCGTTCTCGGTCTCGGTTTCGTTGGATTTATGGCATATAGACGACATAAATTTGAATCAGGAGACGATGTCGTCTACCGTACGGCAAGTGGTCCATCCGTGATTATCGATGACGGCTATAGCTGGCATGATGAAAAATCACAGTCAGAAACACCACCACCTCCATCGCATGTCCAGCCCGAGACTACTACCCCTAAAACGCAGCTCCACAATAACGGCGTCTACTTAAATGAAGAGGAACCCCTTGACATGTTTGAACAGGCAAAACAAAAATTCCCTCTACCAAATAGCGATACTACTCCGAAGAGATAAGACGAGATTGGACAAAGTCCCAGTTTACAACGTTCCACCATGCCTGCACATAATCATCCCGTTTGTTTTTGTAATCAAGATAGTAAGCATGCTCCCATACGTCGAGACCCAACAGTGGCGCAGGGGCTCCCGTACTGATTGGTGAGTCTTGGTTTGGCGTGGTTATAATACTAGCGTCAGGCTGCAACCAGACCCAGCCACTACCGAACAGACCAAGTGACTTTGCTGTAAATTCATCAACAAAATTCTGAAAGCTACCATACTTTGCGACAATCATGTCGCTCAATTCACCCGTCGGCTCACCACCACCATCAGGAGACATCCACTGCCAAAAAAGTGTGTGATTATAGTGACCCCCACCGTGGTTTCGCACAGCAGTTCGGACACTGTCAGGAAGACTATCAAGATCACCAAGTAGCACATCTAGTGCTTTACCTTGAAGTTCAGGTGTTGTATCTAACGCAGCATTTAGTTTATCTATATAAGTTTGATGATGCTTACTGTGATGCAACTGCATAATATCCTTGCTAATGTATTTTCCAAGTGCATCGTAGTCATAATCAAGTGATGGTAAAGTGTACATGCGTACCTCCTTTATTGAGTTTGGGTCGATAATTTAATCTCTGGGACTTCAATATACTCTACGACCGAACGGTCCTTTTTGGTCGCAACAAATCTTTTCTGAAATTCAGTTAAAGGAATCTTGATGTAGGCATAACTGATACGATTATTGCTATCGATCTGTACAGGCTTCACGATGTAATAACCGTCGCCAGTAGTGGACCTAAACGCAGGAGAAACCTGCCCTACAGCCAATTTTGAAGCCGCTTCCGCCAGTCCTCCGTCTTGATTATTACGTGGCACGAGAGGTGTCACCCCGGACTCAACTTTGGCATTTCCAGACGGGATCACCGAGGCGGCCACTTTATCAAAATCTGTTTGTGTCTTCAGTTTTTCTATAACTTCGTCACGCTGCTTGACTGCAACGCTATCGATTTTGTATGCAACTTCCTGGCGCAACAGTTTTCGTGCTGTAACGTCTCGAGCCTCCTCGGGTGTCCAGTTGAAATGATCAAGTACAATCGCATCGTATGCCTCCTGTGAAGTCACGCCGTCTCGAGACTCTCGTTGTCGCATAATCGCATCATCGACTTGTTGCTTTGCAATTCTTACATTTAACTGATCAGCTAACTTCGCGGCATAGCTATCAGCAATCGCATCGTCTAAAGCTTGTCGTTTAATGTAGTCCAACTGAGGCTTGTTCTCTTTGCTGTATAGATCGACACCTTCCTTAGACTGCAAATAATGCTCCTGTGAACGGAACCCTGACAAATAATCACTATAGCGAACCGGAAAACCCTCAACCGAGGCAACAGGAAGTGGAAGTACGCGAGTAATCCTGTAGAAAAATGTGGAGCTGTTCTGCGCGGGATATAGCTGCCACCAGACAACAGCAGTAACGCCAATAAGCGCTACAAGACTAATGATAATCGTGTTTATAACGAGTCGATGCTTAGCGTACTGAACGGGATATTTAAAGCGTCGACCACCGGCAAGAATACGTTCACGGTGTTCCGCGACGGTCTCATTCGTGATCCTGTTAGAGGTCTCGACCTCTGGTTCACTCTTCTTCCTTTTATATAGGCGTACTTTTTTCATTCACTCCCCGCGCATCTTCTACTGCAGCGACTGCATCCTGTAACTTATTATAAATCTTTTCAGGATGCTCGACTTTATTAATAATGAGGTCACCTACGTAAGTCTGAACAACGATGGTTCCGAAGCCTAAAACTTCACCACTAAATCCAGGAACATTATAGCTTATGCTTTGTATTTTTGACAGACCAAGCTCAACCACATCCTTGCCAAAAAAACCTCTTTGCGTAATTTGTCTTAAGCGCTGATCAGTCACGATATAGATTGTGTAGTACCACATGAGAAAGTGATAAGAAAAGAGGGCAAGTCCTATCCCCAATCCGACAACCGGCGACCAATACACCTCCATGTTCGAAGGCCAGATAAATACCGGTATAGCTAACAAACTAAATGGAATAAACAGCAACCAGAATCCTTTTCTCATTGCTATTATGTGGCGACGGAATATAAACAACAGCTGTTCGCCCTCTCGCTGTCCGTCAAAATCTGCGTTCGTTTTAGCCATAACCTTATTCTAACATGGTACCCCGGGCAGGAGTCGAACCTGCAACCATATCCTTAGGACGGATCTACTCTATCCAGTTGAGCTACCGGGGCGGATACACAGGAGGGATCACCCTCCGTTCAGTTTTCGAAATGAACTCGAAAATTCACTCCTCCCCTAAAGCCGGCATATACCGGGACTCCGTGGGTACTCCCTATTTTAGCAGTCCTCTCTGATAACCACCAGTAGTAGTATCTATCTAGCGAGTAAACTTTTCGTTGAGCACACTATAATCATATAGTTCATCATCACTGAACCAATGAGGTATCTCCTTCTTTGCATCAGCAAGATCGCCAGATGCATGAATAAGATTAGGAATTCCTTGCTTCGTCTCATCACCGTAACCGTAACTCATATGAGAGAAATCACCACGGATCGTACCTGGTGCGGATGATTTCGGTTCTGTTGAACCAACAAGCTTACGAACCAAATCAACAGCTTCTACGCCTTCAAGAACCATAGCAATAACCGGACCCTTGTGCATCATATCGAGAACGTTATTGAACGTTTCCTCGCCGCGACGAGTAATTACCTGTCCGATTTCCTCGTAGTGCTTATAGTAGTGTTCTTTATCTGGAGCAATCATCTTGGTACCAATGATTTTCAAACCAACACGCTCGAAACGAGTTAAAATCTCACCCACAACTCCGCGCTGTACGGCATCGGGCTTAAATAGTATCAGCGTACGTTGAATATGGTCACTCATGAATTCTCCTCTTATCTTTCAGACTATTGTATCAAAAGCACGGCTATGAGTACCATGGCTAACGCAATTCGATACCAACCAAATACGGCGAGACTGTGCCGAGAGAGATATCTCATCAAGAAACCAACGGCAATAAGACCCGACACAAAGGCTGCAATATTCGCAAAAATGAGAGTATCAAGATTTGCTACTAAATATTCGTAGTCCTTGATAAATACCTTTAAAGTTACCCCGGCCATAATCGGTATTGAGGCCAAAAAACTGTACTCGGCTGCTTCCTTGGCGCTCAAACCACTGAGCCGACCCGCAATGATTGTTGAGCCTGAACGCGAAGTACCGGGGATAAGAGCTATCATCTGTGCGATACCGATCACTAATGCTCTAGGAATCGTTAATGCAGTGCCATTTTTGAGCTCCGACGCCTTCGGAAGCTTTTCGAGTACTATCATGACTACACCGACAAGGATTAGCATGACGATCACTACCTCAACACTGACGAAGAACGCAGTTGCATTGATAAAATCTGCTGCCAAGAACCCGACTAGACCCGCAGGGATTACCGTTATAAGAATATTCCGGGCAAGGCGCAGTTCGCGACCGACCACGACATCCCGAATAATTTTTACAATGCGCTTCCAAAAATAGACGACTAGCGCTAACATCGTCCCGATATTAATCCACTCGAGAAATAGATGATCAGACGCCCCTGAAAGAAAATGTTGAGCGACGACTAGATGACCAGAACTGCTAATCGGAATAAATTCAGTCAGTCCCTGTATAAGACCTAAAATGATGCTCTCATAGATACTCATTCATCCCATTCTACCGGTTTTGAATGATCTGCGCTATGCTTATGTATATGTATACATCAGAGCTGCTACTCGACTACATTGAACACCTAGAAGTTGAGGGCGGCCGATCTGTTAAGACAGCAGAGAACTACAAACTGTATCTTGAGCGTTTTGTGGAGTTCACTGAAGACGTTGAGGTGGAGAAGATAACGGCTGAAATAATTAGAAAATATCGGCTTTGGTTAAACAGGTACCACAATGATAAGGAAGAAATTCTCACAACGATCACCCAAAGCTACCATCTCATCGCACTTCGAGGATTTCTACGCTACCTCTCAAAGCGAGATATTCCTAGTCTGAGTCCTGAAAAAATCGAACTTCCAAAGGTGACTCGCAAACAAGTGACATTTCTCTACAATGATGAAATCAATCGGCTCCTCTCGGAGATCGATGTGAGCACAGAGCAGGGTCTGCGAGATCGCGCAATTATTGAGCTCCTTTTCTCTAGCGGCCTTCGTATATCAGAACTAGTGAACCTCGATAGAGATCATATCAATACGAAACGTCGTGAGTTCATGGTACGTGGTAAGGGTCAGAAGGACCGGCCTGTCTTCATTAGCCAAGCCGCCGCCGATCATATTGAACTCTACATTGCGGAGCGAACCGACAGTCTCCCGCCTCTATTCCTAAGCTATAGCCGCAACGCATCTGCAAATACAAGCGGCAACTATCGTCGATTAACCGCCCGGAGTATTCAACGGATGTTAAGTCATTACGCCCGACTTGCCGGCATTACAAAGCATGTCAGTCCTCATACTATGCGTCACAGTTATGCGACCGACCTACTCATGAACGGTGCCGATCTACGATCAGTGCAGTCCATGCTTGGCCACAGTAACATCAGCACCACCCAAGTCTATACGCATGTAACCGACGAACACCTCAGAGAGATATACGAAAAGTTCCATAGCGAATCTGCGAGCTAAGGTTGAGGTGCTTCAGGACAGCCTGGGCGCTGCTGATACTGCCACTCTGTATCAGTCACGATAAAATTCTTGCAAAGACTTCGTGTCACATCTACGGCTGATTCAATAGTAGGTATAGTGCTACGGTCCAGATCAACACGACTTTGAATACGTCGGAAAACGTCGTTGGCACGACCAGTCACATCGACAACTGGCTGGGTAATAAAGCGAACAGGCGTATCTGGCGTGGCCGAGTTGATCATGGTGATACTCACCTCGGTATTCGGCGATGCGTAGAACTGACTGAGCTTTAGATATGCCCGCCTAGTCGTAATATCGTCCGCCGTCGCATCGTTCCTGTCCCAGTCAGCAGGAAGACTAATGGTCATCGAACAAGCATAGACATCTGTCGGAGTTGGATCACAACGAGCCGCCCGAGCTGTAGTATCCGCGAATGCCGGGTTATTCTGATCCTGACGCTTGTCACTACCAAAGTCCGCAATATCTGTACCGATCCTAGACGGCACAAGGAATAGCGTTGAGTTAAAATCCGCATCACTATCGAAGTCGCTGAGTCTGAAGTTTGGTCCATATTGCAACAACTGAAGTTTCATGACCGCAGGTCGATTAAGAGGCCATACACTTGGTAGCTTCAGACCAGTACTCAAATCATCAACATTAATCGATGTATCACCGATTTTATACCACTGAATCCTGATCTTATCAAAACCTTGCCCCGCTTCAGGCTTCAGGCTCACTACAACGGATGTATCCTGCGTTGTGTTAGTTATATAATTTTCAGGTTTCATTTTAACCTTTACACATGTGTACGCTTGGTTCAGGCTATCGTCCGCAGCATTGTTATTCGCCTTCACGGCTACTTCATTGCTGCCCGGTGTCACTGCACTCGCAACGCCTGCCGCTATAGTGCTGTTACAGCCCGTCCAACCAGTTCCAGCCGCAGCTCCCCCGTAGCCATCGATGAGAGCCTGTGATAACACTCCGCAACGCGCAGTAGCAGTCGGATCGGTTACTGTACCCGAAGCACACTGTAATGTATTGTACTCAGCGATCGCCCTCTTGGCGTCCTCGACACCGGCATATGCAGAATCAAGGGCACTTTTCGACAAATCATCGGCTGTCGCTTGCATTTGTCCCTGGATAACTATCCTAATAAAAGCCGTTCCAACCGTGATAATCAGTAGCGCCGCAAAAATAACAATAAAAAGCGATACCGCTCCGGCTTGCCTGTCTCTTTGATTGATCATATTAGTTACCCTCCCCTGTCTTGCCTGCCTGTACCGTGAATGTAAACTCATTAACGGCGCAATAATTTTGATATGCCTCATCCACTGCCGGAGGTTTGCACTGTGCCATAGAGTTTAGTTCAATAACGTCACCGTTATTGGCACTATTGAGCGTCATATTGATTTTATAGAGCATTCTACCTGACACAACATTCTGTGAAAGCTGCGTCACGTTGAACGAATAAAGCGCGAGTGGATCATCCTCGGCTAGTAACCTGGTCGTGTCGGCCTTTTTAATTGCCGGATAGTCACCCATGGCATCCAGAATACAGTAATTAGTACCCCTGTTGTGAACCTTTACGAGGTTAATAGGTTTCCCATCATCAAACTTATTGATGAAACGCGCGTCGCTCGTTCCGCTTGTGTCATCTCGCTTGTTAATATTCCAGACGTATGTGTAGTCATTGCCACACAGTCGACCACCGGTGTTTGAACCTATAGTCTGCGTCTTATACGAACTCGCTAAATCGATTGGACGATCCCTACCGATCGTACGCTTCATATCATCGACAATCGTACGTCCTGCCTGGTTCACAGAGGCCATTGTAAGCCCCTTGCTATAGGTCCCCCCAATACGGATGACCGTAACGGCGATTGCGATCAACAGAAGTGATATAAACGCCATCGCAAGCATTAATTCTACGATCGTGAAGCCTTGCTGCTGTCTGTTATATTGCTGGTTCATATAACCTCACAATTGTTCCCAGTGTGACCGGTACCGATTGACCAGGAGTTTGCCAGCACGCGCGGATATGAAAATCGTAGAAACCTGGCCTTGCGCCGTTTGTGGGAGAGCGCACAGCAGTAATCCAAATTCCCTCAGGACCACCCGGATCTCTTACCTGAGAATATGTCGTCGCAAAAGGAAAACTATTTGGGTTCCTAAATACCACAAACGGACCGCCATTAGCTCCATCAAGCCTATTACCCTCAGTAACGAGAACAAATGGATACGCAAGGGTACCAGCCACCCCATTTACTGGCACAGGTGCAACACAATTCTCACCATTCACGTCATCACCAAGACCCCTAACCGCCGACACAGCAAAATCCTCCTTGATGCGTTGCCACAGCACAACAGGGGGTGCGGAATCATTTCCTAGGTTTTGGATATAGTTTGCATGCATGTATCTCAATGCATCAGCCTGCGTATCCATCTGATCACGAACTTGGCTGATCTCAAGTGTTCGCTGTGTCATGGCAGCTCCTTGATTCATAAGTGTCATGCCCCCGACCGCTACCACGCTAAAAACCGTAAAGGCAAAAAGCACTTCGATAATCGTATCTCCTCGCTGGTTCATGACTGACAAGCCTCCACAGCAGGATCATCTGGTGACACTATCTTGACCGCCTCCGTAGTACCTAGCCCAGGATTAACTCTCACGAGCTGGCTTGGCATCGGTATGCCCTCTGCTACGACACAACTATCTACCATTGCCGTAACGCCTGAATTTGAGTTATCTATAATATCCGTTGATGCCACATCAGTAGAAGCAAACACGCGCACGATACCGGATGATGGGGAGCGCATAATCAATATCGTTACCACGGCATTACTCGCTTGTCCCGGAAGACGTACCCGAGAGCCCCAGTCAAGATCTATTTCATCAGATTGGAATGCACCAAACTGCGGCGACAGTGCACGTAGCGCAGCTACATCGTTCTGTTCACCTACTGTCGTTACCGTTACTGCATCTTCATACCCTATAACGCTCGATACTTTTACGGACGAACCTCCGTTCGTCAGCTGGATTGCCCGACCGAGCATGACACATTGAGATGATCCGCGTGTTGGTGTGCGCGAGCTTGACCCGTCAACAACTGTACGAGTGCTCACGTCGCACTGCACATCGACCGCTTCACCGTTATGAGTGTTCTGTACTTCTTCAAACTCGTTCTGTAAGATCGCCTTAAAACTCCGAACACTCTCAATGTAGCGCTGCTGCGCGATACCAGTGCCAACTCCAAGCATGAGGGCCGAAAAAATCGCTCCGCTGATCGCTAGAAATAGTACCACTTCTATGATCGTAAATCCGCGCGCTGAATCAGTAGTCATTTGAGGTCGATTATAGCATAAGCGCTATCAGACGCCCAGACTCATGAGTAGGTACCAGGACACAAAATCGGCTCCAAAAATGCCCGCTAATGCCCACCCTGCTATCAGCAGTGGGCCAAACGGCACATGAGCCTGACGTTTAAGATCTCCTCTCAGAAGAAGAGGCAAGATAGCAATCGTTCCTATGAGATTCGCTAGAAACAACGCAATAAGCGCCAGTTGCCAATTGGCAAGGAGTAGCGCAAGCGCAAGACCCAGTTTCACATCACCAAATCCTACCCACTGATGACCCGAATATATGTATAAGAGATAGTAGATGCCACTTAAAATCCCACAACTGAGCAGTACGTCGAACAATGCAGCTACTGGTATGTGCGCCGTAGCAATAACTAATACCGCATTGATAAATCCGAGTCCAATGAGCGGAAAGACGACTTTGTCTGGCAACAAGAACCATTTAGCATCGTAGACAAACAGGATTGCCATGCCAACTCCAGCGATAAGCCAGATAGCTAACTGTACGAACTCGACAGGTGTAGACAAATCGGTTGGCCAAAAAAGGAAAGACACTACAAAGAAGACCGCTGTGCCTATCTCAAGCGCTGGCTCCGTCCAACCGATGCGTTTATGACAGTAGCGGCATTTGCCTCGTAGTGCTACCCAGCTCACGACCGGTATAAGATCAGACCAGTGGAGCGCGTGCCCGCAGTGCAAACACACCGAACGGTCCTGGCTTAGTGGTGCATGAGGGATCTTCGCCACCTGCTCTTTGTCGTGTACAGGAACCTTTTGTTTATGCTTTGCATCCTCTCGCAACTGCTGGGCCCTGAGGCGCCACACCATTGCTCCGGCAAAGCTTCCGAGAGCTAGACCAAACAATGCGAGCGCTAAAGAGACATAGAGAGTATTCATAAGCATAATGATATCAAACCGCCTCCAAAAACAAAAACTCCCCATGAGGGAGTTTTTGTTTTTGGTATATCTACCTAGTTGTTAACACAGGCGACACCGCCACCTTCGAGACCAACACGGAGGGCAATCTTGCGTGTTGCTGCGCTATTCGCTTCAACCCTTGACCCATCTCCGGCACATGTACCACCCTGAGTCCACAGGATGACAGCCGTTTCTGCCTCTGCATCGTATCCAGCTGCCTCTTCACCCGACACATCTTCATTGAAATCATAGTCACGACCACTTGGGTCAACAAATTGATCACCTCCAGCTTTAAGGTAATTGGTCGTAAAGCTGCTAGCACTCAAATCTGGTAACTCACCACGACTGTTGGATGTATAACGCGTGATGGCGGTCTGGACGCGCGACAGGTCATCCTTTCGCTGTGTATCACGCTGACTGCGCTGGAGCGCAGGCAGAGCGATAAAAACCATCAAGAAGATGAGTCCAGCAATAGCAAGGACGAGAACAACTTCAATAATCGTAAATCCTTTGCCGTTGGTGGCTGCTCGGTTAAATTTATGTTTCATGAAATTCCCACCTTTCTATGAATGTAAATTTCTAACTATACTGCTTATGCCTATCATCATACACAACTCGCTTTTCCCTGTCTACACCTAGACGTTCATCGTGTTGACCAGGCTATATATCGGTAGCAAGATAGCAGCTACCATTCCGCCCGCCACGATAGCAAGTACAACCATCAATATTGGTTCGATTGCGGTTGAGATAGTCCTAATTTGCTCATCAAGTTCGCTCTCGTAAATCTTGGCGGTTTTGCCCATCATCTCATCGATACGTCCCGATTTCTCGCCAATACTGATCATCTGCGACACGAATTTAGGTATGTCCTCTTCGACGCTCAGTGCCGACGAAAGATCCTTGCCGCCCTTTACTTTATTCGCCGCGTTAGTTATTTGTGCGGCGATAATACCGTTATTCACAGAATCGCTCGAAATCGCAAGCATATCAAGCATACTCACACCCGTTCTCAAGAGAGTTTCCCCTGTACGATTGAACCGAGCCATGTAGAGGCGACGGAACAGCCCACTAAAAAGTGGCATATTCAGCTTCAGTGAATCGATGGTGCGTATTCCCGACTCGGTCTTCGAGAACTGTACGAGACCGTAGATAGATGCAGCGATTACGAGCAATACAACCCACCAGAAATTGATGACAAACTGTGATGTATTGACGATCGCTTGCGTGATAAATGGCAGTGTTTGGTGAAGATCTTTGTAGAGTTTTTCGACTTGAGGTACCACTGTCACAAGCATGAAAACAAGAACACCTACGATGACAACGAGAACGATGATTGGGTATGTCATCGCACCCCTGATACGACTCATTGTTTCGGCATCTTTCTCTTGCTGAGTAGCTATGTGTTGCAATGCTTCATCGAGCGTACCTGAGACCTCGCCGGCAGCTACAAGCGCGAGGAATAGTTTATCAAACACCTCTGGGTACTTCGCGAATGAATCATGGAGACTATGTCCACCCTCTACCGAAACAATAATTTCTTGGATAATACCTTTCAGACGAGGATTAGCGGTCTGATCGACGAGTGTATGCAGGCTCTGCGACAACGGCAGTCCGGCCGCAACAAGTGTCGACAACTGCCTGGTAAAGACAACTCTGTCCTTGACTGTCACACGATTACTCAGCTTGCTAAAAAAATTCAGTCCCGAATCAGCTTCTTTAAGACTTGTGAGCTTGAGGCCCTGTGCCTTGATCAGCTTGGCTGCCTGGCTTTCTGTTTCAGCCTGAACGACCGCCTTGACTTTCTGCTTGCCGGAGGGGTCTTCTGCTTCGTATTGAAACTTCTTCATCCCCTTATCCCCTTATCAGTCGTTCGAATTCAGCAAGATCAACGGCGTAACTTCTTGCATCGTCATAAGTAACCGTACCGTTTTGCACAAGTGATACGAGTGTACGATCCATCGTTTGCATACCAGCATCTGCCCCTGTCTGTATCACAGCGTCCAACTGATGAGTTTTGCCCTCGCGGATGATATTGCGGACGGCTGGATTTGCGACCAACACCTCCGCTGCAACAATACGTCCGCCGCCAATAGCTGGTACAAGTCGTTGCGAGCATATGGCCATAAGGATATTCGCTAACTGCGCACGAATCTGTGACTGTTGATGTGGCGGGAAGACGTCGATCATGCGATCGATGGACTGGGCGGCGCTATTCGTGTGCAGTGACGCCAGTACCAGGTGTCCGGTCTCGGCAATCGTGATCGCTGCACTAATCGTCTCAAGGTCACGCATCTCACCGATGAGCACAACGTCTGGGTCTTGGCGCAAACTTGAACGCAACGCCGCAGAGAAGCTATACGTATCGTAGTGAACTTCACGTTGCACAACAACCGACTTCTTCGACTTGTGAGTGAATTCAATCGGGTCTTCGATGGTAATGATGTGCTGAGCGGTATCGGTATTGAGCTTGTCTACTAAAGCAGCAAGCGTTGTTGATTTGCCTGAACCGGTAGGTCCCGTCACGAGCACGAGCCCTCGTGGATATGTGGCAAAGTTCAAAACAACAGGGGGCACGCCAAGCTCATTAATAGTCTTTATTTCATTAGGAATAAATCGTAGCGCCGCAGCAAGATTGCCCCGCTCATGGTAGGCATTTACACGGAAACGACCCAATGTCCCAAAGGCGAAGCTAAAGTCGAATTCTTTATCTTTGTCCAAGATCTGCTGCTGCTCTTGGTCAAGGATTGAAAACAGTAACATCTCGGCAGCCGCATTATCGAGAGGGTCGAATCCTGGTAGTGCCAGTAGCGAACCATCGACACGCAACATAGGTGGCAAACCAACTTGAATATGCAAATCAGACGCCTTACGGCGGACAACTTCTTCTAATAAAATCTCGATTCGCAGTTCTTGATTAACCATATTACCCCCCCCTATGCTGTGTCTGCTGTTACGCGATTTACTTCCTCAAGTGTCGTGATACCCTGAAGCACTTTTAGATATCCATCTTGGCGCATTGTAATCATACCCTCGGCAACAGCCTGCTTCTGAATTTGGCTCGATGTTGCTCGCGAGACAATGAGTTGTTGGATAGTATCGCTGACGTCCATCACTTCATAAAGTCCGGCGCGTCCGCTATATCCTCGCGGTGTTGCTGGGGTGTCTTTACCCTTGACTAGAGTATAAGCGCTTTGGCCTGCAAGTGGCAAGTCTTTGTACCCTAAATCTGCAGATACCTGTGCAACCTCCGCCGCCGTCTTTGGTAGAAGATGCCCTACGGTCGCGAGAATGTTTTGAGTTTCAATCGGGTTGGACTGGTATGTGTCGCGCTTTTCTGTCACCCGACGCACAAGTCGCTGACCGATGATGGTATTGACCGTACTGGCAATCAGGAATGGTTCGATATGCATATCAAGGAGACGCGGCAACACACCCGCCGCGCTATTCGTGTGCAGAGTACTGAACACCAAGTGCCCTGTCAACGCTGCCTGGACAGCGAGACTTGCCGTCTCGTCATCTCGAATCTCACCCACCATGACAATATCGGGATCTTGGCGCAAGATTGATCGTAGTCCACTCGCAAATGTCAGACCAACGTCACCGTTCACCTGTATCTGATTCACCCCAGCCATCTTGTACTCTACAGGGTCTTCAAGCGTGACTATATTGACGGTGTCGTCCTTGATCTCCTGTATCAATGCGTACAAACTCGTCGACTTACCGCTTCCTGTTGGACCAGATGTCAGCACCATGCCATTTGGACGCTTGATGCCCTTTTTGATCGCCCGAAGGGCTCGGCCAGCATAGCCCATTTCCTCTAGGTGGAATGATGTTCCTGATTTATCGAGGAGACGAATCACTACCTGTTCTCCCCATACCACAGGGCTAATCGCAATACGAAGGTCAACTTCTTTATTGGCGACTTTCACGGCAAACTGACCATCCTGAGGTACGCGGTGTTCATCAATTTTGAGATTGGCTAAAATTTTTATACGGCTTACAAGTGCCGGTTCAATAACCTTCGGTAGCTGCATAACCTCGCGTAGTACGCCGTCCACTCGACAACGAATCTTCAGAGCGCCCTCAAGCGGTTCAAGATGGATGTCGCTTGCACGGGACTTGACTGCATATTCCAGTATGGTCGAAAGGGCCCGGCTAATCGGCGAGTCCTGTACGATCGTCTTGATGTTATCTGCCTTCTCGGCATCCGCTTCTTGCTGCGAAGCTTCGGCTGCTTTGTCTACAGCTGACAGATCTGTTCGGTATTGATCAAGGACATGTCGAACACCAGCCTCTGATGCCATAAACACCTTGAGTGGTCTTCCGATCAAGTTCGACAGATAATCGACTGCCTGGACGTTACTTGCGTCCACCATAGCAACAGCAAGTCTATTTTGCACTTCAGCGAGAGGTACAGTCATAAATCGCTCAGCTACGTCACCAGCGATAAGCCCCAAAACTTCCTGAGAAATAATACTATTTACGAGGTTAACGTATGGTAAACCCGATATCTGCGCAATCGCGTGCGTCAATATCTCGTCATCAACAATATGCTTGTCCGCCAGCAGTTCAAACAGTGGCTGCTTGGTCGTTTCTGATTCCTTCTTGGCTTCATCAAGCACCGCACGCGAAACAAGACCCTCATCAACCAGAAGGGTCATCAATCTATCTTGGACATCTGCTGTTAGTAGTGCCACCTCGCTACCCTTCCCCGCACAGTGTTACTGACCGCCAATCTCAAGTTCGACTGTCGGATTGATTGCATCCTTATTGAAGATGTTTTCGTCTACCTGGCTCACCTCAGCACTAATAGGTGTCGCCTTTTTAACCTTCACGCTGTCCTTTGACGGACTACCGAGGACAATATTTGCCACGAAATATGCGCTGATAACACCAATCGATGCAATGAGGATAATCGCTGCTATATCACTTGCTTTCATGGTTTCACCACCTTTTCCGATAACTCAACTGTTTGCGCAGGATTATAGTAACTCACGCCAGACACGGCAACGACCACTCGTGTACCCTGAGCCTCAATCGTTATGCCCGTAATTGTAAAGGGTCGAATTGATTGTTCAAGTCGCTCGAGTACCTTCGCAAAAGCTTCGTAATTGCCGGCATCAACACTCACCGAGAATGCAAAATTAAGCTTCTGCACGCTACTTGTGTCCTTACTGTCCGTATCATCACTCGTGACGGAGTCAACATTGATCGTCTCTAATTGCACACCGGCGATACCCGCCAGTAATTTAGTCTGGAGAGATGACGCGAGTGCAGTTGTATTACCATCAGCCGGCAATGCATCGAGGATAGACTGCACCGCTTCATCGTCTTCATTGAGCTTTGTTGATGCCAATGCCTCATTCGTGTTGAGGACTCGTATGTTCTCTTTCAATGCGTCGACAGCTTTGATATTTTTCTCCAATACCGAGACGGTCTTATTCTTTTCGGCAAGGACTTTCTCTCCAAAGGCGATTTTCTGTACGAGAAAGACGATTAATACGATAGAGATACCGACAATGACTGATACGCCGGCAATCCACAGGAACATCACCCGACTTGCGCGACTTATCTGTTGTCGCTTACGTTCACTAGCTGGTTGTTGATTTTCCATTAGTTTGGCTCCTCCGTGTCGACCGCTCGGGCTCCGAACAAGCTAGCGGGCAGATGCTTGAATGAATCTGTCGCATTCTGTCGATCAGGACGTGTCACGACAACATTAGTACTACTGCTTGCAAACAGTGCTGTGTCGTACACAAAATCGATACTGAAACGTAGAACTTTTTTACCAACAGTATTCTCACCGTAACTTTGGTTTGATATCGCCACCACACCCTTAGATACGACAGGTCGACTCTCTGCAGTGTCGGAACCCTTCTTCTTGAACTGGAACTTCATAGCCTGGATCGTCTTCTTGAATGCATCAGCCGCGACGAACGCATTGTCTGCCTGTGCTTCGATATGAATCGTCTTCTTTTCCGTATCAAGACTTACTTGAGAATAGGTGACCTGATTTGGATCAGATGGGTTAATTTCTTTCAGTAGTGAGATTAAACGAGAGTCAATATTCTTGTCCTCATGCAGCTCGGTAAGATTCGCTAGCTGGCTCTGCACAGTAAGCATGTTCTCAAGATCCGGAACTGCCTGTAGCTGATCGGATTTCTTAGTAATCTCACTATCCGCCAGCGAGGACCGAATTGTCTGTACGCCAAATAAGTACACGGCGAGGAGTATGACGATAGCAATAGATATAATACCCCCCAAAATAGCACCAGATGCAACAACAGTCCGAGCTCGCTTCGCTTTCAGGTAATCCTGCTTAATATCAGGTATAAGATTAATTTCTATCATATGAGACCACCTCGCTGTGCCAAACCTATAGCCACAGCAAATTCAGATGCAACTGCGGCAAGGTTTTGATCTTTCGCCGGAACCGCCACGAACTGCCATGGATTGGCTGTTGATGTCTTGATACCTGTCTTGTTGGCGAAATATTCGTTAAGTGCTGGAATCGTGCTGGCATATCCAACAAGAGAGATTTCACCGACTGGTAACGACACGTAGCGCGTCTGGAAAAACTTAATTGTCTTTGCGACCTCCGATACGTATCCGTCCAGTGCACCTTCGATAGCGTGAGCAACCTTGCCCTCAAGCTTATCCTGCGATAGACCGAATTTAAGTACGAATTGGCGAGCCTGGTCTTCTTGCACGCCAAGATTCTGGGATACTGCACGTATAAGTGTTTCAAGGCCGTTAGGGATAGTGCGGACAAGTCGTGGTGCACCCCCATAGACAACGGCAACATTGATTGACTGCTCACCGATGTCGACAACAACTTGCGCGTCATTGCGATTTGGTGTCGCTACGGAGCGAAGCATAGCGAGAGAGTCTGGTTCGGCGGCGATAACATCAAACCCAAGTGCCTCGACCAGTTCAAGCCTGTCTTCTGCATAGGTGATCGCCGTGCTGGCAAGCAATACTTCTTGCTGCGTTGGATCGTGGAGCGACTTCCCAAGTGCCGCCCAGTCGACCTTCGCTTCGTCGATTGCCATAGGGATAAATTCATCACTCTGATACTTGATAGTGTTTTTTAGCTCAGCTTCGGTGGCCGGTGGCAAATCCACTACTGTCACAAATGTCTTCGTCGCCAAGAGATTAATCGCAACGTTTTTTGTCTTGATACCACTCTGACCTACGGTCGTCATGATAATCTCGCCGAGTTTGCGGCGTGCTTCAGGAGAATCAGCTGTGGCAATTTTGATGTCGACCGGTGCATACCCGTAGTGTTGCAAGCTCCATTTACCAGGTCCCGCAGATGCGAGCTGTACGACGCGAACGCCGTTGGTACCGATATCAAGGCCGAAAAAGTCGCCCACGCCTTTTTTTATTAATGCCATAATAGCCTCATGATAGCATAAACGTTATCCGATCAAAAGACTTTGCTCCTAAAAATACGGGGGCAGCTCTGTCGTATGAGTTGTCTGAACTCGTGAAGGGTTGACACCTAGAGCTTGCGCCCAAAGCAGTGAGCTACCAGGCAAGTTGATTCTCTCGGCGGAACCAAAGTTAGAACAATGGAACATATCGTCCTTATCGCTAAGATTGTTAAGCTCACATGTACCACTAAAGACCCTCGTACGCCACACTTGTAGCTCACGTGCCATGATCGGACCATTTATCTCTAACTTACCTCCACAGACTGCCGTACTGAGCGTTGCGGGTGTGCGCCTTACACCGTTTGCATCTACAACGCAGGTATTTATAATTCCTTGTCCATCCGCCTGCCCTGGTGCTATCAACCATGCATCAACACGACCGACGCCATCGAGTATATTAATATTCCTCGCGATAATCACAAGTTGCGGTATCTGCAACAGATTGGTATATGGCTGCACATCTTCATAGACAATTGGTCCAGTAATCGTCACTGTACTCGTCGGAGCGTATACGACGAATGACTTGCCTGCTGTTATCGTGCTCGCCTCAATAGTAATGTCTGAATTTGTACGATACAGCACCGGTTTGTCCCCGGCATCAGCACTTGCATTGTCAAAGCGGAGCGATGGCGTCGAAACCGGTACTTGAGGGAATACCGTTAATGCATTCACTACATCAGGCACAAAACCTGAGCCTGACGGATAATCACCGCAGTCAGTCGCCGGAGTGGCGGCATCTATAGTATTGGCGAATGTCAATATATTCGTCTGTGGCTGACATGCCAAATTACCCGCAAGTAATGATCTATCAAATCCGTGCGAATATCCTGAGAGAGACGCTATGCTTTCTATTCGTCCAGGTGCAAGTACACTGTATTCGACCCAACTTCCATATTGCCGACCCGCAGGATAGGCACTACCCTTAAGAGCATAGCTCCTAGTGTAGATCCCGCTTGTTGGAAGTACCGAGGAGTCGCCGACGAAACGCTTGCCGACCCTCATATCACCGCCCCAAACTTCTACCGTTGGCACCTTACCAATCAATATACACTGGATGCTACTCAAACGATTTCTCGTACCCGTCGAAACTGGTCGCGTGAGGAGTAGCATCGAACAGACGCGAGTGCCTGGCTCCAAGTCACCTATCACTACTGAATTATTAGGGAGCGACGTCAGCGCCTGCGAGAATGTCTGACTACCGCTCGCGCCCAGCGAACAATCGCCATTATTGCTGATTGTGCTTAGTACGAACGAACAGATACCAGAAGGATCCGGTCGATTATCACAATAGGAAATTCCAGGGGTCGTGCATGGCGCACTTGACCGCGGGAACGTAAGCATGTCCCTTGTCGTATCTGACCGCGGCTTTAGTACAACATTAACTACTTGCCAGCCACTTACACCACTACCATCACCCTCACGTTCTACTGAGTTTGTGAAGGTTACTTCATCCCCATTTGTTACCATGCTGCGAGAGCCATCGATACCAACCTGTGGTATAAGCTGATACGTGTTAGCCGGTGGAGTACCGCAGGCATCAATAATACGAGGTAACAAAAAGGTGTAGATACTATCATCAAATCCCGTAATAGGTCCAATATTGGAGTCCGGATCACCTGGTTCGTTCACCACCTGACGAAGCACGTCAGTCGCCGCGTCATCATCGTCTGGGTTAATAAATCCAGCGATAACGGGCAGTTTATTACCTGCAGCATCCCTGTATGTGTCTCGGGCTTGCTTGCCCTTTTGAATAGCTTCGGGATTAAGGCCGGTAGTGGCATCCAGGCCGTTTCCTGGGAAGTTTGGTGCTCCATCGGTAAGGAACGCTATAGCGTCAGCATCATCTTGCATCCGCTGTATCGTCGCGTTGTTGTTGCGCTGCCCCCCATGGTAACCAAATCCCTGTTCATAATTTGTTAAACCTCCAGGCAGGACGTTTTCGAGAGTATTTCTGAAATTATCATACGTTGTCCCCGAAGCAGTATTTAGCGGCATATAGTCGTGGTATGGACCGTTAAACCCACCCTCCACCGGTACTCCATTTACCACCGGCGGCTCACCATTCTCAGCATCAGAGAATGTCCAGTAGCCAATTTCAAGACCAGGAATCTGAGCCTCAAGCTCTCCAAGATCAATGAGACTCATGATCTGTTCAACAAATGCGGTCCAACTGTCATTCACCGACCCAGACCTATCTATAACAACCAATAGCTTACATTCACCAGCAGCTGCAACTTTGGGACTCGGACTAGTTATCAAGGCCACTGCCGAAGTCAGTAGCATCACAAACAATGCTAGTAGTATCCATCCAGTTCGCGCCCACCCAAGAATCCGCGTCATCGCTTGGCAGCCGCCTGTTTCATTTTCTTGATCTGATTCTCAAAGAAGACTTTTGAGAATCCCTTGTTGTCTGGGCTATTCACCGAATTAGCAGCAAGCGTATAGTACTCGATCGCTTCGTCATACTGTTTATCGAGCGCATAAAGAGCGGCTAGCCATACTGCGATTTTATACTTATCATCTTGATAGGCTTCTGCCTTTTTTGCGACCTCTATGGCGTCCTTCAAACGGTCACTAGTACGTAGCATTCGTGAGTAATCAATCGCTAGGTCTACTTTTTTAGCAGCATTGGGTTCAGCATCAATCGCTTTCTGGTAGACGTTATCTGCTCTTTTTGTATTGCCAGATTCTAAGGCTTGTTCCGCCAGCTCAACGGCGTCCTCTTGCCGGGTCCTCGCATCAGACTTAGTAAAATCTTTCTGTACAGAGTCAGCACCTGGCTGCAAAAGTAGCATCACTACACCCATCGCACCAAGTGCCACAAAAAAAACAATAGCCACCGCGACGAGAATTTTCGCCTTAGTGGTCAACACTGGTAATTTTATCGGTCTGAATGCCATATACTTTTAACACTATTCAATTGCGTTTATGCTTAGAGCGAGTATAGCCGATAACCCCAGTTTCAACAAGCAAATG